>Ga0207033_1140_pt1 | contig 15142 bp, 11 predicted proteins | sample Alteio_BWMinCont_35_FD_153262 | JGI IMG/M metagenome (GOLD analysis project Ga0207033, IMG submission 153262) | Enriched cells from forest soil in Barre Woods Harvard Forest LTER site, Petersham, Massachusetts, United States -... | ecosystem: Environmental > Terrestrial > Soil > Temperate forest >... | reverse complement strand
ATCAGGAAAAATACCGTCAGCGTACGATACACTCTTTCCCTATCGATCTTGTCGACAATGGACCGCATCTGGTACAGGCTCAGAAAGCTGACCATCCAGAACAGACACCCCAGCAGGAAAGCGACGGTATGACCCTGACTGAAGTCCCGGTTCAGCAACAGGAATTTCAAGATCTCCAGCGCTATCAGCAGCAGGTAGAACAGCGGGATCCTCCGGGCATTCTTCCGGAAATGGAAATCGGGATGCAGCAGGTACAGCAGTGCAATACCCGCGAACTTCAGTACGATTTTGTCAATGGTAAATACAAGGAGGAACAGCAGCAGAGGAAGGAACATCTCTTTCCGGACTTTTTCCTTTATTGCCAATAGAGGATTGCTCATGTCGATGGGTATTATGGTTTAGGTTTTTTTGAGGGGGATTATCCATTAGCGCCCGCAAAATCGCCGATCACTTTTTTGTAAAAAGAAATATGCGTGGGTACGGACTGCTGAATATCGAACCTGGCCGCGACCGTCGCCTTCCCCGCCCTGGCGATGGATTCCCTCAGCGCCCGGTCCTCCAGCAGGAGATCGATGGCGGAAGCTATCTGCTCCGGGTCGTCCGGGTTGACCAGCAGGCCGTTGATGCGATCCGTAACCAGCTCGGGACCGGAAGACCGGCTGGTATTGATGACCGCACACCCCACCGCCATCGCCTCCATCGGGGCAAAAGCGAAGCATTCTGAATAGGAAGGAAATACCGCCGCCGCCGCCGCCGCCAACTGCCCGAACAAAACCTCGCGCGATACATGACCGTGGAAACGGACACTGGCGGCAACACCGGGATCCAGCATTTTCTGCAAACTACCGACGTTCCCCTTACCATACAACTCCAGCGTGGCATCCGGATGTTTCCGGGACACGCTGTTCCAGGCTTTCAACAGGGAATAAATCCCTTTTTTATAGATCAGCGACCCGGTAAATACGATCTTGCCGGGATTGACCGCCACAGAGTCCGGAAGTTGCGGCAATTTAATACTATTATAGAGAATTTCTATCGGCCTGGTAAGACTAAAAAGGGCAGCCGTCCGCTCAGCCGTGTAATGGCTGACCGCGCTCAGGGCATCCGCCCGACGCATCAGCCCGGACTCGGAAACAAATACATGCCGCCTGGGCTTCTGCCCCAGCTCCTGCCGGAAATAGGAATGCGACCCATTGAACTTTACCAACAACGGCGCCCCGAAGGGGGGTAGCTTTATGGGTAGAAAACTGTTCTGAAAAAAAGTATTCCAATCCGGTATTTCGATAAGATCGATATTCTCCTCCCTTACCATCTTCCTGATCTGTCGGAAGAGCCTGCGCACCGAAAACAGCGTGTCCACCTGCAGCACCAGCGAAAACTTCAACGCCTGCAGCAGCCTTTTTTCATACCCGGAACCGTTGTTCCGGATAAGACCGATATCTGTCCCATACCGTAATCGCCAGACCCTGACCCCCTCATCCTCTTCATAATCAGCCCCCCCATACCCATGAAGATAAAGACCGATCACATAAACGGAATGCCCCTGACGGACCATTTCCCGCCCCAATAATCTCACCATCGTCCCGATCCCGCCATTTTTCCCGGGCGGATACTCTTCACATATATATAGTATTTTCATTATACCGATGATTTTGATAAGCGCTGTCCTCCAATACCATTTTTCTTCAGTTTGTCAGGATTGATTTCAGCCGGTAAAGATCCCTGATATGAAGCAAACGAAACAAAAAAATGAAAATAAGGTAGGAGACGGTGCTGAGGACCACACCGGTCACCGGGTTAGCGGTAATCATTTTCGTCCCGTAAATACAGCCTGCGGCAATAAACATGCAGACAAATAAGGGAACGATCGGGACGGACAGCCGCCGCTGGTCGGTGAAAAGCTTATACAGCACGAACTGGACCAGGGTGCTCATCAGGTAGGCCAGCGCAGCACCCCGCGAACCCAATCGGGGAATAAGCAGCAGGTTCAGGAGAAGATTCAGCAGCGATGAGGCGATAGTGATATAAAAGGTCTGTTTCAGTTGCTTTTGAGCAAAGGCTATCGTCCACAAAATATTGTTGAAATAGTGAAGCGGCACACACAAAGACAACAGCAGATAGATAGGGGCATCTACCGCACCATACTTTCCTGTCGTCAGCCACCCCATCAGCGGAGTCCAGGACATGTTGAAAAAAATGGGGATCATCACGGCAAGCGCCGCTTCGAATTTAAACAGCAAACCCAGCTCATCTTTCTTTTCCTTCGGCAGGACGCCTCCGACGTTCAGGTAACGGACAAACTTCGGCAGAATAAGCGGCGCAATAACGAGCATCGGTAGCCGTGAAATCTCGAAAATTTTATAGGCGAAAGAATATTCGGCCATAATGGCCGGTCCTTTTATCAAACCCAGCAGGATCCAGTCCATCCGGGCCAAAGCCGAATCGAAGAGCAGAACACCCAATTGAGGGAAAGATTCCAGCAAAAGGGACTTGTACTTTTTACCGTCCCAGTAGGGCCGCAGGGGCCTGCCGGTACTCTCGATCACCAAAACGGCTCCTGTCAGCCACTCGGCCAGGGAGGCAACGATATAGATTATAATGACGGTCCTGATAGAAAATATCCGCAGCAGCACCGCCGCCAGCAACAATAGCCCTTTCGCCACATTGCCGGTTATGGTCATAATCCCGAAATTGCGGAACGCCTCTTTGCCGTTAGCTACCTGTTTGAAAGGACTCGACAGAAAGGTCAGCAGCAAACCGATGGCCACGCCGATCAGCAAATTGTGCTGCCTGAAGAAATCCGGCCATGCCAAACGACAGCCAAAAAGCAAAAAAAGGAAGATGACGGCCGTCAGCAGGGTATGGCTCATATGCAACCCGCCCGTCTGGCTGACATCGTTCCCCGACGCTATTCTCTTTACGATAAGAATATCCGTTCCAAGAGTAAAAAGAGTGGTTATTAAGGTGAGGGCGGCGATGGACCAGTTCAGTTCGCCAAAATCCCTTTTGTCCAGGTAGCGGGATAACAAATAGAAAATCAACAACCCAAAAAGCTGATTCAATACGACCTGCAACGTCGAAGCGGAAAGATCGCGAAAGAGTTTTTTATGCCCCATATTTCATTCGCGTGCAATAATAGGCAATAACGGACAATTGCGGCGGATAATGGCGATAAATTTTCACCGGCGCCCGATGGTTACTTGCCGTCGGAATAGCCTGTTGCTTATTCCGAAATCGAATATTTCCTTTCCCCTATCTGCTGTCTCCACATGGCATAATACAGACCCTTCTCATCCAGCAGCTCGGCATGGGTCCCCGTCTCCGCCACAACCCCCTTTTCCAGCACATATATCCGGTCGGCATGCATGATCGTGGACAGCCGGTGCGCAATCAGGATCGTTATCTGCTCCCCGTCGGCGGAGATCTTCCGGATCGTTCGCGTAATATCTTCTTCCGTCAGCGAATCCAGGGCAGAAGTGGCCTCGTCAAAGATCAGCAGGGTGGGGTTGCGCACCAGGGCCCGGGCAATGGACAAACGCTGTTTTTCGCCCCCCGACAGTTTCAGGCCCCCTTCTCCGATCATCGTGTCGATACCCTTCTCGGCTCTTGCCAGCAGGTTCAGACAAGACGCCTTCCGCAGCGCTTCCTGCAGATCTTCATCGCTGGCCGCGGGATTCACGAACAAGAGGTTTTCCTTTATGGTGCCGGCGAACAGCTGCGTGTCCTGAGTGACGAAACCTATCTGACGACGAAGGTCCTCAAAATTGATAGCCGTCTCGTCCAGCCCATTGTACAGGATATTGCCGGCTTTCGGCCGGTATAGCCCTACCAGCAATTTCATTAGCGTGGTCTTCCCGCTGCCGGACGGACCCACAAACGCGATGGTCTCCCCTTTCTCCGCTTCGAAGCTGATGTGGTCGATGGCGTTATGATGGGCCGTCTGATGATGGAACAACACATCCCGGAATGCCAGGCTTCGCACGGGACCCAGCGGTCGCGGATCGGCAGGAGGCATTTCCGGCTGCTTTTTCATCAGGTTGTCGAAATTGATCAGCGAGGCTTCCGCCTCGCGATAGGAAAGGATGATATTTCCCAATTCCTGCAAAGGCCCAAAAATAAAAAAGGAGTAAAAGACCATCGTCAACACCTCACCCGGCGTCAGCCTGCCGTGAAAGACCAGCATAAACAAAACGAACATGATACACTGCCGCAGGAAATTGACAAAAGTCCCCTGCACAAAGCTAAGAGCCCGGATGCTTTTTACCTTTCGCAGCTCCAGATTGAGGATCTTGAAGGTGTTATTGTTGAGCCGCTTCACTTCCTGTTCCGTAAGCCCAAGGCTCTTTACCAACTCAATGTTCCGCAGCGACTCCGTGGTCGATCCCGCCAGCGCGTTCGTATCCGCCACGATCTTTTTCTGAATGCGCTTGATCTTCTTGCTCAGCAGACTCGTCAGCAGGGACAATAAGATCATGCCGCCTACATAGATTGGCATAATGGACCAATGTAGCGTGAAGGAATAGATCGAAACGAAGACCACGCCTACCAAAATGCCGAACAAGACATTGATAAAGGAAATGATGAATTTCTCCGTATCCGTTCTCACCTTGGTGAGGATGGAAAGGGTCTCCCCGCTTCGCTGGTCCTCGAAGTCGCTAAAAGGAAGCGCCATGGAATGTTTTAGCCCATTGGTAAAGATGGTGGCCCCGAATCGCTGCACGATCACGTTGCCAAAATAATCCTGGAAAGCCTTGGCGATCCGTGATACCATGGCTACACCCATCAGGTAGCCCAAATATTTCAATACCCCCCATATATATTGATGCTGTGACCTCGTCCCCGTGGGCCGAAAAACCTTCCCCGGCCCGTAAGTTCCCGTTTGATGCGGGTGAACGGCGAAGATATCCAGCACTTTCCCAAAGAAATAGGGGTCGAGCATTGAAAAGCTCTGGTTAATGGCGGCAAGGAACAGGGCCAGGGTGACCAGCCACTTATAGGGTTTTAGATACTTTAAAAGCGTTCTCATCTGTATGCCAAAAATTGAGTCCGATAATATATTTCCAGACGCAATTTCGGAAAAAATAACCAAGTGGAGGCTATTAAGGAGATACCCCGGGGGATACCCTCGCCACACCGGGAGCGCTGAGCGCCAGAAGCGGAAAGAAGCAGAAGAGGAAGACCCCATGCTGCAAGGTCATTGGCGCCTCCGGGATAAACAGGAAAGCTATCGTCAGAATGATGAACCAGTTCTCCTTCGCCCCGTGTTGCCGCGTCCGGGCGATCAGCAGGATAAAAATGGCCAGCAGGGAAGCCAGACCCACCAGCCCGGTCCTTACCCAGGTTTCGACGAATTGGTTATGAAAATTAAAACCAATAAAACCACGTAATTTCCGATTGGGACCCTCGGCAGGAATTCCTATGTCCATATCGGCGTCAATATATTTTTGATTCAGCAGGTCCTGGCTGTCACCGGGGCTTACGCCAAAGATCCAGGCATTCTTTGCCTTTAGTATCTCGAAGGCAAAACGGTATTCCACCAAACGCGACTGCAGTGAATTGAAATACATTTTCGGATTGAATTTTTCCTGTTGGACGACTTTCAGATCACCCGCCATATCACGGAAACGGGCGCGTATCGGGTTGTCGATCACAATCAGCAGACAGACCCCGATCAAAAGGGCCGATCCCGCGACCAAAAACGTCCGCTTGTTCTTCCGGTAGGAATACCTGCGCGAAAAGGCATTGATCAGGATCAGCAGCGTAATCGTCATCAGTAACCGGGAAGACAGCAACACGATCATGCCCAGAAAGAAAAGTACAAGCGCATAACGCATGACCTTCCTCCCTGTTCGCGGGAGCCAACCGATGGCAGGCTCCCCCTGCGGCGACAATAGAAAAATGATGCCAAACAACACATACGCGGAAAAAAATACCGCATTATAAGAGATGGGAGAGGTAAGATCATGATAAAAAAAGACGGTGGAATCCTGTGAATGAATATAACGCCGAACTGCATAGGTCAGACAATAAAGCGAGACCGCCAGCAATAACAGCGAATACGAAGTGATCAATTGCCGGTAGGTCCGTTGATCGGCAAAGGGTCCGGCGCAAAATACAAAGGCAATCGCCACCAGCGTCAACTCCTTGGTTATAGTCGTTCCCTGCGTGGCAAGATTATGCGTGTGGAAGTACCCGGACACATCGATCAGGAAAAAAACAAGAAAGGCCAGGAACAACTTATCCGAAAAAGCGGTTTTTATGGCAGTAAAAGGGTTATTACAAAATAACCGGCATGCCACCAGCAATATGATCGTCCAGCTGTTTGAATTGAACCAACCGAGAAGAGTGGTCGCAAGGACCAGGATTGTGGCAAGGAAATTAAGGTTCTTTTTCAGGAAGACCGGTGATTCGTCAAAAAAAAAATTGCGTAGTGATTTTTTCATTGCCGCTGATCAGGATTTAGGCGGCAAATTAAACTTTTTTGGGTAGATGGAAGGACTTCGGTGGAGAAGTCCTTCCATTTTAACGATTGTTTACAGTTGGGAAAGGCATATCGCCTTCATTGTCCGAGGTCCGAAGGTTCAAGACCTCCCTGTAGGCCATGAGGGTTTTCCTCGCCGTATGCTGCCAGGTATACTGCGAAAGGATTTTGGTCTGTAGCGTTTCCGACGGACCCCCGTTCGCCGCCCTCTTCAGCGCTTCCAAAATTGAAGCGGGTGAAGCAGGATCACAATAAAAGGCGTGATCTTCAAAATATTCCCTTGTGTCCCCTTTATCGGTGATGACTATGCTGCAACCCATAACCGCTGCTTCCAGCGAGCTGAGGCCGGTAGTCTCGAACCAGCTGGGCAACGCATGCACCCGGGCCCGGCTATAATAAGCCGGGAGTTCTTCGGGCGAAAGGACATTTACAAAGGAAACGGCAGGTCCCGCAGCCTGGCGGCATTCTTCATAATAGGCAGCCTGGTTGATGGCCGGCGCTCCGATCAGGATCAGCCGGAAAGAAGATCCATTAACAGCCCTGATAAGATTTAGCTGATTCTTTACACCTTCTATCCTCGCCGCACAAAGAACAAGGTCATCCTCCCTGACGGGCGCGTCCGCAGCCGGTGTGAAGAGCCCGGGGTCTATAGCATTCGGTATTACCCGGTAAGGGAAACTCCGTTTGAATCGCGTTTGCAGCCGCTTGTATTCATTTTCCGAATTGGGCAGCAACATCGACGCATTCCGGATAATACGGGTCATCGATCTTCTCTGGCCATATAATAAATAGGACGGACTGACGATCCTTTCCCCGTTGAAAAGCAACCTGGCGATTACCTTGAAGTATTCGATCCCGTCTTCCGGAAATATACGAAAGAACAGCTTCGCCACCCCCTTCCGCGTTTGCCGGTCCGACTCTGAATATTCAACGAACACGGGAGAAACGACATAAGGCAGGGAAGAAGCCTTCACATGTTTCAGGATGTCGGCCGGTCGGGTAAGATTGAAGAAATGCAACAGCTGATAACCGGCATAATCGATCTCCTCATCCGTCAGTCTGATATCCACACCGACGCCCGACTTCGCCAGGTGCTCGGCGGTTTTAAGTATTTGTATGGTATCTCCGCCCCTGTTCCTGTATAAGGAACTCCGTGCTATAAATAAGACTTTCACCCGGCTGATTTTAATTCACTTTTCCGCCCGGATATGCTCTCTATAAACAGCTCCTGGTAACGTTCGACGATCTTGCCCCAGGTATATTGGTCCCGGATCTTTTCCGCGTTGAGCTGCTTCCATTCGTCTGCCATCTCCCGGTCCGGCAAGTCTTGCAGCAGATCGGCAACACCCTGCTCTGAATGAAAATAAAGGGCTTCCTTCCCTAAAATGGCCCTGTTAAAGGAATTATCATGGGCAACGATCGCGCATCGGCAGGCCATTGCTTCCAAAAGCGAAGGATTCGTACCGCCTACAGAATGCCCATGAAAGTATAAGGAAGAATAATGTCGCAAGGTGTTGACGACCTCCTGTCGGTAAATGGCGCCAATAAACTGCAGCTTCTCCTTCCGATAGGTCTTCTGCAGATACAAACCAAAAGAATTGCCCGGATTACCGACCAGTACCAACGGCTTATCGCTTCCGGATGACAACCAGCCCCGGATAACCATTTCAATACTGTTTTCCGGCTCCATGCGGGCCATCAGCAGAAAATAACCGTCCTCCTTCAAACCCCACCGGCTTAGCTGCTCTTTCTCATAATGTTGCGGCATCTCGGCGCCATAAGGAATATAAACGCAGGAACGCTGGTATTTCTCTTGCAGGTAATCCTGGATGCTTAAACTATCGGCAACCAATATGTCGGCATGCCGGGCGGCCCATTTTTCAGCCCGGAGAAGAAACTTTCGGGTCATAGGGCCGTATTTGTCCCGTCTCCATTCCAGACCGTCCATATTGATGATATTTACGGTATCCCTGGGCCACCACCGGTGCCAGATGGAACTGCTGGTATAACCCAGCTGCAGGAGGATATCGAACTTCCTCCCGGCGGCGTCCCGGAAACAGTTGTAATCATAGACGAATTGCCCGGCCGTCCCGATCATTTTCTCCCAGTCGCTGCAATGAATGATGTGTACCCCGTTCCACTCCTTATCCCGGTAAGGATGTAAGCTGGAGTTGTAAACATAAACGTCAAACCCCTTCTGATGAAGACCCAGCGCCAGGTATTGAGCGAATTGTTCAAATCCTCCATATGCGTTAGGAATGCCCCTCGTTCCTAAAATCCCTATTTTCATTCCGGCAAAAGTTTTGCAAATGTAAATGTTTCGTTAGTAGTATTTTTTAATCGGATTATTTTAGCATCTTTGCAGGGATTTTAGATCATCCTACTGAAAGTCGATTCGGGTTGCCTTTCAGGAGCATTATTTACCCGTTTCTGTTGTCTCTTTCCGGTTTTTATAGGGGAGTGATCCGGGGGAAGGAATTTGTGCAAAGGATAACAATAAGAGGAGTAAAAATCTGTTATAGGAGTTTTAATGGCATAATGAAAATGATAAAAATATCATATATGTCTTTAAAATCGAATATAGGGATCATAAATTAAACCATTAACCAGGAATGTCTTCAAAATCCACCAGGTAGAATGAAGCAGGCGGTGATGAAGATTTCTAAACTAGCAAACCAAGGTCTTATGTTAGAAACCTCGAAAGTCAGGAAAAAGAGGAATACGAAAAGGAACAGAATCGACGCAAGTACCATCAACCTCAGGAGTTACATCGATACACGGTATAACTATTTGTCTGTCAAGCGTATTTTTGACATAGTTGTTTCCTCACTTGTTATTGTACTAATATTCAGCTGGTTATTCCCCATTTTATGGCTTTTGATCAAGCTGGACTCCAAAGGGCCCGTTTTTTTCGTCCAAAAACGCGTAGGCTTTCTTGGGCGCTCCTTTCCCTGTCTTAAATTCAGGACCATGTATAACAACTCCGAGGCCAATACAAAACAGGCCACGGAGGATGACCCCCGGATCACCCGGATGGGAAGATTTCTTCGTCACTCCAACCTCGACGAAATTCCCCAATTCCTGAATGTACTGGTCGGTCATATGAGCGTTGTCGGCCCCCGGCCACATATGTACCAGGACTGCTCCAACTTCTCTATGGTCGTAGACGCCTATAAATTTCGCAACCTGATGAAACCCGGGATCACCGGCCTCGCTCAGGTTAAAGGCTATCGCGGGCCCGCCCAAAGCTTTGATAAGATCTTCCGCAGATATCAATGGGATGCCTTTTATGTCCGCAATGCCGGGTTCTGGCTGGATATGCGCATCGTGCACAGGACTGCCATGCAGACCCTCTCTTATATTTTCAGCAAATTCGTCGTTATCGAGGAACTGCCCGGGGTCGCTATCGGAAACGAGTGGATTGAGCCGAAACGTGTGCTTAACTAAATTTTAACGTATACCGTCCCTGCCTATCCGTTATGCGTGAATAGGCCTACTTATCAGCATTTTGTCTGCATCGGATCTTTCCATTTTACCCGCGTTAACAATTATAAATGTGAAAGCAACGTTTTCAAAGTGAACGTTGTCAAAACCCGGAAGATCAGCTTCGTCTGTTAATGTCCCTAACTTGCCTGTTGGCCGAATGATTGCTTTCCCCCTCTCCAATGGCACCTTTCTTGCTAACAGGAGAATTAGATGATTGACCTTATAAAGTAATTGAATTGTCAGGAATTTCATCTTAAGGACGACAGTTAGCACATTAGCGGAATGAAGCGTCATCGAGTTGAGCAAAAACCAATCCTTCGTAACATGCAGAGCACAATTGTTGAATCGACCGTCTATTATCCTGAAAACTGGGAAAAAGGAAGCTGGAAGTTCATTCGTGAATATTGGAGTGATCGTTATAACTATTTGGTTTACAAACGATTAATGGATATATTGACTTCTTTGGTCGTTATCCTGCTCATTTTCCCCTGGCTGTTCCCCATCATTGTTTTACTCATCAGGCTGGACTCCCGGGGCCCCGTTTTTTTCCGGCAGAAAAGAGTGGGGTTTCTCGGCAAGACCTTTTGGTGCTATAAATTCAGGACCATGTATGTCAACGACTATGCCGACACCCGCCGGGCCTCGAAAAACGATCCGCGGGTGACGCGTGTCGGCTGGTTCCTACGTAATACCTGCCTCGATGAGATCCCCCAATTCATAAACGTCCTGCTGGGGCAGATGAGCATCGTTGGGCCCAGGCCCCATATGTTGAAAGACACCCAGGAATTTGCAAACCTGGTGTCCAATTATAATTTTCGTAACATGGCCCGCCCGGGTATCACCGGCCTTTCACAGGTCAGAGGCTATCGCGGTCCCGCTACCAGCTTTGAAAGTATTGTCCGGCGGTATCAATGGGACTCCTGGTATATCCGGAATGTCAACTTCGGGCTGGATCTGAGGATCATGCTGGAGACCGGTCTGCTGATGATCAGATCGCTTTTTTACCGGGATAAGGCCGTGCCACTGGATAATAAGGTGTACCAACGCGGCGAGTCCCTCGTCACCGTCAAAAAGATTGCCTGATCCCCATCCCCCACGACGACCGCCGGACCTCCCAGGCTCCCATGCTGACCGCCAGGCCCCCGCGGACCTTCGCGCTGACCGCAAAAGACAAATTTTAGGTGCTACACAGCTAAAGTCCTATCTTAGGTTTTAACGAAACACTTCCATCGATGACGATCGACAGACGTACCGCCATGAGGCAGCTGGCACTCTTATCGGTAAGCGCCGCCCTGTTGCCTTCCTGCCTGGGCGACCATTCCAGACCCGACCTGGTGTTAAAGAATTTCCAGGTCGACGGCGCCGGGCAGAAAACACTGGAAGAACTAACGGCCACCCTCATTCCGACAACGGACACCCCCGGCGCAAAAGAGACCTCCGCTTATCTCTTCATCCTCAAAATGCTGGATGATTGCTCCTCAAAGACGGACCAGGATAAATTTTTCAAAGGAATGCAGCAGCTGGATGATGCGACACAAAAGGCGGTTGGAAAATCCTTTGTCGCCGCAACGGGTCCCCAGCGGGCGGCCATACTGACAGCTATCGGGGACAAAAAGATCCCGGGGGAAGAACTTGCCTTCTTCTATTCCACCGCCAGGAAACTGACCATCCTGTCTTATTCCTCCTCGCAATATTTCCTTACCAAAGTCCAGGTATACGAACTGGTGCCCGGTCGCTGGCATGGCTGTATACCCGTTCCCCGGCAAGGGAAACCGACATCTTAACCCTTAAATTGTTCCCATGGGAGATTCCATCCAGAATAATCATTTTGACGCTATCGTCATCGGCTCGGGAATGAGCGGCGGCTGGGCAGCAAAAGAATTCACCGAAAAAGGCTTTAAGACCCTTGTCCTCGAAAGAGGAAGAGAGGTCCGTCATATGAAAGACTATCCGACTACCAATATGATGCCCTGGGAATTCGAACACCGTGGCGAAATCCCTTACGATATCCGTGAAGCCAACCCCGTAGTTAGCCGCTGCTACGCCTTCCGCGAAGATGCCATGCATTTTTTCGTAAAAGATACCGACCACCCCTATGTCCAGGAACGCCCCTTTGACTGGATCCGCGGCTACCAGGTCGGAGGGAAATCCATTATGTGGGCCCGCCAGACCCAGCGCTGGAGCGATTTTGACTTCGAAGGTCCCGCCCGCGACGGCTTTGCCATCGACTGGCCCATCCGTTATAAAGACCTCGCCCCCTGGTATAGCTATGTCGAAAAATTTGTAGGCATTTCGGGTAACAAAGACGGATTGCCAAACCTGCCGGATGGAGAATTCCTGCCTCCGCTGGATCTGACCTGCGTGGAAACCTATTTTTCGGACTTTGTAAAAAAAACCTACAAGGATCGTCATGTCATCTATGGCCGCTGCGCCCATTTGACCGAACCCACGGCCCTCCACCTTCAGCAAGGCAGGGGACAATGCCAGAAACGAAATCTCTGCCAGCGCGGCTGCCCCTTCGGCGGTTATTATAACAGCAATTCCACTACCATCCCCTGGGCCGAAAAAACGGGTAATCTTACGCTCCGCCCCTTCTCCGTCGTACACTCGGTTATCTACGACGATAAAAAAGGAAAGGCGACGGGAGTTCGGGTCATCGACACCCATACCAAAGAGACATTCGAATATTTTGCACCGGTCATCTTTGTCAACGCAGGGGCGCTCAACACAAACCTCGTTCTCTTGAATTCCATCTCTGCCCGCTTCCCCCACGGTCTTGGCAATGACAATGGCCTGCTCGGGAAATATGTGGCTTTTCATAATTACCGCGGACATATATCTGCTGAATACCACGGATACCCGGACAGCACGACGGATGGCCGGCGCCCGACGGGAGCCTATATCCCCCGCTTCCGCAATCTTCACCAACAGGACAAGGATGCCGATTTTCTGCGTGGCTATGCCGCCGGCTTCTCCGCTTTCCGCTCCTTCGACCATCCTACCGATGGGGTCGGTCTTATCTTAAAAAATCATCTTTCCTCCGGCCATATCGGGCCCTGGCATGTCGGCTCCCATATGATGGGCGAGACCATTCCAAAAGAGACCAACCGGGTCAGCCTCGACAACAGCGCGAAGGATGAATGGGGCATCCCGCAACTGAAGATAAATATCGGCTATGATGACAACGATGAAAAGATGCTAAAGGATTTTTTTACACAAATGACGGAGATGTATACCGCTGCCGGCTTTACCAATATCAAGACCGACGACAGCGGTCAGGCCCCGGGCCTCGACATCCACGAAATGGGTGGCGCCCGGATGGGAAAGGATCCGAAAAACTCCCTGCTGAACGAATGGCACCAGCTGCATGCCTGCAAAAATGTATTCGTCACCGATGGGGCCTGCATGACCTCCACCTCGACACAAAACCCATCGCTGACCTATATGGCCATGACAGCCCGCGCCGTAGATTATGCTGTATCCCGGCTGAAAAAGAACGATCTTACGTAACTTGTACAATACAATTATTATGAAAGGCTTTTTATTGACCGTCGTTTCTTTTTTGCTGGTCGTCGTGGTGCTCAACGCCGGTTATTACCGGGAATGGTTTCAGGCAAAACCCGCGCAATACTGGACCGATTTTCTAAAGGAAAAAGATGACACCCTGGATGCGGTCGGTATCATGAAAAGCCGCTACGGCATTTCCTACGTCATTTCCACCCGGGTAAAGGAAGTGGTGGAAAAGAAAAATATCGCGAATCCGGTCATTCTTTTCGAACCGAACAGCTACTACCGCGATTCTCTGCATATCTATCCCAATGTTCGCGCACCGGAACCGGCTGTATTTTATTACTACACCGGACTCGTTGGGGTATGGACAAATTCCCCGAACGTCAGCAACGCAAACTTCCTGGTCCGCGTGACCAAAAAAGGGGTGTCCCTCGACGCCATCCGGACGCCGCAGCAATTGCAGCAGATCCTCGCTAATTATAAAAAATTCACCCCTATATTATAACCCAATGCCCTTTGTCCTGTTCTTTCTCCTTTTCCTCTGCTTCCTGGTTTCGGGCTATGGTGTGCTGACGCTGTTCGGGATGCGGCTGAAGACCGCCTATATGATCACACTTTCCCTGCTGCTGGGAGTTGCCGTCGCTTCCTTTTTACCTTTTTTAATGCAGCTTTTTTATATCCCGCTCACTCCCGCTACAGTTTTCGGCTCCCTGTCGGGGATGGCCCTGCTGCTGAATATCCCTACCATCCGGCGAATCCGTAAAGAAGGCTTTCCAGCCGTCCGGAAGTCTTTTGCGATGAAAGCATTCCGGATCCTTTCCTATGAGATCCCATTCCTGGCCATCTTTGCCTTCCTGGCTTTTGTCAGCGTCTGGAGATGCTATTATCTTCCGCCCACCTCCCGGGATGCCCTTTCAGGACCCGAGGCGATCGCGGAGTTCGCGGTGCGGGAGCATACCATGATCAATTCTTTCTTCAGCATCGATCTGTGGTCGACGAACAATCAGTTCAAATCGCCCTATCTGATCAGCCTCCAGATGATTTATAAGATGGCCGGATTTCCCTTTGGCCAGATATGGCTAAGCATCGTTTTCATAAGTTTTACGGTGTTCCTCTATCACGCGATGAAGGAAAAGATCCATCCGGTCATCGCCGGAGCGCTGTTGCTGGTATTCCTCATGACCCCGGAAATGTATGCGTATACTTTCATGGTCCTGTATGATTACAGCAACATGATCTTCTTTTTTCTCAGCTTGTATTTTCTGTTCGATTATTTTCGAAACAAGAATCCGTCCCATTTTTATTTTGCAGGCATGTTGATGGGCATTGCTACCTATATCCGCTCGGAAACCCTTGTCCTGGCCTTTCTTTTTCTTCCGCCAATACTGCTGACGCAGATTCGCGGGCGGGAGCCGGTTAAAAAGATCGTGCTGGCCAACTTGTTCTTTTTCCTTCCCTCCCTCCTGGGCTACTACCTCACGGCTCAGCTATACATCAAATATTACCTGCCGGTCCACTACGATATCGGCAATCTCATAAACCCTCACCTCTCCGACCTGCATTCCCTGTTCCAACGATATTCAGACATTGTGACCCACCTGATGGCCAGCGAATTCGGCATTCACCTGTGGGGGTATCTCCTCTATATAACCGCTGTGCTTTTCC
>Ga0207033_1137_pt1 | contig 15205 bp, 22 predicted proteins | sample Alteio_BWMinCont_35_FD_153262 | JGI IMG/M metagenome (GOLD analysis project Ga0207033, IMG submission 153262) | Enriched cells from forest soil in Barre Woods Harvard Forest LTER site, Petersham, Massachusetts, United States -... | ecosystem: Environmental > Terrestrial > Soil > Temperate forest >... | reverse complement strand
GGAGCGGCTTTGTAAACGGGAGTATAAAAATCAGTTCGGACGGCCTGTCTTTATCAGGCACTATTTCCGGAATGTATAATCCAAATACCGGGAGCCAGAGCAGTTCGTGCTCATGCAGTTACACTGTTTTTGCAAAGAAAGTTCATTAATTGTGAAGCCGTAAAGATTTGACAACTTTTCGAAAGTTGTCAAATCTAACGCTTTCGAAATCTCATGCCCGCGCCAGAAAAGGGTGAGTTAGATATATAGGTCTCCGTTGCACTTGTTGCGCAACACGTGCAACACTCTGCAACAAGAGGCTACACGGCTGATAGTTAACAATTTAACCACTGACAAAATTTTGACAGTGACAAAAATGTGTCACCATTTTTACAGATATTGCCCTGTTTAGCCAATCCCAACACGCCGGCGAACCCTAAGTAAACGACATTGATTCATTATTCGGAGTTCGGAGTTCGATATTAAGTCTTTTACTTAATGAGGCTACCTATTAACTGGGCTACTGACCGCACAACCCGGCGTTGCCGCCAAAAGCCCTCCTGCCAACTGCCAACTCAAAACTGCCAACTGACTCACGTAACAAAACCGCACGCCTGCTGTCCGTATACGGGCAACACTTAACTTACCCAATACTTAATGTACTGATAATAACCCATTTGCTTTTTGGCACGGAATTGATGTTATGCTTCATGGCTGCAAAATCACAAAAAACAAACAGCCCTAAAAACAAATAAAAATGAAAAGAAAAATTGTTACCACTGCTGCATTGGTATGCTGCTTTGTTGTTTGCTTTGCCGCTGTATTGGCCGACCTTAATGGAAAATGGATTGGCTCGATAAAGGCGCCCGATGGCAACTACTACCCGATAACTTATATAATTAATGCTAACGGCGATAAACTGACCGGCAGCGTGCAGGTTGAAGGCGATCCGAAAATAATAAACGATGGAAAAATAAACGGTGCTGATTTCACCTTCGCTATTACGGTTGATGATGGAAAAACCATACCGCACACCGGAAAATATTATGCCGACGGCGATTCAATTGCTATGAACATTGATTACGAAGGCGCCAAACTGCATACTACCCTAAAACGGGCCGATAAGTAAAATTTATTAAGTCTATTAATTGATTTCACATAAGTTGAAATAAGATCATTGATAGTCAATTTTAGCTTTCTGCTTTGTGCCTTCAGCTTTTAGCTTTTTATAAGTATTTTACCTTCCACATTTATACATTATCCGGGGATCCCGTTTTCAAATGGGGTTTCCGGTTTTTTTTTACCAGGATATGCTTTGGCTTTTGCAGGAACTTTAATTCCCAAAATTCGACAAATTCAGGTTCAAACATTTCCCGCTTGCACTTCTGCCCGATTAACCTTTACTTTATTGAGCCACAATAACCCCAACCAATGAGCCAATCTTTTAAGCTGCTGCCAGTGCCGTACCGTTACCGCGTGCTGGTATTGCTGTGCGCGCTCACCACGCTCACCTACATGGACCGCATGTGCATCTCCATTGTGGGCGTGCGCATCAAAGCCGCTCTGCACCTTAGCAACGAACAGTTCGGCTGGGTATTGGCTGCCTTCGCGCTGGCTTATGCGATCTTCGAAATCCCTTCAGGTATGCTGGGCGACCGTATCGGCCCTAAAAAAGTATTTATACGCATTGTGATCGCATGGTCGGTGTTTACGGCGCTTACCGGATTGGCGACCGGGCTGCTGAGCCTGCTCATCATCCGCTTTTTGTTTGGCGCGGGCGAATCGGGCACTTATCCCAATAGCATTTTGACGGTATCGCGGTGGTTCCCGGTAAGCGAAACAGGCAGGGCGCTGTCGTGGGTGGGTATTGGCTCGCAAATAGGCGCCGCGGTTGCCCCGCTCATCATTGTGCCTATGGCCATGGCTTACGGCTGGCGGATGCCTTTTTTCTTCACCGGCGCAATCGGCCTGGTATGGGTGAGTGTTTGCTATGCATGGTTCCGCGATTTCCCCGAACAGGTGAAAGCCATGCCTGGCGCCGAAAAAGAACTCATCAAATCGCAATGCCGCCATAAACAAGGGCAGCATCTAATACCCTGGAAGCTCATCGTGCGCAACAGCACCCTGTGGCCGCTGCTGCTGATGTATTTTTGCTGCCAGTGGGCCAACTACTTTTTTATCGCCTGGATGCCGGTTTACCTGCAGGAAGGCCGCGGTTTTACTGAAAACGGTATGAAACAAGTTACTTCGCTGCTTTTTGTGGTGGGCATAGGCGGTTTCCTGGCCGGCGGCGCGGCCGGTGATTGGCTGCTAAAACGTAAAGGACTTAAATTGGGCCGCCGCCTTACCGGCATGACGGGCCTGGGTTGCTGCGGCATTTTACTATTTGCAGCCGCGTTCTCCACAAATAATGCCCCGGCGGCCTGCTGCCTCATCGGCGCAAATTTTGCTTTTTCGTTCGGGGTAATGGTATCCTACGCCGTATGTGCCGATATTGGTCGCAATAACGCCGGCACGGTAACGGGCGCCATGAACTTTTTCGGGCAAATGGGCGCCTTCTTCCTCGCCCTCATCTTCGGGCATATTGTACAGGCCACCCACCGTTTCGATTACCCGGTGTACGTGGTAGGGGCGGTATTGATAACAGGTTGCCTGCTGTGGCTGGCCATCGATGCGGAGCAGCAGCTACCGGAGGCGGGTGATGGGGATGATCGGGTTAAAACACTGGGTTAAGGGTTGATGCTGCAAAAAGTTCAATAGCCGTAAGTGGGACACGAGTGCTGTCACGCTTTCGGCATTTGCGTTGCATACTCGCGCCAGTTTAGGGAAGGGCGGTAGTCATAGACTACTTGCATAGTGTATCCGTAGATATAATCTACTGACAGCGGGCAATTACCATTATATTTATGTTATTTTTGAACCTTGATGACCCAAACCAAGTCAACCTCAACTTTTTAACCTTATTTAAATGCATTTTATAATCGAAAGATGGCTGAATTTAAAAGTGGTAGTGCGCTTAATGCTCAACTGGAAGAAATTATCAATAAAGCCGAAGAATATTTGTTGTTGATTTCCCCATATATTAAACTTCACAGCAGAATTAAATCTGAACTTAAGCAGAAAATAACAGATACTCCAGAGCTGGAGGTTTTCATAGTTTTTGGCAAGGCAGAAGAAGGTGGTAATAAACTTAGCCATGAAGACGCGGCTTTTTTTAAGGAGTTTGCTAATATAGAAATTCGATATGAGAAGAACCTCCATGCTAAATATTATGCAAATGAACAAGGCGGTTTAATTACTTCCATGAATCTTTACGATTTTTCACAAAATAATAACATTGAGTGCGGAGTCTGGATGAAAGCGCCTATTTCAGCTGTAGAAAGACTCACGGGACTTTCTAAAGATGCCAAAGTGGATGCTGATGCTATTGGCTATTTTGAAACCGTGATAGACAACAGCGAATTATTGTTTAAAAGCGAACCGGAGTTTGAATCAGGATTTATGGGGCTGGGAAGGAAATATAAGGGTTCAAAAATTACGTTAGACAAACTAGATGCCTATGTAACAGCCGAAGGGAAAAAGAAAGAGAGTGCGTTTTCGGGATATAAAAATTTTAGTGAAAACAACTCAAACAAGTCCGTAAACAGTCCAGTTTATAAGTCGAACGATTATCAGCACGTGAACAACGCGTATGATAAAAACTGGGATAATAATGATTCGATTTCACCGCCAAAAGGATATTGCATACGAACAGGTGTCGAAATCCCTTTTAATCCTGAACGACCATTCTGTTATGATGCATATAATACCTGGTCACGGTTTAGCAATGCCGATTATCCGGAAAAATATTGTCACAAAACTGGTCGGCTTTCTAATGGAAAGACATCGTTCAGAAAGCCAATTTTATAATTTGCGTTTCGATAGACTTTGATAACAAATGTTAATGCAATTGCTAATTAATCGAAAAAAAGCCAGTGGCAGCTGGTTCATTACCTTTCGGCGGCGCACGAAGCTCAACGCTGTTGGCTTTCACGCAGATTCGCGAGAGAGGATTTTTTACAAAACTTGTAGAATGATAAAAGAAACAGCAAATTGCTTGTATCATGATATTATTTGAAATACAGCACATTCCGAGTCCTTCGCAAACAGATTGGATTCAAACTTGGGTTTTTATTGGCCAATTGATTGCAACAATAGGCGGATTCATATTATTATATAGAACTTTAAGATTGCAAACAAAGGCCACCGGTGATCAGCACGAAATAACAAGTCTGGAATATAAGAAATTCCTTTACGATATCAGGCCTGTCTTTGAATTTTGGGCACCATCTTGTACGAAAGACGTCCACGGTAATGCGAGAGTTCAATATTTTATTATTTGCAAGAGAAATATAGCCATAGATTATTCCATCAAAAGTTTTTGCATTTTTAAAGATGGAAGAATTGATAGCAGGATTTTAAATTATGTTAACATAGACTTAAAATGGGAGGTAATAAACGGCAATTTTTCAAGTGATGAATTAAAGCATGAGGTTTTGTTAATTTTATATTTTTCCGATGAAATCAACACAGAATACAAACAAATTGTAAAAGGTAACCTACAAGATCTACAAATAAGTCCGCCTTTTCCTGTCTCAAAGCAAATTGTAGTAAACGACATTATTGTTTGATCGCTACCCCCTAATCTGGTCAGAGATGCCATGTTAGTCTATGCCTCGGATACTTATGCCGAAATGTGTAAAAAAATCTCATCTAAATTTGACAATTTAACAATAAATTACCAATGGTATCCTTACAAACATATTTTCTAAGAAGATATGGCGAAGTGTTCCATAACGTTGCAATCAAAGGTTTTATGGTAAACGGTAAAAATGAATAGTTTTAAATCAAATATTTGCTGGTTACTAGTTCTACTAATTGCAAGTTTCGCAAGTTTATCATTGCTATTATGGACCATTTCTTGCCCGACAAAAATTACAGAAATTATAAAAGAAATATTGATTGGCATTGTTTCGGCAATTTTGCTGTTACTATTAATGGAAATAAGAAATTGGGTACGAGACAAAAAAATATATGGGTATTTGAATGGGGAATATGAAAGAACAGGAATTTACAAATCAAACCTTACAACAACTTCAGGAACAAAATATTCTGCGCTGGATTATAATGGTATCGATCCGCGAATTAAATTCCATTATAAAGGGAATCGGCAGTATCAATTTGAAAGCCAACATAAGGAAGGACGCATAAAAGCTGTGATTTTCCTTCATGAAACCAACCCTTCAGAAGGAAATGGTGTTTATCAATATTTAACTAAAACTGAGGGCGATTTTTCCACTGACATTGGGCATTATAAATTGGTGGTTGACACGGTCAATGGCAAGCATCTTTATATGTATTATAGAAATCTGTTACCAAGTGGATTAGCTGAAGGGTATGAAACTTGGAAGAAATTATAAGCTAGAGATGGCGACAACGCGGACGTTCATTTAGTTTTTGCTATCACTTCCTAGTGCCAGAGTTGGGGACTTTATTAAATCTTTTGCTTCGTCATACTATTGAGAAAATGGAACATCAGTCATGGAATTAAAATACAACTGCAATGCCAAATAAATCATTACAATTAATGGCAAACCGATATTAATTATTGTAGCTGGAGTATTCCATGGTTTTTTATCTTTTATCTTTACAAAAAGAGAGATAAAAAAAATCACAAGAATGAAACATAAAGAAACAATTCTAATTTTCTTCAATTCGTTATCCTGAGTATTAACTTTTTCAAACTCTTTAATATCGAGAATCTTCCCTTTTAAATTAAATTCAGCGCTATTATCTCCTGTATAAATAATCTGGAATTTAAAACCATAACCCGGATCAAAATACTTCCAAAACAAAGCAATTGATGAATCAGTCGTTTTTACTAAATTAAATTTTGCAATTGTGGGGTCGGTTTGTTTGGTAATTTTAAAGTCAAGTATTTTTTTTGCCGAAAAAAGATTCAGTGAGATGTTTTGTCTTATATCGTCAATAGAAATAGATTCGTTACCACTGTTCCATATTACTCCGGTCAATAAGTAAACATTGTCTTTAATAGGTACACTATCATGTTCGATAACGCTTATTGCCGATGACGCATTATGACTATCGAAAATTAGCGACGAAGGTTCATTTATTTGGAATGATATTGCTTTGGTTTTTCTTCCCGTAAAATAAAAGAAGATGCTTAATAAAATACCCACTAACGCCAATAAAAGGAAAACAACATTTACTGGCCTTTTAAAATCATTTGATAAAGTCATAGTTGATAAGGTAATATAAATGTTAAATATATTGACATTTTTTTGCCATTCAATATTTAATCTTGACCTTCCAACATGGCGTTATACCCCAATCTGGCGCTAAATACTGTCATAAAAAGCAAGTGTTTTTTATGACAGTACCTATCGCCAGTTTAAAGGGATTCAGATGAAAGAACAGGAATAAAATACGATTTATAAATATAGTCTTTAAAGATTGCCAAATTGTCGGATATTTTTTATATTTATTGCTTTAAACCTTACAAATGAAAGTTAATCAATCCGAGTATGTTCAGTTAGACATCAACTCAACGTCTCCCTTTCAATCGACAATCTCAATCACTGATGAAAACGGGGTAGAAACTAGTAACTACAAAGTAGTGGGTAATAGTAAACTCTTGTTGGGAAGCCTTGATCAATTAAAAGATTCTGTTATGAATGTAACAACTAACTCCAGATATAACACATTCGTAAACTATGATATATCGTATGGCAATCAAATAGTTAAAAGTGAGCAAGCTAGCCGCGAGTCTTTTTTTTCCTTTCATTTTTGCCCATTTTTTCCTTTTTGCGATTGAAACATTCGATTTATCATCGGACATCTTTAAATATCAAATAATTAATTGAAATAAAACATTTACGAAAACTGGATATGCCAGGATTTAATGATAGAAAGAGCAAATCATTTGATTTGGTAATTGACACCACAAAGCTGCTTATTACGCTCTGCACAGCAATTGTCGGATTTACGGTTTCTGCCGTTTTAATACCCGATGAAAAACATCCTTTAAAAATATTAAAATCACATTCTTTAAGCATCTCCTTTGCTCTAATATCACTTGCGTTGTGCGTGCTTTTTTGCCTTTCAACTATTCTTAAAATATCCGGGCTACTAGGAAGTGACAAAAGAATAAATGACGATAATGTATCTATTAATGATTCGTTAACCAGGTTATTGTTTTTTATTAGTTTATTGCTTTTCTTTTTTGGAATAACTTTAATGGGAATTGTAACTTTTAAAGTCTTAGGCGAATAACGAGTATGACCCCGCTGTCGGTAGTTTCGAAACTATGGGCAACTATGCCTGGAGACTGCGTCTCAACATTCACCTGCTGGATCACGGCCACCCGGGATTGTATAATGGTCATAATAAAAACTAATGGAATTTATGCCGCCGTAAATCCTATTAACGCCTTTTCCTTCCTGGGTTCCGGCTGGTATGAAAAACCGATACGATAAAGATCATATCCGCTTTTTTATCGAATCTAAATGCAATCAGGTATGGAAAAATGTCTGTTTGGGCTTCCCGGTATTTACCTTTTAGCTGGTAGTGCAGCGGATTTTCTACAACGGCCCTTATCTTTTTAATGACTTCATCTTTAAATTGATCACCCAGGCCCAATCGCTGCTCTTCGTACCACTCCCAGGCATCAAGAATTTCTTTTTGCGCTTTGGGTAATTGTAAAAAAGTAGTACTCACTTTTTAGCGCGCTTTTTTTTCAGTTCGTTAATCGACACTTCCAACTCATCCAATGTATAACCCCTGTCTACCCCCGCTTCATATCTTCTTACGCGCTCATCTAATTCAGCAACAAACTCTTCATCTTCCGACCATTCGTATTTCGGGACGATCTGATCTTCGAGCAGCGCATAAATAGCTTTAACTTTTTTATCGTCAGCCACCCTGATATAATCAACCAGCCTTTCCCTTATTGCTGTTGTTGTCATGTTCAAAAATCTTTAAAACAAATTTAGTGATAAATATTATCACCTGTTGTTAAAATTTTCCCGCTGTCTGTAGTTTCGGAACTACGGACGACTATGCCCGGAGACTATGTCTCTCGCAATGCCATGCCCCGCAACAACGATCGGTACAAAACTTCTGGAAAATCCGTATATTTACTTTTATAAACAACGAATGAATAGGCAAGATTTTAAAACAATTTCGACCGAAATTTAATATGGGAGCTTTAATTATTGAAAAGGAAAAAATTCAGGAGTTGCTTGACAGCGCCCCGGATAATGTAGTTATTGACGATTTTATTGATCAAATTATTATTTCTGCTAAAATTGAAAAAGCATTGGACCAATTAGCCAATGGCCAATTTCTGACATCTGAACAACTGGATGAAGAAATAGAAAAATGGTAAGGAAAGTAATTTATCTTGAAATAGCTGTTGAGGACTTGGCTTCTGTTTATAGTTACATCAGCCGGGATTCAATAAAGTATGCTAAATTAGAAGTTAAGAAGATAAAGGCATTCTGCGAATCATTAAAGAATCAACCAGCTAAAGGACGATTTTATCAAACAATAAAAGGCAAAGATGTTCGGTCAGCTGTTTTTCAAAACTACATTATATTTTACATAAATGATAGTAGCGACCTAATCAGTATTCTTACCATTCACCACCATGCGCGGCTTATTTCCAATAATCCTGCTTTTAAGGAAAAAGAATAATCCTGCAGTCTCACCCGCTGCCCGTAGTTTCAAAATTACTGATAACTATGCACGGTGCCCTTCCACTTTTACATTTTCGCCTAAAAAGCTTAAAGCTAAAAGCAATACAAACCTTGTATCCTTCTATTCAAAAAAAAGATAACGGGTTAACCGGTAACATGTATAAACAACAACAGGTGCTGCCAGGATATCAATGGTGTAATGAACATGCTGTACAAGCAATAAATATGCAACGGCAAAAGTTGCAATAAGCGCTATTATTTTATCCGTTCTTTTTTCAAGACACAAAAATATCAGGACCATGGTAGTAGTGTGCCCCGAAAAAAACAGGTCTTTTGTAATATTGGCGTTCCCGGAAAAAAAACTGCTGAGCGGGTCGACTAAAGGGACCATGCCCCGGGGCGGATCGAGCGCAACCACGCTGATGGTAACGAAACGCACGATATAAACAAATATCAACGTCCAGCAAAAGGTTATATAAATGGAGGGATTATTGATGGCCCTGATCAGGATCAATAAAATCATACCCGAGATAATTGAAAAAATTAACACGGATACATTATGCGGGGGTATAAGTGCTAACAGCCAATCATTTAACACAGCCCCTTTCCTTTTTTGAATGTGGCCGAAAAAGATTGGTAAGATATAAATTATGGCAGCGATGATCACAGTGCCGATGATCATTTGGTAGCGTCTGTAACGTGAATTCCAGGTTACCCTCCAGTTATCTTTTAGCGAAGGTGATGGCATAGTTATTCCTTTTTATCCCGCATTAACCATGAAAATAAAATAATGATTAAAAACAACCCTGTTAGTATCGCGATAGGTGTCAAATTATCCAGCTGAATTTTATGGTTGGCATGTACATAACTAATAAAAGTTAACATGGGCGGAATAAGGAATAAAATGAAAGCAATTATTTTTCGTCCGTAATATTTCGCTTTGCCAACTACTTTCTTTTCACATTTCCAGGTAATACCTGCTAAAAAATAAACGGAGGCAACAACGCCTTCAAAAATTATTTTTACGGATTCATGTTCTCCAAACGGATAATATTCCTTACAAAACTCAATTACAACTGCCGAAACAATACTTAAAAGGGGAAGCATCCAATAGTAGGGATCCTGCTTTATTTTTTTCACTGAACTGCCGACATAGGTAATTGCTGAGATTGAAATGGCTATAGTCGTAGCAGGCAGCGCCCAACTAAGTGACGCTAAAGAAATACTGGATTTTAAGGCAAGGATAATAATGCCAATCGCTCCCCCAAACGCAAGAATAATAACCGCCACAAAAATTATATATAATATAATTACCCAGGGGTTGTCAAAATTATCATCAGTTGGCATGGCAATATTTAATTTTATTAAAAAACAATCAATTACTCCGGTTATTTAAAGGTAACGGAATACTTTATAACGTGCAACCCGTGAAAACACTCTTTTCGTCTCCGCAGGGTCTCCGGTACAGGACCCTGCGATCCGGGAAGTCATTAGCAACGCAGGGTCCTCTATGAGAGACCCTGCGGGGACGGAAAGCTCACTATGATAGGGATAAAATAAAAACGGGCTGTATTTCAGCCCGTTTACATGGAGTACATTATTTAAGCTCAATTTGTCGGCTTACCATTTTCGCTTCTTCTTTTTTCGCGATATTGAGATTGAGGATGCCGTTTTCATACCGTGCCTCAATTTGGTTAAAATCGGCTTGATCAGGCAGTGTAAACGAACGCACGAAAGATGAGTAACTAAATTCACGTTTATTATAATGTTTACTTTCTTCGCTGTTTTCGGTTTGATTTTCAACCGTGATATTTAAAACATTATGATCAAGGCTGATCTTGAAATCCTGTTTCTTTAACCCTGGTGCGGCAAGTTCTACATGGTAATAATCGTCGGTTTCACTGATGTTTACAGCAGGTACACGTGCAACCATTCGGTCATTAAAAAATGTGTCACTAAAAATTGATTCAAAAACGTCATTAAAGCCCGGCAATAATGCGTTCGCCCCTTTGTTGTTGTTAAATTTAACCAGTGTCATGGCTTTCTTTTTTTAATGGTGATACTTTAGAAAATTTCCTTTTTCTTAAACTTTCACAACTTCGATACCAATGCGTTCAACAAGCAAGAATTTCAGTTTTATTCTGAAAAAATTTCAGCCGCATGTCATTTTTTCAGAGGCCCAGGTTTTTGAATACCTCCCGGGTGATGATTCGGGTGTTATAGGCAATATCATCCAGTGTACAATGTAATATCCTGACGGGTAGTGGAATATCATTTTTAACTTCTGTGAAATCCATATATAAAATGGAGTTTTTTGATATTTCGTCCGTCCCTTTAAGCTGTTCTACTATTGAAGTAGCTTTCTCCTTGTCTGATCCGAGATCAAAGTTGCCGTAGGTTTCAAAGCCGGCCGGCGTTTTTATATGCAGTGAAATGTGAAAAAAGGTTTCCATAATCAACTATTTGGACAGTCTTCTGCAAGTCTTGTTCCAATTTAAACCCGCAGTCAGTCTTTCAAAAAAAGCGGTTATCGATATCCCACCGTAAACTGCTAACTCAAAACTGCCAACTTATTTATATTTAATATCAACTTTTTCTTCTTTCGGACTTCCGGACTTTCCGACTTAAAACCACTTGTATCAATATAGAACATCTGCTGTTACGAAACCGCACACACCCGGTGATTTATCTGTTATAAATAATTGATAATAAGTTATTTAAAGCATTGGCGCAGTATTTGCAGCGGTTAAAGTAATCCCAAATTTTTTCGGAATTTTAAGACAAGTGGTATGATAAAAGCTACTAATCTCGAAAAACATTATTATACCGACGAGATGGAAATTATTGCTTTGCAAAAATTGTCCATCGAAGTTGAAAAAGGCGAATTTGTCGCCATTATGGGCCCCTCAGGCTGCGGGAAGTCCACCCTGCTTAACATCCTGGGCCTGCTTGACGAACCTGATGAAGGAAGTTATTTTTTCGATGGTTATGAGGTCACCCATATTAAAGAGCGTAAACGTGCCGGCCTGCGTAAGGACAATATTGGCTTTTTGTTCCAGAATTTTAATCTTATTGATGATCTGACCGTATTTGAAAACGTTGAACTGCCAATGATCTACAAAGGTTTGCCAGGTCCGGCCAGGGCTAAAAGGGCTGAAGAAGTGATGGATAAATTACAGATCAGTGAGCGGCGTAAAAGTTATCCGCAGCAATTGTCGGGAGGGCAGCAGCAGCGTGTTGCTTTAGCGCGGGCCGTAGTAAACAAGCCCGGCCTTATACTTGCCGACGAACCAACCGCAAACCTGGATGCCGACAACGGTAAGGAAGTGATGGATTTGCTGACTAATTTGAATAAGGAGGGAACAACCATCATAATGGTTACCCATTCAGCACACGACGCTAATTACAGCCATCGTATTATTCGCCTGCCCCTGGATCCAACTGCTATTTAACCTGTCATGTCGATAGCCGTTGCTTCGGGATTTCATTAGCAAAGTTAAGAAGGAAAACAATATCGAATAATGAATTTTGAATATCGAATTTCGAAGTTTCTTACTTCATTATTCAAAATTCGGTGTTCGATATTCGATATTAATTTCTGAAGTTCGGGATGTCATTAGCAACTTGATTCTTGGCTCTTGATTCTTCATTCACATCATTTTTAACTCTTTCGCTACTTCTCTATCCGGTAATACCGTTATTTTCATCCATACTTCTTTGTCCGGATTGCCGTCTTTATTAACTTTCACGGCAGTTATTTTGTCAATCAAATCCATTCCTTTAACAATTTCGCCAAACACGGTATAATTCTGGTCTAAAAATGGTGTGCCGCCAATGGTACGGTAAGTTTCCCGCTGGGCGTCGGTAAAATGCAAACCATATTTCTTTTCAACGGCGTCTAATTGTTCGTTGGTATAAGTTTTACCGTCGACCAGGTAAATCTGGGTTGTGAACGATTCTTTGGCTTTATTATCGTCGCGGCCCATGGCCAGCGCCCCCCGTTTATGGAACAAGGCCGTATTAAATTCGGGCTTTATCCATTTTTGTTCAGGTTTTAATGTTTTTGGTTTGTCGTAAAGGGAATCCTGGTCGCCGCCCTGGATAACGAAACCTTTCAGGATCCTGTTAAAGGTTGTTCCGTCAAAATAATGGGCTTTTACCAGCTTTATAAAGTTATCGCGGTGTACCGGGGTTTCATTGTAAAGCTTAACAATACAATAGCCCTGCGCTGTTCCAATTTTTACATACTTATTTTTTTGCTGTGCCATGGCCGGTATCAGCAAACAGCATAATATACCGGCAATAAGGGGCTTTAAAATTTTCATCATGGATTAAAGATATGAATATGCTTTGAGTCTTGAGTCGAAAGTCTTGAGTCCTGAGTCAAATACTGACTCAAGACTTTCGACTCAAGACTACTGACTTAAAAACTCAATACACACAATCAACATATCCAATGGTTTCCGCGTTTACGCCGAAGGGGCATTGCAGCATTATTTTTCCTTTATTGTCAACAGCCATAGAAGCCCCGATACAATCCCAGCCTTTCCATGGCCCGCCGGTCATGTTCCCCACATTGCTGACGCCAATAATATAGATACCAAACTTTTGGGCTACAGGAATGTAAGCATCTTTCCACGTACCGCCATAGTGTTCTTTTTCATTATCATAACCGGGAGGAACTGCCCACGCACAGGGCGACAAGATAATATCCGGGCCCATCCGTGCCAGCGCGGTAGGTATTGAATGATCGCCGGTGGCGGCATCAGCACATATCATTACGCCTATTCTTCCCAGTTTAGTATCTGCTACGTTTAACCTGTCGCCGGTAGCATAATAAACCTTACCAATGTCCAGTTCGTTTATCTTACGATGCTTTAGTATCAGCCGGCCCGAATCGTTTATCAAAACTGCCGCGTTATATACCTTATTCCCGTCCCTTTCTGTCATCCCTGAACACACGTACACTTTATATTTAACCGCCATTTGGGATAGCCGTGTATATACCCTCCCACCCGGAATTGCCGAAGCATTGACAAGGCTTCCGGGATGTGTCCAGCCAATGTCCATACATTCTGGTAATATTACTATTTGTGCCCCGGCTGCTGCGGCTTTTGCCACCATTTTTTCGGCGGTGCCTAAGTTAGTTTCAACATCATTGCCCACAACATTCATCTGGATCATGGCAACTTTTACAGTTCTTTTTTCCACCTTTTGTATTGGCTGACAAAATGAAAAAAAGGGACAGATTGCAAACACGCCTATAAATGCCCATTGCTTTAATAACCCGTTTTTTCTTTTCATTTTTTTGATTTTTAGGATGATGCTTTGCGATGAAATGAGCCTGCCAAACCAGGTTTAACAAAATTACGAATTTGGATCACATAGCATCAGGAAAAACAAATGATGTAAAAAAGACGTATTCGAATGCAAGGTGATAATCCAAGTGGTACTTTAACTGATGGGATTTGCATACCTCATGATATAAAAGTAAATTTGTAATAAGTACAAAGCAAATGAAGGCAGTAGAGTTTGAGACAGAATTATTGGATAACACAATTAAGATCCCCGAAAACTTCCAGTTAGAGTTGTCGTTATCAAAAGACAAGCATGTGCGCGTTATTGTATTGATTGATGACTTTGAAAAAAATGAAGAAGCAGCATTTAAAAACACGGTAAGCGCCCAGTTTCTGAAAGGTTATGATGAAACAGATTCAGTTTATGATAACCTGTAAGTATGGCAAATTACAAATTAGGTGAAGTTGTGCTCATATCATTCTCATAATAAGAAGCTTTACAGTCCACCGAATACTCGCCAGGTTTTCGCTTATCGGTTTGTGATCCCAATGCCGGGGTTCGAAACGTAAGTTTTATCCAGCCAGGCCACAATTTCTTCCCAGCTTTCAAAGGGTATTTTGGCGTGGGTAGCATTTTTCATCACGAAAAATTCCTTTTTGTTGCCAGGTATTAAATTATAAAAATCCTTCACTTTATCAATCGCGAATAATTCATCTTTATCGCCTACGCCCACCAATACCGGGATATTTAAATTGGATGGAAGCCTGAGTTTTTTCACATCCACCATGGTAAGAAACCGGAGCGTATACCTGAAATTGAACAAGGTATCTTTCGATACATTCATGCCATCCCTGTAATATTCAACCGCCTGGTGCGACGGGCGGAAAATTGAACTTGCCAGGATCTTAGCTTTTTGAAAAAAGGGGATTGGTTTGGTTAGCCCCGGGCGGCCCTCGTAGGCGCCAGAGAGTAATATTAATCCCGAGATATCATTTGGCACAGCATCACCTGCACACATGGCAGAGGCCACGCCCAGGCTATGCCCCAACACTATCACTTTTGAAAACCCAAGCCCTTTGACGTATTTCACCGCCTCGGCCAGGTCAGCAATAAATCTTTCTTTGCCCGGTGTATCACCCCGGTTGCCATCGGATAAACCATGCCCGCGGTAA
>Ga0207033_1136_pt1 | contig 15278 bp, 12 predicted proteins | sample Alteio_BWMinCont_35_FD_153262 | JGI IMG/M metagenome (GOLD analysis project Ga0207033, IMG submission 153262) | Enriched cells from forest soil in Barre Woods Harvard Forest LTER site, Petersham, Massachusetts, United States -... | ecosystem: Environmental > Terrestrial > Soil > Temperate forest >... | reverse complement strand
CCGCAATATTGTCTTTTCACGGAGAATGAAACCAACCAGGAAAAAGTTTCCGGTACGCCCAATAAGACCCCTTATGTAAAAGATGCCTTTCACGATGCGATCATTCATCGGAAGAACCTGGAGGTGCTGAAACAGAAAAAGAGCGGCACCAAATTTTCACCGGTTTATTCTTATACCCTGGCTGCGGGGGAAACGAAATCCATCTATCTCCGGCTGAGCAATAAGATCATGGAAAATCCATTTGCCGGTGACCCCGCGGGGCTGTTTGTCAACCGGAAGGAAGAAGCCAATGCCTTTTACGAGGCTGTCTTACCTGGAGACATCACCCCCGAAATGGCCGCTGTCCAGCGACAAGCGCTGGCCGGCCTGCTGTGGAGCAAACAATATTATCATTTTGACGTGGAACGATGGCTGACGACCAGTGACGGGATCACCCCGGTAAATGCGGGTAAACTGAATGGACGTAATCATGACTGGAAGCATCTCAAAAACCAGGACATTATCGCGATGCCCGACAAATGGGAATATCCCTGGTATGCGGCCTGGGACCTGGCCTTCCAAAGCATCTCCATGGCACTGGTCGACCCGGTATTCGCCAAACACCAGCTGCTGCTGATCATGCGGGAGTGGTACATGAAGCCCGACGGCCAGATCCCGGCCTACGAATGGAATTTTAGCGATGTGAACCCGCCGGTACAGGCCTGGGCCGCGCTAATGGTCTACCGGATTGAAAAAGAGCGGACGGGGAAGGGGGATATCGGATTTCTAAAAAGGATCTTCCAAAAGCTGCTCATCAACTTTACCTGGTGGATCAACCGTAAAGACGCGAACGGAAATAATATGTTTGAAGGCGGCTTCCTTGGCCTGGATAATATCGGAGTGTTCAACCGCAGTCATCAGCTGGGTGGGGATATGCAGCTGGAACAGGCCGATGGCACCAGCTGGATGGGGATGTATGCGTTGAATATGATGGACATGGCGCTCGAAATCGCCATGAAGGATGAAACGTTTGAGGATACCGCTACAAAATTCTTCGAGCACTTCGTCCTTATCGCGGAGGCGCTGAATGAGCAGGGGATGTGGAATGAAGAAGATCGGTTTTTCTACGATACGCTATCCATCGGAGGGTCCCCGGTGCAACTTCGGATCCAGTCCATTGTCGGACTGACCACGCTTTTTGCCGTGTCGATCATCGAAAAGAATACCCTGCACAAATTAGGGGATTTTAAAAAGCGGATCACCTGGTTTGAAAGCTACAGGCTGAAGAACAAACGGTATTGGCCAAACGAAGAGCACAGCGACGGCGAACAGATACTCCTGTCGCTCGTACCGCAAAAAAGACTGATCTATCTGCTGGAGCGGCTGCTCAGCGAGGCGGAGTTCCTTTCTCCCGGCGGCATACGCGCGCTGTCCAAATACCATGAGAAACACCCCTATACCATCAATATAAGCGGCATCGACTACAATATCAAATACGATCCGGGGGATTCGACCTCTGATTTCTTCGGTGGTAATTCCAATTGGCGCGGGCCGGTGTGGATACCTATCAATTACCTCATCATCCAGTCGATCCGGCAGTTTGGTAAATTTTATGGCGATGGGCTCCTGGTGGAATACCCGGCCGGGTCGGGAAAAAAGCATAACCTGGAACAGGTAGCCGATCAGCTGACGGAGCGGGTGGTCAGCTTATTCAAAAAGGACAAAACCGGCGCCCGGCCCCTGCACGGAAAACAAAACTGGTTTTACAAAAAGCCGGGTAATGAACACCTCTTATTATTTTATGAATATTTCCACGGCGACAGCAATCATGGGCTTGGCGCCAGTCATCAGACGGGATGGACCTCGCTGGTGGCGGAGCTGATCTCCGAGCTGTCCGGAAGGGCGAGCGAAACAAAAGGGGAAAATAGCCCAAAAAGGGAATAGACTCCGCGAAAGGGAAAACGCGGTCGGTTTAAGAATTTGCTTCCTGTTGACTTTCATTGTCTTAGATTATGGCATTGGCTTGGTAATATCCTTACCAACCTATAATAATCCATATCCCTAAAGTCAACGAAATGAAACGCAGTACCTACAAAACCCTTTTGATTTCCGTCCTGATGACCCTGATCCTAAGCTCTTCCGTTATGGCCCAATCGGCTTATACGCTTACCGGCAACAAGAACTGGTCCGCAGTTCTACCTTCCACCTGTTTTGATTGTACCATTTCCATTGCCGCCGGATCGACGCTGACGGTGGACGAGTCGGCAACCTGCCAGAACTGTACTTTCGACGGTGGTGCGGTTTCGATCAGCAGCCAGACGCTTAATATCCAATACGCGGGCAGCCAGACGACCACCTACTTCAATGGTACGAACCTGCAGGTCACCGGTTCCGGCAATGTGATCGTGAATGCGCCGCTCTCTCTTACAAATTCCATCTTTACGTTTAATAATAGTTCCTCGCTGACAACCAGCTATAATGTAGCGCTTTCGGCCAGCACGATTTATCTTTATGATAATTCTTCGATGACGTCTACGGGTGGCGCCAGTACGACGATCGACCTGGTCAGCTCCAGCCGTATTGTTATCGGCAACGGATCAACCACCAGTTCGTCTATCTTTACGGTGAGCGGTCCCACCCTGAACGTGTATGATGACTCTTCTGTTACGGTCGGCAATGACAATAATGTATACTACAACTGGGCTGATTACAATTATCAGCATAATTCCAATGCGAACAGCAATTCTGCCAAAGCGTATGCTACTTCCGGTCTTAAGATGAATTGCGGAACCGGATATGCGCACAGCTGCTCCAACCCTGCTTTGTATGGCCCGGCCTCGCTAAGCTCCGGGGTGGGTTCGGGTTCGACCCTCCCGGTCGTCCTGGATGGTTTCACCGCGGTTGCCAACAGCAACCATACGGTCACGCTCGATTGGAATACACAGGAAGAAATAAATTTCAGCCATTTCACGGTTCAGCGCAGCGCGGATGGTGAAAACTGGAACGAGATCGGAACTATACAGGCAAAAGGCAATAGCGCGGTGGAGATCGACTATTCCTTTACGGACGACCAGCCGCTGTCCGGTACAAATTATTATCGCCTGGCGCTTGTGAACCTTGACAATAGCTATAGCTATACGGAGGTAAAGGTGCTGCGCATGTCTGCTATCGCGCAGATCAGTTTCTTCCCAAACCCGGCGCGCGACTATGTCAATATTTCTCTTGGCGCAGTTTCAGGATCCCAGGTGACGGTGTTGCTGACGAGCGCAGCCGGACAGCTGTTGCAGGAAAAGAAAGTGGTGACGGGAACGGGTTCGGTCGTTACATTCCCGGTGCAGGACCTCGCTTCGGGTGTTTATATTTTATCGGTCATCGATGCGGATGGTTCCCATGAGAGCAGCCCGGTGCTGATCAGCAAGTAATGAGTTATAATGTAGGTGTTAATAGCAAAACCGAACCTCCATTTCTATGGAGGTTCTTGCATTAATGCAAGTTAAGACGGACGCTCAGCCCGGCGGCCAGTGAGAAGCCATATTCGCTGACCTTTACCTGGTCGCTTGGTTTGTTGATCTTAAAGAAGTGATCGTATCTGCCTTTTGTATTGCTATAATACCCCAGGCGCCACATGGAATTCAAATCGATGTCATAGCCCAGACCGCCGAAGACACCGGCCTGTAGTATTTGACCAAGTCGGATGGGGTACCAAAAAGCTCTCATGGCGGGTTCCACGGAAAGACCGCATCTTCGAAGGGATAAAGCAGAGTGGTATTTTTCTGCCAGGTCTTTATAAGCAGGCGGCAGATTTCCGTCAAGGGTAATGATGTCGGCGTGATAGCCCAGGGCGCCACCGAAGAACAGCCAAAAAGATTTTGTTTTGACCGGTGCGGCATACAAACCTGCGCCCAAATTAAAGGAGGTAAGGTCATTGGCGTTGGTGATCGTCGATAAATGCACGCTGTACAAAAGTCTTGAATCGGCCGGGATGGCGGCGACTTCGAAGTTCAGGAATACCGGGGTATGCGGCTCGGTCGGATAACCATACTCTTTCAGCCAGCGGTTGATGTGCGCGTCATTGGCGTGTGTGAAGCTGAGGCTGCTGTTAAGGAGCAGGGAAAAGGTAGAATCCGGGTGGGTTTGAGCATGCACAGACCCACCGGCAGTTAGTAGAAAAAACAGCAGATATCCGCACAACTTCATGTATTAAAAATAGAATAAATACAAGGGCGCGCCTATACTATTAACAAAATAAATGACAGTCCAGGTATACCGCCGGTTGCAGAAACTTTTATCATGTTGAATGTTAATTCATTAGTTAGCGACAAAACAACCGACTCCCGGATTTTGAGGAATGAAATTCTTTTATTCGGCCAGTTTTGCGGTGAACAGCGGGACCAGGCGCTCGATCTTTTTATGACCGAGGGGGAGTTCTGTATTCAGGGTCACGTGGATGCCCAACTGTTCGGCGATGAGCAAGAGATCATCTAAGGAAGGAGAAATGAGGCCTTCGAGTATTCTCTTGATTTCGGTATACGAGCGATTGGTCTTCTTTACGATGTCGTCGATCGTCAGATTCTTTTCTCTAACGATGCTATAAAGATATTTACAGAAGATCATCCGTAGTCTTTTTATTCTTTCCATACCCATTCGTTTTAGATGAAGAACAATATAGCTAAGACAATTTGCGTGCCAGTCCCAGTGTTGATTTTAACTGAAATTTAAGAGGATTGGGAGAACCGGGATCAGTCCGGATAACGAATGAATAACGAGGGTATAACGATTCGGTAACGGAAAAGCCGGAAAAGGATGAGTATTTTTAATAGAGCCTTTTTAACCCGCCTACACCGACATGAAAAAGACCACCTGCATCCAGCTTGTCCTGATCACTGCTGCGTTAGCCAGCTGCGACAGGCCCCTGTATCAGCAGAGAGAGTATTATGGGATAGGTGATAACCCTCCCGATAGTACAAACTCCTGCCCCATGGTACAATCCGATCTTCCGCCGGACTACTACACCTGGTATTCCGGTCTTCAGCCTTATGATTACTATTATGGCGACGGATTCAGTCTCAATGGTTATTATTTCTATCGCTATCCTGCCGTCATCGTCCGTGCCGGATTTGGCAGGGTCGGCAGTCCGGGTCATTCCTGAAAAGGGATGATTCCTGGAACGAGGTAGTAAAAAATTAGCGGCATCTGACGAGATACTGATCCTGTTTGTCTTCGAATAACAGTTCCATCTGCCAGCCTTCGGCCGCGGCGATGCGCGCCAATGTGTGCCGGTCGATGAAGAGCCAGTGGAACGGGTCGGATAGCTGCCGCCGGTATTCGTATTGGTAGAGCAGCTCACCATAATAGCCGGGCGCCGGCGGCGGATTTCCTTCATAGAGATAGGAGATGTCGGAGGAGTCGAAGACCAGGGTTCCGCCGGGGCGCAGTAGCGCCCGCGCCTTCCGGAGGAAGGCGCGCAACCCTTCCAGGGTGCCGGCGAGGCCAATTCCATTCATCATCAGCAGGAGCGTGTCGTATTTTTCTTTTTCGTCGAGCCCGAAAAAATCCTGGCAGCGGACCTGCCTGACGCCCCGCTCTTTTATAATGCCTGCGGAAAGCGGCGAGATCTCCAATGCCGTCACCTCCTGACCCAGCTGCTGCAGGGCAAGGGAATGGCTGCCCGCGCCGGCGCCGATATCCAGGATACTGCCCCGGCAATGCTGCAAGGCGATCCATTCCAGCCCGGGCATCTCATCTACCGCACGGAAATAGGTTTTCACCGGCATTTCTTCCCGGGGGAAGTTCCGGATGCGGACCCATAATTTTCTGCCGCGGACCCCGTGAAAATAGTCCGCTATAGCCTGTCCCAGGATATCGTTCATCGTGATGCTAATCAGCAATATGTTCTTTTATCCCTGCCAGGCCTATCCGGCGTTGCAGATCGGCGATCTGGACATCGATTTCCCGGCCGATGGGTTTGCCATCCCGGTAGGTGATGACTTTCAGCCAGGAGGCTTCTTTTGGAACGGATAGTGTGGAGGTGTATTTCGGATAAAAATTATCCGGGTTGGAGTTGTCGAAGCTGTAATAGATATCCAGCCCGCCTACTTCCGTGGAAAGATCTACGGTCATAGAGTCATAAGCGGAGACAACTTTTTTTGGCGTAATGATGGCGTCAAACATAGAGCGCGCGTACTTGACCTGTTCGATGTCCAGCCGGCCGAAATTAGCCTCTACGCGGTGGGTAAAGCTCTTCCAGTCCTTCTTTTCTTTTGGCGACCAGAAGTCTTCGGCGACGGCCATGCTCCGGGGCCAGACCATATACTGCCGATGCCGCACATTGTACACTTGTTCGTCCCAAAGGTTGGCCTGCCCGCCAATGATATATTTCGGGTCTACGCTATCGGGTACGGGTTCATAGGAATAGACCGTATTCAGCCGCAGGGTTGCGTATACCGGCGGTTCGATGGCCGCATCCCCCTGCATATAATCCAGGTAGACGAAGGTCGTGGGGCTCATGACCACCGAATGGCCCAATTTGGCGGCGGCTATGCCGCCCTGTACGCCCCGCCAGCTCATGACGGCTGCATTGGGAGCGAGACCGCCTTCCAGGATCTCATCCCAGCCGATGACCTTCTTTCCTTTTGACTCGACGATCTTTTCCACCTTTTTTTCAAAATAGCTCTGTACTTCCTCCATCGTCTTCAGACCTTCCTTCTTCATCAGCTGTTTGATGGCGTCGCTGTTTTCCCAAAAATTTTTTGCGCATTCGTCACCGCCGACATGGATATAGCCGAAGGGAAAGAGGGCGGCAATCTCGGTAAAGACCTTATCCAAAAAGGGATAGACTTTCTCATTGGCGGGGCAGAGCGTATTATCGACCAGGGCGGAGAAGCCGCCTTTGTACCAGTTCATGATCTTTTCACCGGAGCGGACCCGGTAGTTCTCCGCCCCCGCCGTACAGGATAGTTCGGGATACGAGACGATGGCGGCCAGGCTATGACCGGGGACGTCTACTTCGGGCAGGATATTGACAAACCGGTCTTTGGCATATTGCACCAGTTCCCGGATGTCGTCCTGCGTATAAAAACCGCCGTAATCCTTCGGTTCGTCGGGCGCCGGCGCGTCGAAACTGCCAAACGTCCCTACCCGGCGTACATTCCAGGCGCCGACCTGGGTCAGTTTGGGCAGGCTTTTTATCTCGATCCTCCATCCTTCGTCATCGGTCAGGTGGAGGTGCAGCAGGTTGAACTTATACTGAACCATCTCATCGATAAAACCCTTTACCTCCTGTTTGGTGAAGAAATGGCGGGATACGTCGAACATGAGTCCCCTCCAGCCAAAGCGGGGATAGTCGGTGATCGTCACACAGGGTATGGACCAGTCGTTATTTTTTACAAGCTCCCGGCTTTCTATCTCTTTTGGCAGCAGCTGATATAAAGTTTGGATGCCATAGAAGATCCCTGCGGGTTGATTGGCGCGGATCACGACCGATTTTTGGGTAACGGCAAGGGTATAGCCTTCTGCTCCCAGGGTATTGTCGGCAGGTTTGTTCAGTACCAGCCGGATGACGGCGGCAGGATCGGCCTGGCGGGTGACCGTAACAGCGTAGCCGGTAGGTACGCTCAGGCGGGCTTTCAAATCCTGCAGGGTTGGTGAAAGATCCTGCTGGTCGCGGGCTTCGATCAGGATGGAGGCGGGTAACACAAAACGACCGGAAGTCAGCTGTTGGCTGACGGGCTCGGGGATGAGGGTAAGCGGCCCGGGGTCCTGGGAAAAAGCAGGGAGACAGGCGATGGCGGTGAGTAAGGAAAGAAATAAAGCTCTCATGATGTTAGATGATACGTTTGAAAAGTGGATGAAATAGAGATCTTATAGGTAAGGTCGTTCTTATTGGAAAATTGTAATGCCTTTTCTCAAAAAATTTCCAAAATTTAGCTGGTCGCGACTTAAATGGCCACCTTGACCACTACTTTTTTTACCAGGCCGGGCTGCTGGTGGAAGACTTCCGGTTGATGAATGTCGGAAGGGAAAAAGATAATAAACTGGCCGGTCTTCAGCGTAATATAGCTAAGGTCTTCTTCTGCCAGGGCGTAAAAAGCCACATCTTTTTCGGGGTCGTAGGGGGTGGCGGGAACCTGATCGATAAGCGGGGCATAGCCAAATCTTTCAGTGCCGCTGATCATGATCTGGATATCCGCATAGTCCCGGTGACTTTCGGGATCACATTCCGAAAGGGGTTTGGTGCTGTATTCGTTGACAATGGCGAAGATATTGTCGCCGTCGATGGGATATTTACCGGTCTCCAGCCGCCCAAAATCGGCGGCCAGGGCATACTGGATGGCTTTTTGAAAGCGGGGTCCGACGATCTGGTACCAATGCAGCTGGGCTAATGTCGAGGTAATCATGCTGAGTCATTGTTTCGCCGGGAAGGTAGAATTTTTGCCGGAGAAAAAATAAATCTTACATTTTGAGTAACCTTTTTGCCGGGACGAAGTTTCCCTTTGCTTATTGTTCAACGAACAACCACGCTAATTGAACGCACTATCGGATAATGCCCTTATGTTAAAAGTTAAATCCGGGGATCTGGATAAGATGGCTTTGCTGTTTCAGCGATACCACCGGTCCTTGTATGGTTTTCTTTTTCATATGACCGGGCAGCGGGAATCCGGCGAAGACATGGTTCAGACCGTCTTTTACCGAATGCTGAAATCCCGCCACACTTTTACCGGCGAAGGCGAGTTCAAGACCTGGATGTATCATGTGGCGCGGAACGTGTTGAGCGATCATTTTAGAAGCAGCAGGCGGACGGGCGTTCATTTGGATATCGCCGGGCTGGAGGAAAGGATCGGTGGAGATACGCAGCTTTTTGAGTTGGTGGAGAAAAGAATGGCGGTGAAGGTCCTCCAAAAAGCCATGGCCGCGCTGAGCCCCGAAAGCAGGGAGATCCTGGTGCTCAGCCGGTTCCAGGAATTAAAAGGCGCTGAGATCGCCGAGATCCTGAATATCAGTGTGGGGGCGGTGAAGGTGCGGATACACCGGGCGATCAGTCAGTTGAAAACTTTGTATTTAGAGCTGGAAATCGAATAATATGCAATGTCAAAAACATAAAGAGCTGTTGGAGCGCTGGTGGAATGACCAGTTGACGGAGGAGGAGCGTGCCGATCTAAGGGCGCAGCTGGCCGAATGCGAGGATTGTCAGCGGGAGCTGGAAGGCAGCCGCGAGCTTTGGGACCTGATGGGATATATGCCCGTTCCCGAGCCGTCGGGGGAGATGCAGGTCAACTTCAATGCGATGCTCGACAGCTATAAAGCTTCGGTGGAAGGGAGAAAGAAGCCCTCGGGGATAGCTGGCCTTTGGCAGCTTTTAGGCGGGCAGCCCTGGCTGGCGGCGGCGTTTAGCCTTCTTTTGATAGCGGGTGGGTTTGGCCTGGGTTATATAGTAAACCGGCCGGCAGTCCCGGGGATAGCCTCGACAACCGGAGGCCCGGCGTTATCACCTGTAAGCCCGTCCGTTCGCCCGGCTCAGACCGTTGTTGTGCAGCAGTCTTCTTCCGTTCAGCCGGCAACAGGTCTCAGTCCGTCACAGGGTCCTGCTGTACCATCGTCTTCGTCCACCGAGAGCCGGTTAGAGGCGTTGTCCGCTCAACTGCACGAAATGCGGGAAATGGTGATGTTGTCGCTGTTGCAGAATCCTTCCGCTTCCGAGCGGATGCGGGCCGTCAGCTATACCAGCGGGGCCAGGAATGTCAACCCCAATATTGCAACGGCACTTCTGATGACGCTTAATAATGATCCAAACGTCAATGTGCGGCTTACGACCCTGGAGGCGTTGACGCATTTTGCCAAAGATCCGGTGGTGCGAGAGGGGCTGGTACAATCCATCTTACACCAGGAGTCGCCATTGGTACAGGCTGCCCTGGCGGACGTCATGCTGAAACTGCAGGAAAAACGCGCTGTCCGCCCCTTTAAAAAGCTTTTACAACAAAAAGACCTCAACGAAATGGTGAGGGATAAGATCGAGCAAACCATCAGCAGGTTAACGTAAAAAACAAAAGTATATGAAAAAATTATTTACCGTCTTATTGGCGGTACCGGGACTCGTCTGCTGTTCCCGGACCGGGGCCAACGCGCAACGGCAGGAATACAAACAGCATATCAGCAAGGAGTTTACCCTCCAGAAAGGAGCAGAAAGCGTCCTGGCTTTATACAACCTGAATGGCTCCCTCAATGTCGAAGGCTATGCCGGCGATAAGGTCATGATCGAGGTCGATGAGAAGATCACTGCGGAAGATACGGGGACGCTGGAGACGGGGAAGCGGGAGTTTAAGCTGGCCTTCGAGCAAACGACCGACAGCATCCTGGTATACATTGCGGAGCCGTTCGATTCGAGGCCTTGCCGGAATTGCGGTCGCTGGCATAACTGGGGTGACAGGAATATCGAATATGAATACGAGCTGTCCTTTACCGTAAAGGTTCCTTACCAGATGAACCTGGATATCTCGACGGTCAACAAAGGCGATGTCACCGTACAGGAGGTGTCCGGCTCCTTACGGGTGAATAATGTCAATGGCCGGATTACGATCAAAGATGCAAAAGGGACTACCTGGGCGCATACCATCAACGGGAATTTGACGGTAAATTATCTTACGGCGCCTCCGGGGGATTCGGAGTATTATACCCTAAATGGAAAGCTGTCCGTAACGTATCCGGCGGATCTGTCGGCTGACCTCCAGTTTAAAAGCATGAATGGCGGATTTTTCACCGATTTTCCCAATTGGGAGGTATTGCCGGTGAAGGTGACAAAGAATGTACAAAAGAGCGGCTCGGGTACCGTATACAAGCTGAATATCGACAAACAGGTGCGGATAGGCAGCGGTGGTAAGCTATTTAAATTCGAAACCATGAATGGGAATATTTATATTAAAAAACAAGCATAAAAACAGGAATATGAAAACGATGAAACTGGTATTGGTATTTGCCTTTTTGATGATGTCGGGTAGCCGCCTGCGGGCGCAGACGGGGGCAACGGAGCAGTTGGTAGTGCCTTTGAGCGAACCGGGAAAACCCGTTACTATAGAGGCAAGACTGGTTTACGGTTCGATAAAAGTGATCGGATATGAAGGGAAGGACGTCATCGTAGAGATTCATGCCGATACGACAGATAGGGATGAGGATAACGAATCCGGCGGCATGAGAAGGATTCCCAATCGTGGCGGACTGGATGTACGGGCAGAAGAAAGTGACAATAAGGTTAGCATCCAATCGGGTGCAATGGAACAAAGGCTGAAAGGCATCACGATAAAAGTCCCGCAAAATACCGCAAGAGTGGTAATCGGTACGGTCAATAACGGAGATGTCGTCATCAGCAATGTCAGCGGTAAGATAGAGGTAGGCAATGTAAACGGGGCCATAACTGTCACCGGTGTGTCGGGTTCGGTGGTGGCCAATACGGTTAATGGCAATGTGATCGTGGTATTTAAAACGATCGATGGCAATGCGCCGATGGCTTTTTCCACGCTGAACGGGAAGATCGACATAACGCTGCCCGGCGACGCAAAGGCTGATCTGAAGCTGAAATCGGGCAACGGCCAGATGTTTACGGACTTCGATATCGCCATAGACAAAACCAAGCCCAAAGTCGAGACAACGAACGAAGATCATTTTCACCAGGTCAAAATCGATGAGTGGGTACACGGAAAAATCAATGGCGGGGGCCCGGAATTCATGATGCAAACGACCTTTGGAAGTATATACATCCGAAAAGCAAAATAACCATGCTGAAAAGCTACTGGAAGACCGCTATCCGGTTCCTGCTAAAGAACAAAACCTTTAGCTTCATCAATGTCTTTGGGCTCGCGGCCGGCACTTTCTGCTGTCTTTATATCCTGTTATATGTACAGGACCAATACAGCTATGACCGGCATCACGCTGATGCGAAGGATATCTATCGGGTTAACCGGATAGACAAGGGCCAGGGTAGTGTATATAATCTGGCGATCACAGCCGCACCCATGACCCCGCTGATGAAGCAGGATTTTCCCGAAATAAAACAGTATACCCGGGTGATCCCCTATATCGGTGTCGACAAGCATCTGATCAGCTATAGGGACAAGCATCTCTGGATCAAAGACGGGTATATTGTGGATTCGACATTTTTTGACGTGTTCACGTATCGGTCGGTACGCGGCAACCTCCAAACGGCCCTTTACAGGCCCAATACCGTTGTGCTGCTCGAGCCGCTGGCGGATGAATTATTTGGTAAGGAAGACCCTATCGGCAAGACCATCACCCTTGACAATACCGATCAGCAAAAAGTTGACTATACCGTGACGGCCGTAGCGGCCGAAGGGCCAGGCAAGTCTCATCTTCATGCCACTTTTTTTACGGCAATGAACAGTGAAGGCCTGGGTCGGAAAATGCTGCATTGGGATTCCTGGGTTAGCGAGACTTTTCTCGCGTCGTATGTAAAGCTTCAGCCGGGGAGTAATCCGGCGGCGCTGGAAAAGAAATTTCCTGCTTTTGAGGAGAAGTATGCGGGTCAGGAGCTGAAAAAGTGGAATACGCAGGAAAAGCTCTACCTGCAACCCATCGGCAGCATTCATACGACCGGGGGCCTTGACAATCCGGGTATCGGAACAGCAGTCGATTCCACTTTTTTGTCGGTGCTCACCCTGATCGCGATCCTGATACAGGTTATTGCCTGCATCAATTTTATGAACCTGGCTACGGCGCATGCCTCCAAGCGGGCGAGGGAAGTCGGGGTGCGCAAGGTCATCGGCGCGGGCAAGCCCGATCTTATCCGGCAGTTCCTGGCAGAGACTTTTCTGCTGGCATCGGTGGCGGTCTTGATCGCCCTGCCGTTACTATTGCTGGCCTTGCCGTGGCTGAACAACATCACAGGGTCTGCGATCGATTCCTCCTTTCTGAAGGATTATCGGATCTGGGGGATGCTGGCCGGTTTTGTGTTGCTGACGGGGTTGGTTGCCGGGGTCTATCCGGCTTTTTATCTTTCTGCTTTTAATGCCATCAAAGTGCTGAAAGGAAACTACAGCAATCATGTCTCCGTCGGCGGTATCCGCCGGGCCCTGGTCGTGCTGCAGTTCGTTTTGTCGATCGTGCTGATCACGGGAATCATTGTTATCTACTGCCAGCTGAATTATATAAAAAATAAGGACCTGGGATTTGATAAAGATCAGCGGATGTTGTTTACGTTTAATTCGACCGGTTCTTTCGAGGGGCTACCCGCCTTTTTGGATGATGTCCGCCGGCTGGCGGGGGTAAAAGAGGTCAGCAATGCCAGCAAGCCGCTTGGTACTATGACGATTTTTAACAATAGCTGGATGTTGCCGGGTAAAAACATGTCCGATCAGCACAATGCCGACTTTGTATTGGCGGATAAATGGTTTATCAAGGCTAATGGCATAAAGCTCGTCAGCGGACGCGATTTCCGGGAGGGTGATTCGGACCGGGTTTTGGTTAACGAGACGTTAGTTCACCTGTTGGGGCTTAACCCAATCAACGCGCCCGGCACAAAGTTACATGACAGCCAACAGCGGGAGGTGGAGATCGTCGGCGTAATGAAAGATTTTAATTTTTGGTCGCTGCATCACGACGTGGAGGGCTTTATGGTCTGGATCAACAACCCGCGCTATGGTCTCTGGCCCACGGTGATCGCGCATACCAATACGACGAATTATAAACAGCTGCTGGCGAAGATGGAGGCGGTCTGGCATAAGGATGTTCCGGGAGTGCCTTTTGAATATTCCTTTCTTGATGAGGAGGTGGGCAAGCTTTATGAGACGGATATCACGCTTTCCCGGATCATTAATTCTTTTACGCTGATGGCTGTTTTTATTTCCTGTCTCGGGCTCTTTGGTCTCGCGGCCTTTAGCGCAGAATTGCGGACAAAGGAGATCGGCATCCGCAAGGTGTTAGGCGCCAGTATAACGGGGATCACTACTTTATTATCTGCCGGCTTTTTAAAATTGATTGGCGTCGCGTTTGTCATTGCTGTCCCCATTGCCTGGTGGGCGATGAACCGGTGGCTGCAGACTTTTGCCTTCCGGATATCGGTCAGCTGGTGGATGTTTGGTATCGCCGGGCTGCTGTCTGCTATGATTGCGATGCTGACCGTGAGCTTCCATGCCATAAAAGCGGCCGTTGCCAATCCGGTCAGGAGCCTGCGGTCCGAATAGACCGCTTTTTCGTTCGACGCAGAATTTGCGGAGAATAATAGTTTCCCGTTTAAAAACTTCTTGCTATATTCACCGTATAAACTGCGGAGATTATCAATGCCTGTTTATATACACCAGCGCAAGGAGTGGTTGAAATTTAATTGGAATGAAAGTATCATCGCTCCATTACTGGCCAGGGTGCGTCATCATCAGGGGCGGCTTTTGGGCAGGATGGAGGGAGTCGGATCGAAGCTCCGCGCCGAAGCCTGCATTTATACGCTGACGTTAGAGCTGATCAACAGTGCCGCGATCGACGGGGAGATATTAAATTCAGACCAGGTGCGCTCCTGCCTTGCGCGGCGCCTTGGGATGGAGATAACGGATACGGTTACCGCCGACGCGCATATCCGGGGCATTGTTGATATGATATTGGATGTGACGCAAAATTATGCGCTGCCGCTGACCAGCGAAAGACTTTTTACCTGGCATTCTATCCTGTTCCCAACCCATAAACGCATGAGTGTCCTCTCCGGGCTGCCGGGGAAGAAAAAGATCCATTTGCAGGCTCCAGATTCCGGGTTATTGGCATCGGAAATGACGAGGCTGCTCGATTGGTTCAACGGAGCTGGCCATCTCGACCCGGTGTTAAAAGCGGCGATCGTGCATTTATGGTTTGTCGCCGCCCATCCTTTTGAAAGGGGGAACGGCAGGATCGCCAGGGCTTTAACCGAAATGCAATTATCAAGAGCGGACCAAAGCGATCAGCGATTTTACAGCCTGTCTTTGCAGATAAGGCGGGAAGGAACCAGCTATCATGACATACTTGGAAAAACGCAAAAGGAGGACATCACCGATTGGTTGGAATGGTTTCTGAATAGCCTGGATCATGCTTTGGCGAATAGGGATGAGACCTCGGGGATAGTCTTGAAAAAGGCCCGGTTTTGGGAGAGGCATTTGGGAACGTCGTTGAATGAACGCCAGCGGAAGATGCTGGACAAGCTTTTAGACGGGTTTGAAGGAAGGCTGACTTCTTCAAAATGGGCAACGATCACCCAATCGTCGCAGGATACCGCGGGCCGGGACATCAACGATCTTGTCCGGAAGAGGATACTGGAGCGGGAACCGGGAGGAGGG
>Ga0207033_1046_pt3 | contig 15392 bp, 14 predicted proteins | sample Alteio_BWMinCont_35_FD_153262 | JGI IMG/M metagenome (GOLD analysis project Ga0207033, IMG submission 153262) | Enriched cells from forest soil in Barre Woods Harvard Forest LTER site, Petersham, Massachusetts, United States -... | ecosystem: Environmental > Terrestrial > Soil > Temperate forest >... | reverse complement strand
AAATGATACATAGGAGATGCTTCTCTCCAAATTTTTGGATCATGCGTAAATGTTGTAAAATAAGTGTGGTCAGAAGGCAATGATTCTGTACTTAGATACCCATACATATCTAAACCTGCAGCATCAATAAATATGGTTCCTTTAATTGGTAGTATATCTTGTAGCAAAATTGACCAGCTACTTACATTTACTATTTCGAATGAAGATTCTTTAACGATTCCTGCTACAAGTGTGTTGAACCTTCCAATTAGTTTTTTGTCACCGAATAATACGACCAATTCTTCCGAGGCTTTTGCTAACAATAATACGGATGCTAATCATGTTAAGAATATATATCTTAAAAGTCTTCAGTTAACTATTACGAGTCCGGCAGGCCAGAATTTTAATTTTTTAAAATCTGTTAATATTTATATTTCTACAGATTCTTCAAATGAAATTTTATTGGCTTCGCTTGATAACATTCCACAAAATGTTACTACAATTACACTTACGCCAACGCAAGCCAGGTTGGATGAATATGTAAAAGCTTCAAGTTATAATTTAAGGACTGAAGTAACGACTGATCAAAATTTATCGCAGGACGTAGATATTGTAGCTGATTCAAAATTTCAGGTTACAGCCGTGATATTATAATATTAGAACTCTCCTGCTAGTCGATTATCTATAAATAATAAAAATGCCACTAAAATTAGTGGCATTTTTGTGACCCCTCAGGGACTCGAACCCTGGACCTACTGATTAAGAGTCAGTAGCTCTAACCAGCTGAGCTAAGGAGTCGTAAGGCCGGCAAAGCTATTGAATATTTTAAAATTTTCCGTTACTTTTTTTATTCACATACCAATTCAATATCGTTTGCTCATAAAACCATGGAGACATTCTTTGATTTAAAAGAAACTAAACTCTCTTTCTAACAAAAGCATCTTAATTAAAGCAAGTAACTTAATTTTAACGTCCAATCGTTCATTTCAAAATTTATCGGAATTAAATTATATGAGTATTAAATATAAATATGCGTTGGTTATTTTCGTTTTTATCACATCGCTATGCTCAGCACAAGAAAAGCGTGGAGCCATTATTCCTTGGATAACTTATGAGGCAGAACAAATGAAAACAACCGGAGTTGTTATGGGACCTAGATATGACCCCTATCAGGTTGAGACAGAATCATCAGGGCAAAAATGCGTAAAACTTACTTCTAAAGGTCAATTCATTGAATTTACTTCTTCTGCAAATGCCAACACTATGGTTATAAGATATAGTCTTCCTGATAGTAAGGATGGCAATGGCTTAGGCTCAACAATTGGCATATATAAAAATGGAAAGCTTATACAACAGCGTCAAATTTCATCTCACTATTCATGGCTCTATGGAAAATATCCTTTTACAAATGATTTAAGTGCCGGAGATCCAAGACATTTTTATGATGAAATAAGAGTAACAAACTTGAAAATTGAAAAAGGTGATCTTATCCGGATACAACGTAATGATGGTAAAGAAGACGCTGCTGACTATTGCATAATTGACTTGATTGATCTGGAAAATATTGCAGCACCTTTACAGCAACCGGATAATTCATTATCAATTGCAGATAAAAATTTTCATGGAAATAATTCTTCAGAAGATTATACCGAAGCTTTCAAAAAGTGTATAGCTAAAGCTGTTGAAACAGGAAAGACCGTTTGGATACCTGTAGGAATTTTTAAAATTACAGGAGATATAATTCTGCCATCAAACATAACAGTACAAGGTGCCGGTATGTGGTACACCCAATTAATGGGTGATGAAAAATTGTATACTGATGCAAGCAAAAGAGTAAGGGTAAAAGGGAATGGTGATAATATTCATATAGCTGATTTTGCTATTGACGGCAAATTAAATTACAGGAATGATAAAGAGGAGAACGATGGTGTTGTCGGATCTTTCGGCATAAATTCAACCATCTCAAATATCTGGATCGAACACACAAAAGTTGGAATGTGGATTGAAAATTCCAGCAACCTTAAAATTACCGGCTGCCGTATGCGAAATACACTTGCTGATGGAATTAATTTTTGTGTTGGGATGGCAAAGGATACTATTGAAAATTGTACCGCCCGCGGTACCGGAGATGATTGCTTTGCTTTTTGGCCAACCATATATACTACACAGCGATTTTTACCGGGGCAAAATCTTGTTAGTCATTGTACTGCGCAGTTACCATATTTAGCAAATGGAGCGGCTATTTATGGTGCCAATAGCAATGCAATAAAAGATTGTTCATTCAGCGATATTTCACAAGGTTCTGCTATTCTTATCAGCACAACTTTTCCAACAGAAAATAAAGAAGTTGGTGTAAATAATAATTTTAGTGGAACAACGGTTGTTGAAAATTGTGATATAAAAACCAGCGGCGGTTTTGATCACGAGTGGGATTGGCGTGCGGCTGTTGAGATATGTGTTGATAAACGTAACATTTCGGGAATCGAGATCAATAACGTAAATATTGAGAACAGTTTATCTAATGGATTAAGCGTAATCGCTAAAAATGAAAATGATAGAATTGGTGTGTTATCTAATACTATCTTACAAAATGTAAATATTTCTAATTATGGGATTGGTACAAAAGATAAACATGGATTATTCATTTCGAACGGTGCTCATGGTAGCTTAACTATAAAAAATTCTACTATTGCTGATATTAAAAATGAATCAGGGAATTTTATATTAATCCAATAAAGCTACTATTATCATAATAAAGTGGGCTTAACTACTATAAACAAAAAAGCAATTATTTCTTTTGAACAGGAGCTGCTCCCGGAGTTAATAATGCTGCTCCTGCTAAAGCCTTTTTGTTATAAGGATCAAGCTGAAGTGCACGGTCAAATGCCATCTTAGCAGCATTGTAGTCTTTAGTGAAATAGATGCAGCCATAACCATAGTTGTTCCAAAGATCAATATCATTAGGCGCTATCTCAGTGGCTCTTTTAAAATATACAACTGCTTTTGCCGGCTGGGTACTTATCATACTAATAGCATCGTTAGATAACCCCGAACCTATATCTCTGTAAATACTATCTACATAAGGGTTGGTATCATAAATAGCTTTAGCACTATCAACATAGCTTTTTGCTTTTTCGTATTCTTTTTTGAACATAAAAGCATATCCTAAATTTAAAAGCCCGTTTACGAATTGTGGATGAATAGAAACAGCTTTATTCAAATAAGCAATTCCCGTGTCTAATAAAAGATGTTCTTGTGGCTTATTTTTATTTTCGGGTAATTGCGACATATCGATATAATTTTTGCCTGCATTTCCATTTGCCGAAACGCTGTTAGGAACAGTTTTAACATCAGCCAAGAATAGGGTTTTATCATCTTTCCATTGAGCGTTACGCTCGTGATCTTTTATCGCGCACCAAACAATAAGTAAAGAACCTATCGCACTCCCTACAACTATTGATAATAGTGAAGGATATTTCAATTGTCTTAGCAAAAACTCCATGAATATGGCGATCACCATTACCAATCCCAGTGATGAATTATATACCAGACGCTCACCCATTGTACCACCAATATCGAAGATCAGGTTGGATATTAAAAGTAAATTAAGCAGGTAAAACCCGATAGCAAAAGACAAGATATTTCTTTTGAAAAATAGTATGATCATCACTACTATGAGAGACAGATGGACAACTATGGACAACCACACCATACTATCGCTAAAGTTGGTATAGGGAATAGTTGCATAAGAATAGTCACACGATAAAGGATGCGGATAAAAGAGCAGACGCATATAACGAATCAATATCTCTATTTTTGTTGCCCATTTTTCAGGAGTTGTAGCATATAAAAAAGGGTTATTCATTACTTCCGTATTTTCTGTAGTAGAACCAAAACCTACAGTAGAATACCTTATCAAAATATATACTATTGCAACAACCAGAAATGGGATCGCTTTAGTGATGCTTTTTTGTAAGGTGTCGCCTCTTACAATATAAAATAACATAGGAATAAATACAAGTAGTCCAATAGCATATTCTTTAGAAAGGAATGCCAGGAAATAAAATATCAAACTCAGAATAAGCTGCTGCGGCTTTTTTGAATCAGCATAACGAAATACATAGATCAACGTTAGTATCACAAAAAGAAAAGACAATATTTCATCCCTGCTTTTTATATTGGCAACAACCTCGGTATGTATAGGGTGTACTAAAAAAAGTAATGCCGTTATAAAAGCGATAATAGGCTTTTCTTTAAAAATATAACTTCGTAAAAAATATAGCAGAAAGATCACTGATAAAATATACAACAGAACATTTCCTATATGTCTTATTCTGGCCAGATGATGCGAAGGATTATTAACTTCTTCCGGAGAGCCAAAAAGTTGTTGTTCTATAGCAAACGTAACAATCGACAATGGCCTGTATCGGCCTCCTGAAAGCTGCTGTTCGCTATTTTGCTGGTGATAAAGACTTGCAAAAGCATCTGATGATAAAATAGTAGGGATTCCCTGAAATCCTTGTTGTACAGATTCATTTTCTTTAATAATGGGCGTATCATCTAAAGCATAATCGTTATTGAAAGTATTAGCATAACAGATCAGTCCAATAATGATTAACACAAGCGTTTGTATTTTAAAAACACTTGGAGAATACCATTTTGAGTTTGTAACTGGTTCTTTTATCAGTACGTTATTTAACTGATTCTTTTTTGTTTTCTTTTTGCTCACTGATAATTTTAATGGATATGACAAATATAAGTATTGGCTTGTTCTTTTAATAACGTTTTATATCCACATTCTTTTAAATTTTTAGTTATTCTGTAATAGTTTGGCAGGCCGTTATCCGAGAAGCATTCTTAGGGGAAAATTTACTAAAGCAACCCCGTTGTCATTAAGTGCGATTAATCTGTAAATTTGTAACATACATCTAAAACAAAAAAAAATGAAAAAAATCTTTGGAACTTTAGTAGCAGCTGTGATAATTGTAACTGTTGCATCTGCACAAACATTTACGTTAAAAAGTAATGACTTAGGCGGACAAATGACCAACAAACAATTTGCCAATGGCTTTGGTTGTTCCGGTGGAAATATTTCGCCTGAATTACATTGGGAAAATGCACCTGCAGGAACACAGGCTTTTGCAGTTACCATGTATGATAAAGATGCGCCAACAGGTAGCGGCTTTTGGCACTGGGTAGTATATAATATTCCCGCAAATGTGATGTCATTAAAGGCTGATGCCGGTAACTTCTCAGGAAAAAATTTACCTGATAGCGCTGTAAATGGTGGTAATGACGGAAATGCACCGGGTTTCATTGGTGCCTGCCCTCCTGTAGGTGACGTCCCTCATCAATATTTGATCACAGTGTATGCACTTAAATCAAAATTGAAACTTGATAAAAATGCATCCGCAGCATATATCGGATTTATGATCCACTTTAATGCGCTTGATCAGGCATCTATTGTTGCTTACGGTAAAAGATAATTTAAAAATATTGTAGTAAAAAGAGAACGACTGTAGCTAAAAACTACAGTCGTTTTACATTCACCGAATTCAGTGATTAACTCTTCGGTTTAAATTTTACAACCTTATTACTGATCACAGGAACTGTTTTAAGATAAGTATAGATCGCCGCAAGATCTTTATCAGTCATACCTGCATAAGCTGTCCATGGCATGATCGTTTGCATATCGCTTGATTGTAATTTTCTATGTGCTGTTGCACTATCGCGATATTGTTTAAATTGATTGATAAAAGCCTCCTTACTCCAAAAGCCGATGCCTGTTTCTTCATCGGGTGTTAAGTTAGCTGAAGTAACAGTTCCGTTCATTACCGGAAATTCTCGACCACCTGACATGAATTTAGTTTCATCATATTTTCCTTTTTCAAATGGTGTATGGCAATCATGACAAGCTGCAGCAGTAAAAACATATTTTCCATAAGCCACGCTATCATTTGGCGAAGGCATTGCTGTTAATGTTGCTTTTTGAGGAATAGTATTAATAATAATATTCATAGGGAAATTAGAATATGGCTGAGGTACGGCATTATTTATTGTAGGCAAAGTTCTTAAATACGCAATTACAGACTTAATATCACTTGAATCTAATTTCCCGTAAGAACCATAAGGCATTACAGGAAACATAGCATGCCCATCACGTCCTACCCCCGTAGTAATCGCTCTAAAAATTTCACCATCAGTCCAGGCTCCTATCCCTGCAGGTGTAATATTAGCGGCGTAATAAGTACCTGGGAATCCTAAAGACGTATCAAATTTTTCACCTCCTTTACCTAAAGTTCCGACTGTAAGCGGAGCTGCATATTCAGTAACATTTCGCTCACTATGGCAATCCATACAAGCAAGTACATGATTAGCCAAATATTCACCTCTTGCTATATTTTCCGGTGAGTGAATTATTTTTATATCAGGAGCTGCACCAACATTTGGTAATGATACTTTTATGTAAGATGCGATTCCGGCAATACCGACTATTATTATCAATAATAAAATGCCGATAATTTTTAGGGCTTGTTTCATTTAAACAGGTTTATTTTGACCCTAAAATAGTAATTTCTTCTATTCTTTAAGTCTCCTGTAGAATAATTTATTAATAAAAATATTGCTTTGACAGGCTATTTTTATATTTACAGATATTACATTAATAAATTGACACCAAAGGGAATATGAATAATTCTCAACACCGTTATTTTATCATCAATAAGCCATACAACATGGTCTCACAGTTTGTGAGTACACATGATGTAAGACTATTGGGTGATCTGGATTTCGATTTTCCTGAAGGTACACATGCCATAGGTAGATTAGATAATAACTCAGAAGGGCTATTGATCTTAACAACAAATAAAAAAGTAACAAAATTATTATTTAGCGGAGATGTTGCACATAAAAGAACATATTTAGTGCAGGTTAAAAAAGACGTATCTCCCGAAAGTTTACACCAATTAAAAACGGGCGTATCTATTTTTGTAAAAGGTGCAGTAGATTACATGACAACTCCATGCGATATAGAAATAGTTGCAAAACCTCCTAACCTATTTGAACTGCCCGAAGAAAAAGTAATATATGGTCATCACACATGGTTATTAATTTCATTAACAGAAGGAAAGTTTCATCAAGTAAGGAAAATGGTTGATGCTGTCGGACATCGTTGCACACGTTTAATAAGGGTATCTATTGAGAACTTATTATTAAGTGACCTACAGCCTGGTTGTATCAAGGAATTAGAAGAAAAGGATTTTTTTAAAAAATTGAAAATTGACAACTGGGAATAACAGTATTAACTTTCATACTTATTAACTTTACTGAAGAGCACTCAATAATGAAATTATACTTTACTGTAACTACCGATCTCACTTATGACCAACGCATGATACGCATCTGTACATCATTAGCGCAAAACGGTTATGATGTAGTATTAGTTGGCAGAAAGCTTTCAAACTCAGTTCCATTAGCTACAGAACCTTTTAAACAAAAACGAATTAACTGCTTCTTTAAAAAAGGCAAACTGTTTTATGCTGAATACAATTCTCGATTATTTTTCTATTTGTTATTTAAAAAGATGGATTGTATTTGTGCTATTGATCTTGACACAATTCTTCCATGTTATTTTATATCCGGAATAAAAAAGACACATCGTATATATGATGCGCATGAATTGTTTTGCGAGATGAAGGAAATTGTTACACGTCCTGTTATCTATAAAATATGGAAACAGATTGAACAATTTGCCGTACCAAAATTCATATTGGGTTATACCGTCAACCGACCAATCGCTAATGAGTTTGAAAAAATGTATGGCATAGATTATGCAGTGATTCGCAATATTTCTTTGCTTAGAGAATTCTCGTTTATTCCTAAAACAGAAAAATATATTTTATATCAGGGAGCCGTGAATGAAGGCAGAAGCTTTGAAACACTCATTCCTGCAATGAAAAACGTACAGTGCAAACTATTAATTTGTGGAGATGGAAACTTTATGCAACAAACTATTCAATTAGTAAAACAATATCATTTGGCCGATAAAGTTATTTTTAAGGGAAAAGTACTACCCAATGAATTAAGAACCATTACTGAACAAGCGTATATCGGTATTACTTTATTTGAAGATAACGGACTTAGTAATTATTATTCTTTAGCAAATAGATTTTTTGATTATATCCATGCAGGCATTCCTCAATTATGTGTTGATTATCCGGCATACCAGGAAATAAATGATCGATCTCCTGTTGCTCTGTTGATCAAAGATATCAGTGCAGAAAATATTGCTACCCAATTAAACAATTTATTAAATGATGATATTTTATATAATACGCTTCAGCAAAACTGTTTAAAAGCAAGAGAGATCTATAACTGGCAGCAAGAAGAGAAAAAAATATTGTCATTTTACCATCAACTATTTCTACCAAATAATGCCTGATAAACATTTACACATAGTAAGCCTCGATGTTCCATATCCTGCAGATAATGGAGGAATGATAGATGTGTTTTACAAAATAAAAGCACTGCATAAACAAGGAATAAAGATCCATTTACATTGTTTTACCAAAGAAAGAAAGCCTGCTGAAGAATTGAACAGTTATTGTGTGGAAGTAAATTATTATAAACGTAAGGAAAATCTAAAAGGGTTTTCATTGTTCATGCCTTATATTGTAAATTCTAGAAAAAGCGATCTGTTGTTATCCAATTTACAAAAAGACGGCTACCCTATTCTTTTAGAAGGCATTCATTGCACTTATCATTTACAGATAAATAAATTAAAAGGTCGTCAGGTACTTGTTCGTTTACACAATGTCGAGTTTGAATATTATAATAAACTTGCAAAGAATGAGCGTAGTATTTTTAAACGATTATATTTTTTGCATGAAAGCAAATTGCTTAAGGGATATGAAAAAAAGATGGCTAATGCCGGACTAATCATTGCAATCAGTAAACAAGATGTTGAATTATACCAGCAATTATTTGATGCACAACAGATCCATTTCTTATCGGCTTTTATTCCTTACAATACAATTACAAGCAAGAAAGGAATGGGTGAATATTGCTTATATCAAGGCAACCTAGCCATCAATGAAAATGAAGAAGCCGTTATTTGGTTATTGGAGAACGTCTTTAATGATCTGTCAATACCTTTCATTATTGCGGGGAAAAGCCCTTCGCACAAATTGTATCTTTTAGCAGAAAAATGTAAACACGCAACATTAATTGCCGATCCTTCGGATAAAAAATTACAGGAATTGATTGCTAATGCACAAATCAATGTACTTCCTTCTTTTAATAAAACCGGCGTAAAATTAAAGTTGCTGAATGCTTTGTTTAATGGAAGACATTGTCTGACGAATAAAGCAGGAGTGGCAGGCAGCGGTGTAGAGCAGTTTTGTTTTATTGCAGAAACTGCTGCAGAATTCAAGGCTTCTATTAATAATTTATATGAACATGATTTTGCTCATCTCGAAATACAACAGCGGCAAAATATATTAAAATACTACAACAATGATTTGAATGCGCAGCAGCTTATTTCATGGATACATTAGCAACGCTGGCATTATCGATCACTTTACCGTTTTCTGTTTTGATCGTTCTTGCAGGGAATTTATTTATTACTCTATAATCATGCGTAGCCATAATTATAGCTGTTCCATAATCTTTAGAGATATGAAATAATAGCTGCATAATTTCATCACTTGTTTCAGGATCAAGATTTCCTGTAGGTTCATCAGCCAATAATAACTTAGGCGAATTTAGTAATGCTCTTGCGATATCTACACGTTGTTGTTCACCACCACTTAATACAAAAGGCATTTTAAATCCTTTTGATTTCAATCCCACTTTATCCAATACATCAGCTATTTTTTCATCCATTAATTTCTCATCTTTCCAACCTGTAGCTTTTAACACAAATTTTAAATTATCATTTACGTTACGATCAGTCAGTAATTGAAAATCCTGAAACACTACACCAAGGTTACGACGTAAGAATGGAACTTTCTTCCAATTCAATTGTCTTAAATTATACCCTACAACCCAGGCTTCACCTTCAGTCAATTCAAGATCACCATATAATGTTTTAAGCAAACTACTTTTCCCCATACCTGTTTTACCAACCAGGTAAACAAATTCTGCTTTATCAATAGAGATATTTACATCGCCCAAAATAAGACTGTTACTCTGGTAAATATTTACATTTTTTAATTCTATGATCGATTGAGCCATTTTGGTTTATTGGTTTATTCGTTTATTGGTACTGCAAATTTAACCTTTGTTGTTTTAATAAACAATTGCTTCATTTTTTAGTTTAATAACCAATTCTTTTTTAACACTTTCTTCTACCCTGCCAATGATCTGTGCATCAATATTAAAGCCTTTAGCAGCCTCGATCATTGTTTCTGCATCTTTGGCATCACAATAAATTTCAAGTCTACAGCCCATATTAAACACCTCATACATTTCTCTGTTATTAGAGCCGCTATTTTTTTGTATGATATCGAAAATAACCGGAGGTTCAAATAGATTATCTTTTACAACACGAACTGTGCCAGGTATATATTTCATGCACTTTGTTTGTCCACCGCCACTGCAATGAATTACACCATGTAACTTATCGAAATGATTTTCTAGCAACTCACGCATTACCGGCGCATAAGTTCTTGTCGGACTTAATAATAATTTGCCAATAGTTGTTCCTTTATGTCCTGCTACTTCAATTGAATCGGTTAATTTATGTTTGCCGATATAAACAACATCTTCACTTAATCCTGTATTGTAACTCTCTTTATAATTATCTGCGTAAAATTTACTCAACACATCATGCCTGGCACTTGTTAATCCATTACTTCCTAAGCCGCTATTATATTCGCTTTCGTAAGTTGATTGTCCATAACTCGCAAATCCGACAATAACATCACCGGCTTTTATTTTTTCATTACTGATGATCTTATTTTTTGGCCAGCGGCTGGTCATGGTACCATTTACTGCTATTGTACGCACCACATCTCCCACATCAGCAGTTTCTCCACCCAAATAATGAATATTGATACCATAGCTTTTTAATTCATCAAACAATTGTTGAGAACCGTTGATCACTTGAGATAATACTTCGCCCGGAATAATTGTTTTATTACGATCAATGGTTGAGTTAAAAACAATATTATCATAAATACCAACGCATAAAAGATCATCCAGGTTCATAACAATTGCATCTTGTGCTATTCCTTTCCAAACTGAAATATCTCCTGTTTCTTTCCAATATAAATATGCCAGAATACTTTTTGTACCTGCCCCATCAGCATGCATTACACTTACGTATTGATCATCATTTGCTAAATAATCGGGGTAAACCTTACAAAAAGCATGAGGAAACAATCCATGATCCAAATGCTGTACGGCGGCGTGAACTTCTTCTTTTTGGGCAGAAACCCCTCTTTTATTATAAAGACTCATATTTTATTTTGTATTGCAAAACTAAATTTCAATTCCCAATAAACCATTTTCAATTATCAACTACATTTGCACCATCAAAAATGACGGTTTACAATAATATAGAACAACTTCCTGCTTTTAAAAGTGCCATTATTACTATTGGCACTTTTGATGGTGTACATACTGGTCATCAGCAAATTATACAGCTAATGAAGCAGGAAGCGGCCAAAGTTAAGGGAGAAACGGTTATTATTACCTTTCATCCGCATCCAAGGATGGTGGTAGCTTCTCACAAGCCAGATATTCAACTATTAAATACATTAGAAGAGAAAATACTGCTTTTACAGGACCAGGGCCTAGATAACCTTGTTATTGTTCCCTTTACTGCAGATTTTGCCAATCAGAGCGCTGAGGAATATATAGCCGATTTTTTGGTGAAAAGATTTCATCCACACACTATTGTTATTGGGCATGACCATCATTTTGGCAAAGGACGTACGGGCCACTATGAATTACTGGAGCAAAAAGGAATCGAGTTTAATTATAAGGTAGTTGAGATTCCCGTGCATATGTTAGAAGATGTAACAATAAGCTCTACTAAAATAAGAGAATCTTTACTAAATGGTGATGTTGAGGCGGCGAATAAATACCTGGCTTATCCTTATTTTTTTAGCGGCAAAGTTATCGAAGGAAACAAATTAGGCAGAACAATTGGATACCCAACTGCTAACCTTGAAGTTGAAAATGAACATAAATTAGTACCGGGAAATGGTGTGTATGCTGTAGAAATAAAAATAGCTCATTCACTGAAAAACCCTAAGCCATCGGCTTTGCATCGGTCTTTAAAAGGCATGATGAATATTGGTGTTCGTCCGACTATTGATGGCGGTAAAAAAACAATTGAAGTAAATATTTTTGATTTTAACGAAGATATTTACGGACAAACAATTACCGTAACGCTAAAAAAACACCTGCGTAGCGAACAGAAATTTGCCGGTTTAGATGCATTAAAGGAACAATTAGCGAAGGATAAATTAGATGCCTTAGCCACGCTTCAATAAGAGCTACAGTGGAATTGTTTCTTCGTAACTATCTCCGATACCAATATAAGTAACTCTCTTATTGTCTCCTGTTAATGTTGCTTCATAAAAATACACGCCTGCAGCCGCAATGCTTTTCATAAAAGTTGGATAATCGGATTTTCCTGCCTGATTATCTCTTATTGCTTTTACAACCAACTCTCCGTTAAATTTTTCAGCTATTGAGCAAGGAATATTCTCACGTTGTAATATCTCATGTATGCCATTGTTAAATCTATACAAGATAATTTCTGTAGCAACATCAACCGTATATGATTGTACATCGATCGCTATAAATTTCTTTATCAGATCAGGATAGCTCGTTGCAGATTTTTGCGCTTCTTTTATTCTGTTTAATAAATTCATGGAAGATTTATTTTTTACATCATCATTTTTACAACCAATTCTTTCAACAAAGAAGCATCGCTTGTACCTGTATCATTCACACCTACACTTTTCAAATTGTATTGGTGCAATAATAACAAAGCCTGTTCTACTCCACTGTAAGAATATATTTTTGCCGTTTCAATAGCCTGTTTGGCTGCAAAAGGGTTATTATAAAATAAAGACTTTACTGCTGCTTCGCTTTTATCTGTCATACCAAACATTGCGTAAAGCTTGCTAAAATAACCATACAATGCCGGCAATATAAGTTGTATAGGAGCAGCTTTGGGATTACTTTCAAAATATTGAATAATACGTATTGCTTTCGCCAAGTTCTTTTTACCTAGAGCATCCTGCAATTCGAATACATTGTATTCTTTGCTTACACCTACATATTTTTCAATATCATCTTCTGTGATATTTTTTTTAGTTCCGATGTTAACAACGATCTTATCAATTTCATTTGAAATGCGACTCAAATCATTTCCTATATGCTCTGCTAATAATATTACAGCTTTCTGTGAAGCGGTAAATCCCTGTGATTGAATATACGAACCTACCCACTCTACTAATTTATATTCCTTTATTTTTTCAGATGTAAAAACTTCACCTTCTTTCTTGATGGTTTTATAGAGCTTGGTTCTTTTATCAAGTGTTTTCTCTTTGTAGCTAACAACAAAAATTGTTGATAGCAAAGGATTTTCTATGTATCCATCCAATTTTTCAAGGTCGCGCATTTGTTGTGCTTCTTTCAATAACACAACTTGTCTTTCTGCAAACATTGGATAACGTCTGCAGGCATTTATAACTTCGCTCCAAACAGCATCTTTGCCATAAAAGAGAGTAAGATTAAAACTAGCCTCACTTTCAGGTAAGATATTATGTTCAGCGTAATTCATTACCTGATCAATAAAATATTCCTCCTCACCTTCAAGCCAATACAAAGGCTTGAAGATCTTCTTTTTCCAATCACCAATAATTTTTTCTGCTGACATAACTATTAATTCTCTATAAAAAAGCCAAAAACAATTTACATAAATAAGCGTAAACAAAACTATCAATTAATTCATGACAAATACGTAAAAGACTAATGATTTATGTAAATTAGCGACTTTATGAGATATATAAAAGGTCTTGATACAATTCGTGCAGTCGCAATTTGTCTTGTTATTTTCTGGCACTGGTATCCTCAGTATCCCATTTTTTCTTTTTTAGGTATTATACAACATATTTTTATTCCTACGGGAGAAACGGGAGTAACACTTTTTTTTGTTTTAAGCGGATTTCTGATAACTTCTATATTATTAAAAGCGAAGTCTGAAAATGATAACAAACTTGTCACTATTAAAAATTTCATCATTAGAAGATCTCTAAGAATTTTCCCTATATATTATTTACTTATTGCTTTGTTATTCCTGGCAGGCTTCCCCTTTGGACAAGGTCATTTACCCTATTATCTTACTTATACCGCAAATTTTTTAGTTATTAGAGAAGGGCATTGGAATAATTTTTCTCATACTTGGTCTCTATCAGTTGAGGAACAATTTTATTTACTTTGGCCCTGGTTAATACTATATATAAAAGATGTACATCTTAAATATATTTTTTATAGTGCCATACTTATCGCTATTATAACCATGGTTGCCAGTATCGGAGTGCTCCATATTAAAATGCCATATGCTTTTACGCCTTGTTGTTTTGATGCTTTTGGTGTAGGAGGATTTTATGCGTATTGCCAATTAAACGAAAACAGATATGCAGAATTCAAACAAAAATTAAAAATAGCATTACCTATCGTTCTAGCCATTTACTTTATCTGGAAACTATGCCCGTATTTTGATGTATCCCCTAAACTTATTTTCTTCCAAAGAACAATTGATAGTATTATTTCAATATGGCTGATTGATTTTGTAATTAATACTAAACCAGGATGGTTCAAAAATTCCATACTGGAGAACAAAACATTAAATACAATTGGCAAAATAAGCTATGGGTTATACTTATATCATTATATATATCCCTACTTCTTTAATCAATTTATACAATACAGTATTGAAAAAATCCCTTCTTTAAATTTTCTTACTAATACTTACGTAAATCAGATTTTGGCACTCAGTAGTTTATTTTTAATTGCTTATTTATCATTTGAGTTATTTGAAAAAAGAATAACCGAACTAAAAAGTAGATTTGAATGTAAAGGGAATAGAAAAATATTAGTTGACTAAAATAAAAATCCCGATTATACAATCGGGATTTTTATTAAGTGTATTATATATCAATTATTTCTGCAAACATCGGGTAAAGCTTGCAGGCATTTACAACTTCTCGCTCCAAACAGCATCTTTGCCATAAAAGACAGTAAGATTAAAACTAGCCTCACTTTCAGGTAAGATATTATGTTCAGCGTAATTCATTACCTGATCAATAAAATATTCCTCCTCACCTTCAAGCCAATACAAAGGCTTGAAGATCTTCTTTTTCCAATCACCAATAATTTTTTCTGCTGACATA
>Ga0207033_1134_pt1 | contig 15474 bp, 11 predicted proteins | sample Alteio_BWMinCont_35_FD_153262 | JGI IMG/M metagenome (GOLD analysis project Ga0207033, IMG submission 153262) | Enriched cells from forest soil in Barre Woods Harvard Forest LTER site, Petersham, Massachusetts, United States -... | ecosystem: Environmental > Terrestrial > Soil > Temperate forest >... | reverse complement strand
TGGCCACCTGCCCTATTCGGACCTGGTGTTAAAAATATTTATCGGGATGCAAACTTTGTCGTTACTGCTAAATGTAACAGGCAGGTTTAGTCTCGCTAAAATAATCGGGGTAACGGCTGTTTTCAACGTGTGGTTATTGGTAATACTTTACCTGGTGGTGAATATTATACTACAGGCGCTATTTTTAGGTTTTCAGATAAAAAGGGGCGCCAACAGTATTATTAACTGGATTGACTACAACCTGGTACAAAAAAACTTCCGCACTACTTTGATCGTTGGTGCATCACTGCTGTGGCTGTTTGTGCTATTACAAAATTTAAATATTGAAGACTGGGCAGCGGGGTATGCTGACGATCTGTTAAACCAATCACGCAGCATTGGCGGCGCCACATTTACCTTTGGCGGCTTTGTTATTTTTATTTTTGTGATATGGCTGTCTTCTTTAACTTCAAAAATTATCAGCTATCTTTATGATGTTTCGGCCCAGCGCGTTGCTGATCTTTCCGTTGCAAAAAAGAAAAACCGTACGTCAGCCCTTATCATTAGGATGGGCGTTTTTTCAATAGGTTTTTTGCTGGCTGTTGCAGCTTCCAATTTTCCTTTAGATAAGTTAACCATTATTATAAGTGCATTTGGCGTAGGTATTGGTTTCGGGTTACAAAATATTGTAAACAATCTTGTATCCGGCCTGATACTGGCGTTTGAAAAGCCGATCAATATCGGCGATGTAATCCAGGTAGACGGGCATATGGGCACCATGAAAGAAATTGGCATCCGCTCGAGCAGGGTAGTAACCGGCGACGGTTCAGAGGTTATCATTCCTAACGGTGACCTGATCTCGCACCAGGTGGTCAACTGGACGTTGAGCAACAGTAACCGCCAGATTGAATTGAGGATAATAACTGCTTATGGTGTAGATATTAATAAAGTTAAAGACGTTTTAAAAGATTTATTAGGCAATCGGGAGGATATTATGAGTAGCCCGGCGCCCGCAGTTTTTTTAAACAATGTAAGTGAAAACGCAGTTGAATTTAAAGTACTTTTCTGGGAGACTGATATCAGCACCACAAGTTCATTAAAAAGCCAGATTTTGACCGAAATTTACCAGGCAATAGACAAAGAAGGCATCCCATTGCCTTCTACGCAAAAGGACATTTACCTGCATTTTCCTGAAGGTGTGCCCTTGTCTGCTCCGGAAGAAAAATCAAATGACGGGAAAAATAGAAAAGCTGAAAGTAATAAACCTAAAGAAAATCCGCCGGGTCAAGTTCAGTAAAGTGTCTTTTCTTTTGTTTAAAGAATGCCCATACTATACTGTTGTTGTATATTCCTTTTAGAGGGTAATGCTTTGCACGTACAGGGAGTTTTTGTTGTCCTTTGTGTTTAAAAAGGCTTAACACAAAATTTTGATGTGCGCGGCTAACCGCCCATGCATCTTTACGCTTGCCTTCACCTAAAAAGCGGAATAATGCCAATAGGTCCATCCAAATCCTAATGGGAATAATATACATGGCGCGCCAAAACGGAAGATTATTTTGCAGCAACAACAGGTTGTTCCTGAAATTAAGGAACGTTTTAAACGGGTTTTCGACATTAAGCGTGCCCCCGCCTAAATGGAATACTTCCGATTCAGCGCAATACATCACCTTGTATCCAATGTTTTTTAACCGCCAGCACAGGTCTATTTCCTCCATGTGGGCAAAAAAACGGTCGTCAAAGCCACCTGCTTCATCCCAGCAATGTTTTTTAATGAACATTGCTGCCCCCGTTGCCCAAAAAACTTCATGCGATTGCTGGTATTGCCCCTTGTCCTCTTCAATTTCATAAAACATTCGCCCCTGGCAAAATGGGTAGCCAAACAAATCAATAAAGCCGCCGGCTGCACCAGCGTGTTCAAAATAATTTCTTTGATTAAAGGCTTTTATTTTAGGAGCGGCCGCGGCTATTAAGGGGTCGCTTTCCATCAAACCGATCACCGGCGCTATCCAACCTGGCGAAACTTCAACATCTGAATTGAGCAGAATAAAATAATCGGCTTCTACCCTATCCAATACCTTGTTATAACCGCCTGTAAAGCCATAATTCTGGTCGTTTTGAATGATCTTTATCGATGGGTATTCCTGCCTTATAAACTCAACTGAGCCATCCGTAGACGCATTGTCACCCACAATAATTTCAAGATTGGGGTATACAGAGGTCATTACAGACGGAAGAAACTGCTGGAGGTGTTTAATGCCGTTCCAATTTAAAATAACTACGGCTACTTTGGGAGAATTGTTCATTAGTTCACTGGTTTATTAGTTCATTGGTGTCTGGCGGTGAACTGGTATAGTCGCAATTATTTATAAAAATCAGCAGCATTAATTTATTTATGAATATATTGATTATCAAACATTTATATTTTTCATTTTATAAACTTTGCACTAATGAACCAGTGAACAAATGAACTAATGAACGTCCAAGAATTGTTCATTAGTTCACTGGTTTATTTGTTCATTGGTGTTTGGCGGTGAACTGGTATAGTCGCAATTACTTATAAAAATCAACAGCATTAATTATTTTATTTTGTGAATATATTGATTATCAAACATCTTTATCTAAATTTCATGATCTGCAACGCTGCACCAATGAACCAGTGAACAAATGAACTAATGAACGTCAAGGGGTTTTATCTTCCATCTCCGGTGCGACCATAGCCAATATTCGGGTTTTTCTTTGATTAATGATTCCAGGTATTTCACGTGTATTTCGGTGATCTCGTATGGTTTGGTTGCTTTTGGCTCTTCAACTAAGGGTACAAAGGTATATGTATAATGGCCTCTTTTTACCAAATCAATCCTATAAAATATAACTACGCAATCAACCACCTTTGTCAATTTCTCGATACCAAGAAAAACTGCGGTAGGCTGATTTAAAAAGGTAGTGAAATATTTGGCATCTTCACGTGTTGGCGTCTGGTCAGATGCAAGTACAGTAAAAGTAAGCTCATTTTTGTATTCGATCATTTTACGGAGGGTTTGCCTCATGGAAATCATAGTAGCACCAAAGCGGGAGCGCGTTTTGTTAAAAAACTCAGTAAAAACTTCATTCGACTGCGGTTTATAAACAATCATCCTTCTTTTATCGGTCAGGAAACCAAAACTTAAACAGGCCATCTCCCAGTTGCCATAATGGCCAGCTGCAGCTAAAATACTTTTCCCCTGGTTAAAATAGTGCCCCATTAATTCGGGGTTTGTACATATCATCCGGCGGCGGACAGATTTTTCAGACATGCTGACAGACTTTATCGTTTCCATCATCAAATCAGCCATGTATTTGAAATATTTCCTTTCAATTATTTTTCGTTCTTGTTCTGATTTTTCAGGAAAGGAATTCCGGAGGTTTTCCTGTACAACTTTTCGCCGGTAACTAACAAGGTAGTAAAGTATTACAAATAAAAGGTCGGCAACAAGGTATAAAAACCAAAAAGGCAATAAGGATACGAGGTACAAAAAGTACGTACCCAATCTTGAAAGCCCTTTTTTTATCATTATTTTTGCCCGGTTTTTGCTACAAACATAAAATATATGATTGAAAAAGGCGCTGTACTACCTATGTTTTATCTTCCGCCGGTTGAATATTTTGTACAGTTGAATACCTATAAGCCTGGTATACTGATAGAAAGAGAAGAACACTTCCCCAAACAAACCTACCGAAACCGCGCCAATATTTTCTCGCCCGATGGTGTACTTGCATTAACGGTACCTGTTGTACGGGGCGCAAAAAACCATACCAAAGTAAAAGACGTAAAAATAAGCTACGATTTTAACTGGCAGCGTCTGCATTGGCAAAGTCTGCAAGCTTGCTATCGGCGCTCGGCTTATTTTGAATATTATGAGGATGAACTGCTCCCATTTTATGAAAAGAAATTTGATTTTCTGTTTGATTACAATGAACAGCTGCTTCAATTTCTATTAAAATCGATAAAGCTAAAAGTGGCATTAAACTATACCGAAAGCTATGAAGCTGAATATCCTTCCCTCTTTGATTTTAGAAGCTCCATCAGCCCCAAAAAAGAGCTGAATTTTGAACAGAAAACATACTTCCAGGTTTTTGAGGAACGCATAGGGTTTCAGAAAAACTTAAGCGTGGTTGACCTGCTGTTTAACCAGGGGCCGCATTCGGTTAATTATTTGTGACCAATATGTTCTGATCTAAATTCTTGTTTTTTTTTCGCTATAATCAGCTTTTAAGCCTGCTCCGGCAGGGTAATCATAAACGCTGTACCCTCCCCTTCTACCGACTCCACAGTTATCTCCCATTCATGGGCCTTCATAATGTCGTAACTTAATGACAATCCCAAACCTGTCCCTTCCCCGGCGGGCTTTGTTGTGAAGAAAGGCTGAAATATCTTTTGAAGTATTTGGGGGGAAATTCCTGCACCATTATCACTGACGATAATCAGGATGTTATTATTTTCCTTTTTAGTTGTAACTGCAACAACAGGCTTATAACTTTCACCTACCCGGTTCTTTTTCTCCTTGACAGCATAAAACGCGTTGTTAAACAAGTTGAAGAATACTCTTTTTATAGCCGGCGGAACAACGGGTATTTTACCAATGTTATCATCAAAAAAAGTTTCGCAGGACGCCGTAAAAGTGTTGTCCTTAGCGAAAAAATTAGCATAACTTAATCTCATACTTTCAGCAGCCAATTTATTAATGTCCGTGAGTTCTTTTTGCCCTGTATCAACTCTCGAATGTTCAAGCATTCCTTTTACAATACTATCTGCCCGTTTACCGTGGTGATTTATTTTTTCGAGGTTTTGCTTAATGTCGTCGGCAACAGCTATTGTTTCTTTCCGGTCATTTTTCTTTAAGTCTTCAAACAGTTCATCTATCAGTTCAATAGTTACATCAGAGAAATTATTAACAAAGTTTAGCGGATTTTGTATCTCATGCGCTATACCTGCGGTAAGTTCTCCAAGCGAAGCCATCTTCTCTTTTTGTATCAATTGCAACTGGGCCCGGTTGAGTTCGTTTAATGATTTCTGCAATTCATTTTTTTGAAACAACAACTCGGTTGTTCTTTCTTCAACCCGTTGCTCTAACAGCATATTCTGTTGCATAAGATATTGCTCCTGCTCCTCGTGCAGCGAATGCAGGTCTTTATGGTATTGAAGCTTCTTTCGCTGGCTGATAACAAAAATGATCAGGAAGCCGGTAAATAGCAATACCATGGCGGAGATACCGACTATAACCCGGTATTCTAAACTAATTTCAAGTAGTTGCATAAAAGGCCCTCGTTATAAAAACACATAAAATAACATAAGCTGCATCGTGAACTTTCCAGATATTAAGCGCCAGCTGCATGTTTTGAGTGATCATTGGAACATAAAATAAAAATACAAAAAAGTTAACGACTACATATAAGCAGAGTCCTGTTGCGATCCAGAAAACAGGCCCTTTAAAAGCCGTATCATAATCATCATTTAACACGGCCAGGTAATAGAGCATGCCATAAATCAACAAAAGGTAAGCTTCGGCCGACAATAAATTCCCGCTCAAATGATAGAAGTAAAAAAAATGCTCAAAAAAAGTAAAGTCAATAATGAAATATAACAGGAACACCAGGATAATTATTTTTTTAAAGGTCTTAAATTTTGGCTGCGGCAGGGATATAAAAAAATAGCTAAAACAGGCGAATCTTACCACGGAATGTATATTATACAAAGGATTATTGCTTTGAAGCCAGTGGGGAAAATGGAGGGGCCTTTTAAAATCACCAATAATATCGCCAAAAAGATTGAGTACAAGTGCAACCCATAAGTATATCACAACCGGTTTCAATAATGCAGGCTGCTTATGCCTGAACATTATAAAAGACAGAGGTATGAGCAATGCCCATACCTCAGACCAGTCGTAAAATATTGCTAAAATTTTACTCATATTTAATATCGCTTATTATAAGTAAGCTAATTAAAACTTAATACGGCGGCGAAGGATTAATTTGGCTTGTGTATATAACGAACCCACCCGGACCCTGTGTTTCAGCAGTATAATATACATAATTGGTCCCTAAATAAAAATCCGTAGGGAAAAGACTTATGTCTGAAATCACACCAGCCCCTGTCGGATACAATGTACCAAGCCCATCGAGACCGAGATTCATATTTGCATATTGAACCGTTTGTTTTGCGTCGACAGGAATGGCGTTTGACGCTTGCAATGGATAGGAATTTAATACATTCCCATAGCTATCTACAGCATAAGCAATCAGCGTATAATCATCATTTGTTTTATGTCCATCTCCCATCATCGGTTGAAAAACAAAGTGGTGAAAATAGGGGTAGTTTGAGTTCACCGGAAAGTAGGTGCTAACGATACTAAAACTCAATGAAGCACCATAAAACGAATTTTTTTTTGCCATGGCCGAAAGGTTTAAAGTATGTAAAAGGTTGGTAGTGAGGTATCAAATCTTTTGTAAGGTAGAATTTCTTTTTCACATTTCAAAGCATTTAAAAAATTTGCTGTTCGCCATTTGTGCCTTCAAACCCATTAAATGTATAGTCGGTCTGCCGGATAAACAAAAACCAAAAAAAACGGGAGTGGCATTGGAAATATCAACAATAGCCTGCCGTTCAAGCCTCTATTTTTGCGGGAAGCGGTTCTTTTCCAATCCAGGGCAAAAAAAAACTCTCATCAAACTAAAAAACACCTATTTTTATCAATGCCTTTACCGGACAATATTGATTTCAATAGTAACATCATTTTATGCAGTTTAACCTCGTAGACATCTTTTGCGTAATTACGAACTTCCAACTGCTTTTTATCAGCATTTTCCTGTTTTCGCGCGACAAGGGCAAAGCAATCAGCAACCGCTTGTTAGGGGCCTTTTTTCTTGCCGTTACGCTAAATCTTGCCGACAAATTTCTGATACTTAAAAACAGCTATTTGTATTCTCCTGACTTTGCTTTATGGGGGACCTCTCTTCCGCTCTTGTTTGGCCCGCTGCTTTACCTGTATACCCGGTCTGTATTATTCCGTAATTTTGAACTGACGCGTAAAAAATGGCTGCACTTCCTTCCATTTATCATCGTATTTTCCTGGACTGAAAGCGGATATCTTTTGCAGAATAGGGAATTAAAGCAGTCCATTCTTGACTATGTTGTTTCAAGGAAAGTCCCTTTTTATATTAATTGGGCATTGTTCATTATTTTTGTTCAATTTATAATTTATATTTTTTTCACATTTCGGATCGTCAACCGTTACAAAATCGGGGCCGCCGGTAAATTCTCCGACCTTGAACGGGTCAATATGTCCTGGCTGTACAACACGATTTTATTTTTTACGGGTTGTATGTTCGTTTCAGTTTGTGATGTATTTGTGGGTATGACATCACTGGTTAAATATTATTATCCCGTCCTTTCCCTCATCATAATAGGCTTATTCGTTTTCACCAACAGGGTTTTATTTAAAACGCTAAGAATGCCCGAACTTTTTATGTGGTTGGAAGAAAATCCGGCAGCAATTACAATAAATGGTAACACAGTTGCAAAATATGCAGGTTCAGGGCTTCCTGAAAATGAGAAGAAAAAAATTCATGATACATTGCTTATGTATATGAAAACTTGCAAACCCTATCTTGAACCTGAATTAACCATAGAGCAACTATCATCAAAGTTATCTGTTCGTCCAAAAGCGCTTTCCCAGGTCATCAATGAATCACTGCAGCAAAACTTTTTCGATTTTATCAACCGTTACCGCATAGAAGAAGCCAAACATTTATTAAAAGCCCCCCCTGATAAAAAAATGACGGTATCTGAGATTTTATATGAGGTGGGATTTAATTCAAAATCTTCTTTTTATACGCTGTTTAAAAAATATACGGGTCTTACTCCTAAAGACTTCCAGAAAAGCGATTCCTGAAAATGTCCGACTTTAAGCCGGAAAAAATCCGAACCAAATAAATCAGTTCGACTTCCTGATGTAGGACGACAAGTGCATAACCATATCTCATATTTGTTCTATAATTTTTAAAATATGGAACAAAATAGAAAATCGTCCGCATCGCTCCCCACTCCCTGGGTTTCGGCCTGTGTGCTGGCCGCAGGGGTCATTGGTTCTATCCTATATTCGCCAAAATGGCATAGCCCGTTTTTTGCATGGACCGGGCCGCTTTGTTTATTATATTTTTTCAGGCTTGGAAAGCCAAAAGGCAAGTATTTATGGTTTGTCGTTTCAAGTATTCTAATTTACCTGGCCTCGGTATATGAGGTGGCGCCGCTGCCAATTGCTGTGCTCGCCGTTTTGGCTTTGTTGTCAGCAATTCATAATATAATCATTTATGCTATTGATAAGTGGCTAACAGATAAGGCGGATCATTTTATAGTCACATTGTTCTTCCCCGCTGCCTTTGTGTTACTTGAATACTTAAACATAAGTATTGCCGGCGGCAGTTGGTGGTCCATAGGGAACACGCAATATCCTTTCAAATGGCTTATCCAACTGGCGTCGGTAACCGGAGTGCAGGGCATTAGCTTCATCATTTACTGGTTTGGCTCCGTCGCTGTCTGGGCAATCGGGCGGTTCATGAACAATCGCCCATTTAAAATCGGAATTGTCGTGTATGGCGGATTACTCACCTTAGTGCTCCTATTTGGCGCTTTCAGGTACTATAGCCCTAATCCCGCAAACAATATCCCGATAAAAATCGCGGGTATTTCCGTTCCTGATTTTGACTTCAAAAGCAAGCTTTACATGGATTATTACGGCAGAAAAATCATATTGGATCCCAAAACGCCGGCAAACTCTCCTATACTTCAAAAGGTAAACAAGGCTTGGTTCAACTTTATAGAAACAGCAGATACACTTAAATATAAAGAGGCCTGTCAAGTACAAGAAAAAATGAACGATAGCCTTTTCACATTGAGTCAAAAGGCAGCAGACCAAAGCGCAAAAATAATTTGCTGGTCTGAGGGTAGCTGCGTCGTATTTCAGTCAGAGGAGAAAAAGGTGATTGACCGGGGAAAAGTATTTGCGGCCAAAAACAAGGTTTACCTGTTAATGGCCGTGGCCATGGTTAAGCCAGGAAAGATCACTCCGGACAAAAAATTCATTGAAAATAAAACCATCTTCATTGACCCTTCCGGTAATGTTGTGAATGTCTTTTATAAAAACAAACCTGTTCCCGGACTTGAAAGGACCCGACCTGGTGACGGAAAGATTCCAGTTATAGCGAGCAAATTCGGAAACATTTCACCCTCGATATGTTATGACGCGGATTTCCCGGCAAATATGATACAATTGGGGAAAAATCATACCGCTTTGCTTTTACTGCCTGCAGGTGATTGGTTCGCGATTGCTCCTTATCATTCCTATATGGCGGTCTTCCGCGGAATTGAGAATGGGTGCTCTGTTTTCAGGCAGGCCAGCGGTGGCCTCTCCATTGCAAGCGACTACCGGGGCAAGAGCTATGGAACTTTTGATTTTTATAAAAATGGTACAAAATTATGGTTTGCCGACATCCCGGTTCAATATGTACCGACGCCGTATGCAAATGCGGGTAACATCTTTATTTATTGCTGCCTGGGGACAGTATTGATTACTATTTGCTACCTGCTGATCGTCTTGCTAATCAAAGGCAGACTAAAGTACCGGACCCGGGTTTAAACGCCCGGAATTAATATGTTTAGAAAAGTTTATTCTTTAATTTTTAAAATCTTAAAAAATGATTTGGGAAAATATCAACCCCGGAACCGGCGCACAACGCCCTTTACTTGTAACGCTCTTATTATCGAGCGGTATAGTTGGCTCTTCTTTATTCACCGTATTTTACATGGTCGAAGCCTCGCTGGCGCCAGGATTTAACAGTATGCAACAGGCCATCAGTGACCTGGAACTTGTAAAAAATGGTTGGTTACAATCAGCAAATTTTATAATGCTCGGCTTTTTTATGGTCATGTTTGCAATCGGCTTGTACCTGGAACTAAAAAGAGGTATTTTGGCAATTATGTTACCTGTTTTTCAAGGATTGGTTGCGTCAGGCCTCATATTCTCCGGACTTTTCATACACGACCCCTTTCATATGATAGCAAGTATGATTGCCTTTATTTCGCTGGTGATAGGCTTCTTTCTATTTGCCTGGTTATTTTACAATGATAACAGGTGGAAAGGATGGGCCACTTACTCTATTGTAAGCGCTATATTGATGATGACGCTTCTGGCCTTGTTCGGAATTTCTAAAAACAGTGGGGGCCCGGCAGGGTTATATGAACGGTTAGCGGTGGCTGTACGTTCATTATGGTCACTATTGTTCACTGTAAAGGTGATGTGCGGTGCCCGGTTATCCCAACCAAAAGAACAGAAAGTTGCACAAGTGATAAAGACCAAATAACTTAGAAAGGCCGATACTTAAAAATATGATTACGCCGCGTCGCGAAATAAACCTCATTTCTTTGCAACAATAACGTTACTATTACTATTCTAAACATATTCTGATGAACTTTGTATGATTATTGTACATACACAATAGCTACTGTTTAAATAATGCGAAAACTCACTTCAGCTAAAATATTTTTCGGTCTTGCTGTATTGCTGTTTGTTGCAAAACCATTTTTAGGCTTTACTATGTTTAGCCGAATGCACCCTCCTGCGATGGAAAGCATCTTCGTAAAAGCATTTACTAAACGCAAGCTCGAAGACTCAGAGAATAATAAATTCAGTGCAGCCGCTATTCAAAAAAAATTAGCTGACCCTGTCAAGCACTATATTTTACGTTTCTCATTTCTTTTAAGCATTGTTTTTCCTGTTATTTTTCTTACAGGTCTCAATATAAACAACCGTTTTTTACGCAGGCTCCAATTAAGTGTTTCTGCCACGCAGCCTGCCTGGTTACTTAACGGTAAACTCATCATTTGATATTCTTGTGTTAACCGCGCCCTGCGGTAATTTGCAAACATTAAACAGCGTATAGTTCAACTATTTACTTGTTTATATTTTTTATCCATTAATTTCAGAATCAAAATGTTAAGTTTTAAAAGATGCGTATGCATCGGGTTATTGCTGCTGTCTCTAATAAGTACAAAGGCGCAGCAATCCCCTCCCATTACCTTAAAAGAACTATTAAACAGGGTTGATCAAAAAGCGCCGCAGCTGCTCACTGATTCTGCCGCTATACTTATCCGCAAGGCGCAGGCGGTAGAAACACGCAGCAACTGGCTGCCAAATTTAAATTTAAATTACCAGGCTGATGTCGGTACAAGCAATAATACCACAGGACCTTATTTTGGGTATGGTATTGTGCCTTCCAGTTCGGGCGGTATTCATAATACTAATGTCACTACCGCACTATCTGATAACCTGGGCATTGCATTCCTTGACTGGGAAGTTTTCAATTTTGGTAAATACGCTGCCCAAAACAGGGTGGCTAACTCCGATATAACTGTAGAGCAAAACCAGTTTGCCAAATCAAAATACGATTTAGAGGCCTACACCATAAGTAATTATTTACAGTTACTTAGGTTACAGGATTTCCTGGGCATACAATTCAGGAATATCCAGCGAAACCAGGAGATCAGAAAGTCTATCCAATCCCTTGCTGTAAGCGGGGTAAAAGCCGGCGTTGATACGAGCATAGCCGAAGCTGAACTTTCAAAAGCCAGGTTAGGTTACATCGAACTGAACAACCGGTTTAAACAGGTGCAATTACAGCTATCTGCTGTCAGCGGTTTTACTTACCAGTCGATTGTTCCTGATACTTCAGTTGAAATGACGCTGATCGGTCAACCCGGAGCCTATCTTTTCCCAGCGGATACTGCTAACCATCCCCTTATTAACTACTACAGGTCGGTTTACCAAAACGACATTCAAAGGGAAAATTTGGTTAAAAATTTATATAACCCCAAAATTTCCCTTGAAGCCGCTGCCTGGGGGCGCGGTTCGAGTGTTGATGCTAACGGGCAATATAACAGCCTTTCAACGGGATATGATTTTCAAAGGAGTAATTATTTGGTTGGCATTGGCATATCCTACAACCTTTTTGATTTGCGAAGGCGACAATTAAAGCTCCGTACGCAAAAAGCCAGTACAGATTATGCCTATAAAAAGTTGCAGGAACAACAGCAATTGCTTTCTGTAAGCGCCAACCAGGCGGATGTTGAGATGCAAACTGCTTTGGATCGCTTAAAAGAGATCCCCAACCAGTTAAAGGCCGCTAATAACAGCTATCGGCAGCAATTATCATTATACAGGAACGGGTTATCGAATATCATTGACCTGGACGCAGCACTGAATATCCTTTATCGCGCCGAAACAGATTATATGCAGGCAAAATATGATTACGCTAATGCGTTGTTCCAGAAAGCCATTACCGAAAACCAGGTAAATTCAATTTTAAACTTATTAAAATAACTAATTATGTCAATGGTCACATCCGCACTGAAAAGGCCTATCACCGTAATAGTGGTAACTATGAGCCTTTTAATATTTGCAGTGCTCAGTGCAATAAATATACCGATAGATATTTTCCCGAAGCTAAACCTTCCTACAATTTACGTTATCGAATCTTATGGCGGCATGTCGCCACAGCAGATGGAAGGTTTTTTCGCTACACGTTTACAGGACCAGTTCCTGTATGTTGATGGGATAAAAAATATCAGCAGCAAAAGTATACAGGGCTTAACTATCGTTAAAATAGCCTTTTATGAAAGTACAAATATGGCCGAAGCTTCGGCCGAAGTGGCGCTGCAGGTAAACCGGGCACAGGCTTTTTTCCCTCCCGGCGCTTTACCCCCGCAGGTAATAAGATACGATGCTTCATCATTACCGGTTGGGGAACTCGTGTTAGACAGTAAAACCGAAAGCCTTAAAGACATTTATGACCTGGCGGCAACCCGCATCCGCCCGATGTTTGCAACTATACCCGGCGCTTCTGCCCCACCCCCGTTCGGGTCAAATGCAAGATCAATCATTTTCAGTATTGATCCTGACAAATTACGCAGTTTTGATCTTACCCCGGATGAGGTGGTGGATGCCTTAGCAAAATATAATGTAATGTCGCCATCAGGTAACCTCAGGGTCGGCAATATGATGTATTTAACGACAATGAATTCGCTGATCACTAACTCGGAAAATTTTGGGAATATCCCGGTCGTCACTAAAAACGGTGTGCCAATTTATGTTAAAGATATAGCAAGGGTTACCGATGCAGCAGATATTACAGTAGATTATGCGCTCATCAATGGCAAGCGGTCTGTTTATATCCCGGTGGTTAAAACAGCTTCTGCATCAACCTGGACAGTAGTACAGGATTTAAAAAGTAAGCTGCCCGAAATGCAAAACCTGTTGCCGGATGATGTAAAGATATCTTATGAGTTTGACCAGTCGGTTTTTGTTGTAAACGCCGTGAAAAGCTTGATGACCGAAGGCGGCCTTGGCGCATTACTTACAGGATTGATGGTATTACTCTTTTTGCGTGACCTTCGGAGCAGCCTGATCGTGGTGATCACTATACCAGTCTCTATATTGATAGGTGTGCTGCTGCTAAGCTTGTTTGGACAAACCATCAACATCATGACTTTGAGCGGCCTGGCGCTGGCTATAGGTATCCTCGTAGACCAGGCGACGGTCACGATTGAAAACATACACCAGCACCTGGAGATGGGTAAATCCAAACGACTGGCTATTTTTGATGCCTGCGAGGAAATAGCATTTCCTTTGTTACTGATACTACTGTGTATACTGGCCGTATTTGCCCCGTCATTCCTGATGAACGGGGTACCGAAGGCGATGTTTTTGCCTTTATCCATGTCAATTGGTTTAACCATGATCGTTTCTTATGTGCTGGCCTTAACCCTGGTACCCATATTAGGTAACTGGATGATAAAGGCAGAACGTTACCAAACTTATCATCATGATAAAATACATGCCCATGCCGGTGAATCATTGGACAGCAATGAAGAGCAACAGGTAAATGAGCACCGGGAAGAGGAAATTGCCCATCCCGAACAAAATAACTTTTTTGAAAAAGTAAAATCCCGGTTTATCAATACTATCACCCGTTTAATGCCCCGCAAAAAGTTGCTGGTATTAACTTACCTGGTAGTTGTGGTTATACTTGCCGGTGTTGGATTTGTTATTATCGGCAAGGATATGATGCCAAAACTGAATAACGGGCAATTCCAGGTCCGCATGAAGGAACCTGAAGGCACCCGCCTGGAACGGACTGAAGATAAGTTTAAGCAGGTGCTGCACATTATTGATGAAACAGTTAATCATCACGTAAAGATAACATCGGGTTATATTGGTTTGGTGCCAAGCAGTTTTGGGAGCAGTAACCTGTATGTATTTAATACCGGTACGCACGAGGCCGTTTTACAGGTCGACCTTGACGAAAACTACAAAGTGAATATGGATGAGCTAAAGGATGCTTTACGGAAAAATATAGCCCAGGCCCTGCCCGAAATGACAATTAGCTTTGAACCTATTGACATGACGGAAAAGATAATGAGCCAGGGCGCCAATACCCCTATTGAGGTACAAGTTGCAGGAAAGGATATGCAGCAGATAGAAACTTATGCAAACAAAGTTTTAACAAAGCTGAAACAAATCCCATACCTGCGGGATGTGCAGATAAACCAGCCATTAAACTACCCGGTAATTGCAATCACGCTCGACCGTTTGAAAGTATCACAATTAGGATTGAATGTAAGCGATATTTCCCGCTCGGTAACAGCGAGTACCTCCTCAAGCCGTTTCACGTTGAAAAATTTATGGCTGGATGAAAAAAACTCCTATACCTACCAGGTGCAGGCGCAGATACCCGAATATGTAATGGACTCAATGGACGAGCTGAAAGAAATACCTTTGGTAAAAGGGCAAAGCAGCCCGACACTGGCCGATGTGGCCACCTTTAAAGTAACCACCGCCCCCGGCGAATATGACCGTGCAGGCCCAAGACGTTTTATAACCGTAAGCGCAAATATTTATAAGGAAGACCTTGGAACTGCAACCACAGCCGTTCAGGAAGCTGTTAAATCTGCCGGTGCGCCACCCAAAGGTTTAATTGCGTCAATAGCCGGTACGTCGAATCTTTTAACCGAAACGCTAAGCAGTCTTCAAAACGGTTTGATGTTTGCCATCCTGGTTATCTTTTTATTGCTGGCGGCAAATTACCAGTCGTTTAAAGTATCGTTAACGGTGCTTTCAACTATACCTGCTGTAATATTAGGTTCAATAACGGCGTTGCTGCTCACCGGTTCAACGCTTAACCTGCAATCATATATGGGCATGATCATGTCTACCGGTGTATCCGTAGCCAACGCAATCCTGGTAGTAACCAATGCTGAAAAGTTAAGGCTTGAATACAGGGATGCCAACAGGGCTGCCATTACTGCTGCCTCTATCCGTTTAAGGCCGGTATTGATGACCAGTTTCGCCATGATAGCAGGCATGATCCCAATGGCCTCGGGCATGGGCGAAGCCGGCGAACAATCAG
>Ga0207033_1133_pt1 | contig 15499 bp, 20 predicted proteins | sample Alteio_BWMinCont_35_FD_153262 | JGI IMG/M metagenome (GOLD analysis project Ga0207033, IMG submission 153262) | Enriched cells from forest soil in Barre Woods Harvard Forest LTER site, Petersham, Massachusetts, United States -... | ecosystem: Environmental > Terrestrial > Soil > Temperate forest >... | reverse complement strand
TAAACAATGGCCGGGCGCACAATAGTCACGGGTAACTTATCGTAATAACTATGGGCAATCTCCTCACATCTCTTTTTCGATTCACCATACCACGAAATAGGATTTGGCTTATCAGCTTCGGTATACGGCACTTCTGATTTATTAGGGCCCATACCGGCGAGGCTTGATACAAATAAAAGCCGTTCAAGTGTGCCTTTGGCATATAATTCAGCTGCCTCAAATACGTTCTTTGTGCCGCCGATATTGGTTTCGTCAAAATCGTGCTTTGTTGGCACCAGCAGTTTTGCTGCCAAATGAAAAATATATTTAGCGCCCTGGAATGGCGCTTTTAATGTGGCTATTTCCCTGGTATCGCCAACGTGCATTGAAATGTTGAGGCCTTTCAATGCTGAAATATCGCTGGTGTACCTAACCAGGCAATGTACATCGTACCCTCTTTCAATAAGGAGCGGAACCAGGTGCGATCCCATAAAACCATTTGCCCCTGTAACTACTACTTTATCCATAGCTATAATTTTGACAGATGTAGGTTTATACTTATAATCCTGTTATTATTTACTGCTGTCCGGCTTTTTAGCACCATTAATAAAAAAAGACAATAACAAAGACATTTTACATTTTAGGTTTATGGCCATTGCTCCAAACGAAAACAAAACACAAGGCAGATAAATAATTAATTAAATATATTGAAATATTTTCGTTATAAACAACTGTTAATTAAACAAATAGGATAAATTTAAAAATACCGTAATTTGTATAAATTATATCGTTAAAATTAAAATAGTATTTATAAGAAATATTTATTTTCTTATAAATGATAACTTTTAAGAAGTATTCATGCTGACACTGCCATCTAAAACATGCCATCATAGCTGTTTAGCCGTTATCCGGGAATTTCTTTAAAAGGCGGATAGCCAGAATTAATTAATAGCAAGCTTCGGCAACTTGTTTTTAATTATAATTCTATCATCGCAAAACGGCTACCCAACCGCTTCGCAGCGGGTAATTATTATACTTGAGGTCAATAATATAGTAATAAGTGCCGACCGGCAAATTTTTACCATTAAAAGTGCCGTCCCAGGGCCTGCTATATCCTATTGAATGAAATAAATGCTCGCCATACCTGTTGTAAATGTCAATGGTAGCGTCCCTGTAATTATAAAGACCCACGATATCCCAGGTATCATTAATACCATCCCCGTTTGGCGTAAATGTATTGGGAATCGTAATATCTTTTTTCAATACAGTAACCATCACACTATCTGTAGCCTGGCAGCCTTGCGGGGATATCACCGTTAATTGGTAATTTGTATTAACCTGCGGATTTGCTACTGGGTTTTTTATAGTCGGATCACTTAAGCCGGTTGCCGGGCTCCACAGGTAACTTGCCACACTGCCTTTGATAACCGGGTTTAGCTGCACAGGGGTTGAAACCGTGGTTATTATATTCTGTGTGAAAGTAATTGTTGGAGTAGTGTTTACAATCATGATGATCGCATTGCTTGTTACCGTTGCCGGAACGGCGCATATAGCATTACTGGTTAACCGGCATATGACGGTATCATTGTCTTTTAAATCATCAGCCGTATAAACCAGGCCTGATGTCACCGCGTTACCATTCCTCAACCATTGCAATATGGGCGTTGTACCGCCATTTAATATTGCCGCCGTAAAACTTACGGGCGACCCGGAGCATATGGAAGTTGACGGATTATCAGTGATACTAACGGACGGGGAAACATCAGGCGTTATTGCCACCGTTCGTGCTGTGGTTGCTGTGCAATTACTTGCATCAGTTACGATAACATTATATGTGCCGCTGGCATTAAACGTATTGGTGGCGCTGTTAGGGCTGCTCCCGCCGTCCCATAAATAAGATACGCCACCGCCGGCAGTAAGTGTAACGCTACCGCAGTCCGTTAAGTTGCCAGTAATAGTGGCCACAGGCGGAGGACTGACAATTACAGCTTTTGATGCGGATGTGCTGCAGCCGCCGGCATCTGTAACAGTTACAATATAAGTGCCGCTTTGATGAAACGCATTGGTTGGTTGATTCGGTGCGTCACCGCCATTCCATAAATAAGACACTCCCCCGCTGGCGGTTAGCGTTACATTCCCGCAACTATTAGCGGTTTGCGCTATTGTGATGGGGAAGGGCGGCGGCCTTATGCCCCAGGTAATATTTGTATAAAACTCGGGAGTACTTGAATTTATAGTAACACAGCTCAAATTACCCGGAAACATGATGATTGCATAGCCCTCGGTACCCGTTAGGGTATAACTGGTATTGTACTGCATACCGCCGCCATCATATAAAACCACGTAAGGCTGAGAAAAACTCAGCAGGGCGCTAATATAAGGACTTCCTAACGATGACAGTAGTAAAACCGGGTTGGTTACTGTTTGCGAAAAACACATCGTAGTTGTACCGCCGGCACCTATAGCCCAGGTTGTTTCGGGAACGGTTGAATTTGGGATTGCCGACGGATAGCCGCTGAATACATTGAACCCGTATATACTGGGGGTAGAACCGAACTGGAAATTGGAAGTCATCGTTATATTAATAGGGTTCCCGGTGGCATCGTTTATTGTTCCAACCGCGGTTTCCCCCCTAAAATTACTCCATACCGCCCAATTAATATCACTGCAGCTTGCCGGTAAAGGCTTAACGATTGCCTTATTCAGACCACCATATTTTAACTTAAATAAATGCGGAGGGACTATTTTCTTATGAATTTCAGTACTTGTTTTATCTGCAGTAGAGTACGCGCGAAAAAATATTGCGATCAATAAGCAAATAAAAATTAACAGCTTGAATTGGTTTTTTTTTGATCTCATCATTTTCAGGCGTTTAAAAATACATTTTAATCTTATTAAATTTGTATCTTGGGTTGCAAATCAAGATGTTGCACACCGTTAAAAACGAATTTGTCAGCCCGAAACAAATCTTAATAAATAAACCTGTTTTTAATATCACTAATTATGAAAAAGCTTCTTGTATTTACAGCGTTGGCGGTATTATTTACCTTCAAAGCCACGGCGCAAACTACCGTACCGGTAAAAAATGCGGCAAAACACATTGGTGAAACTGTAATTATATGCGATAAAGTTTTTAGCGGCAAACTGTCCCCGTCTTCAAATACAACTTTGCTTAGTATGGGCGATAACCCAAGCGAGGAGCTTACTGTTATGATCCCGGCTGCATACCGGAGTAAATTTAAAGGTAACCCTGAAATTGATTACATAGGGAGGGATGTTATTATTAAAGGGAAATTGGTAAACGACCACGGCAAGCCCGGAATTGTAGTTACTGACCCAAAGCAGCTTAAAGTTGTACTAATAGATAATTCCCGTACACTCTTTACGGAAAAAGGGAAAATTCATTAATTCCATTTTAACCATATCAAATTATCCCGGCGGAAACAACAGCGCCAATCACGTTAACTGCTATACTGATTGCGTTGCTGACCTTTTTAATGGTAACAGCAGTTTGGCCCAGGCTTGTTACGTATGTGTCTATATCGGCATTCAGCTTTTGCAGCTGGGCATTATTCTTATTTAACGCATCTAATAGCGCCTGCTCGGATTGCGTCAGCAGGTTATTCTGAACTGTTTGAAGCAAGCCTGTGATATCATCCAGGGTTTCCTCCAAATCCGCATTATAAGGGCCGGCATCCGCAGCATCGTCAAGGGCTGATTGGAGTGCGGTTAAGGCATCATTAATTTGATCTGATTGAATTGACATGGTTACTTAATTGTTTTTAAGGTTGAATTCATTTGGCCGATCGATTTTCCATAATCTTGCAATTCAGCATAAATTTCTTTAAGGGTTTTCTTTTGCTGCAAGTCTTCCATCAACTTATGGTGTGCCCTTCGCAAGCATTTTACCGCATCGAGGCATTGCTGGCGCAGCAACTCATCCGCATCCAGGTTATCCAGCAAATTTATATAAAGGCTATCGGCCCCTATTCCTGTTGAACGCCATGCATAAAGCTGCCCGGTAATGGTAATATCTTTTTTGGCTAACGAATCCTTCTTCCGCCATTTATTCTTGCCGTATACCGTATCTGCCTGGTAGGTTATCCTGATCTCCTCATCATTATGTTTAAGAAATTCAAGATAATTATTATTCACATTCTCCCTTTCCCGGGCAATACTGTGCATTAGCGAATTATCATTGCCGCTCAGAAAACCTTCAAGTGTTACTGCCATTGCCCCAATGAGGGTATCTCCCCTGGTTACAAACTCTTTGGTTCCTTTTGCCTGCCGGTCGTGGATATACAAATCCCCGCCAAACGAAACCAACTCACCAAATAATGCACCTACCCCCGTGGGCACCGCATGCTGCGGAACAATGGCATTGTATTTACCTATCAGGTTATCAAGGTTTGTACCCAGCGGTATTGCGGCTGTATCCAAATTCAAGCTGTACACATTTGCAGTAAGGCAGACCAATTTTTGGGCATAATCGTTAATGATCTGGAAAGCAAGCCCCGCCTCCTCATCAAGCCTGGCGCCGGTCTTTCTAAATGTGTCGATCTTCAGCACGCTTTGCTGGTGTTTTTTGGGGTCACGAATAATGCCGGCCATAAAAAACTGTTCCCGTGTACGAACATCATTTAGTGTAGTAAAAACTTTTTGCGGGTAACATGAAAAGCTTTTGGTCAGTTGGCTAAATTCGTTCACTTCCTTAAGCTGCGATTTGGTGAGTGAAGCACAACTGCAACAAAGCAACAGGCCTGTTAGTATTGTTAGGGTTTCAGACTTTTTCATGCGTTTAAGTTTACGTATAAAGCCATTATCAATTAAATCGTTTCCTTTTGTAACCCAACGGGATACGATTTAACTACCTTCTTACTAAGATAGCGTATATACTATTCAAATTAACAAAAAAATAAGCCTTAGTTAACATAGTTCACGGCCATCCCCATTGGAGTTTTGTGCTAACCCCTGGTAAGCGTCACATAAAGCACGTTATTTTTTAAATTTATTGGCGGGCACTAAACCCTTTCCGTTAATTGTTGTCAAACAGCATAATTATCAGCATGAAAAAATTAACCCTGCTCCTTTTATTGTTTTCCATAGGTAAAACCTACGCACAGCGGGCTAACGATTATAGTAATAGCCGCCCGGATAATTACGGCAATAACCGCGTTAATAATTATAATAAAAGTGCAAACGACGACGATTATAGCCAAATCCGCATAATTGATACCAGCCAGGAGATTCGTGCCGATATTTTGCCGTTTAAAACCGATCCGAAAATAAAGAACGACCGTTACTATTATTGGTATCTCAATAACATGATACATTCAACACAAGGCGGCTACAACGGACAGCTATTGAACGGGCACTATATTGCATTTTACCCGGATAAAAATTTGAAAGAGGAAGGCTATTTTAAAAGGGGCCTCAAAGATGGGGTATGGAAAACCTGGAACCGCAAAGGCGACATCTCCAGCCTTACCACCTGGAACGAAGGGATCATAGTACCTGATAACCAGCAACCGATTTGGAAAAAAATACCGTTTTTGAATAAGAAAGACGAGCAGCCTCAAAATCCTAAAACCGGGAACGGCAATTAGTTAATTGGTGCGAATTTAATTTTCCTCCTTAAAATGCAGCAGGATAAGAACCAACGCCAGGAAACTGACAATTCTTTCTGCCGCCCCTAACCCATTCCAAATTCTACTTTCCCACATACCGAACCATTCGCCGCCCACAACTTCGAATGCCAAAAACCAGATTATTATCCCAATGATAATTCCCGCAACAGCCCAATTTTTGGATGCATGAAATATTATGGCATCGGATTTTAAGTTTTTGAACAACAGCCAGCTCCCTTTAATACAACAAAATGCCATTGCAGCTTCCATCGCAATAATTATAATGTATGCTGCATGAAAAAGAAATGTATTGTCAATATGCCTGTAATATATCTGGCTGCCCGGGAAAATCGTATCCATTTTCATTACATGCTTAACAAACTGGTAATTAGTGAGATAATCCGTTGTATTCCCGATAACAACCAGCAAAGACATTAAGGCAATTGCAGCCACAGAAATTGTTTTGGCAACCCGGAACAGGAATTGAACGGAATACATATTGTAATGGTTTATTGAGCAAATGTGCTGTTTCCCTTTGTAAAAACCTAACCCGTGAGGCGATTATAGCTGATGGTTTTCATGAGGACGGTCTTGCAAATCCCATTCAGGCACATATCCGCATCGGGCAAAGCACGGGTTACCGTGAAACTAACTGGATTTTGTTCGAACCGATTTGTGGATGAGTTTAGGCTTACAGAATTAAAGCGACAAAATTATCCTAACTATTAAACTTCCAGACTGTTATCGCTATTTGTTTCCGCTGCAGCATTTTCTTCTTGGAAGGCTCTCTTAGCTTTACGAACATTAATAAAGAAGTAAACTGATAAAAAAAGAGATATACAAGCATCAATCAATGTTCCGATACCTTTACCTGTGTTGCTTGAATTTATACTTTTAATTCCGTTGTACATTTCATAAAAGAAATACAAGAACGAAAAAACACTTGCCGCAAACAGTATTTTGCGATATTTATAAAAAAAGCCTTCCATAAATTTTATTTACTATTAATCGCAATATAACAAAAAAGCGAGCCATATTTGATTTACTCGCTTTAATATGATCCATCATGACTCGAATCTGAAACCCACTGATTAGAAATCAGTTGCCCTATCCGCCGCTTTTGTTTTTTCTTCAATTGTTGTTGTGGCTACTTTGTTTCTTCTTTGTCAGAGCCGGGTATTTCTATAATATCATTTTTTTGCTGCGCGTTGTTAGTAGATATTAAAGCTGTATATTTCGAAAGTTTACTAATCTATTAACCGAATCACGTTGGAAATTATCACAATTGAATATCTCAGAGAATATATAGAAAGTAAGGAAATGCAATATATCCCTACTCAACCTAAACTTTGTATTCCTATAATAAAACGGATGTGTCAGAAAATATCTCATGGCATAAAATTTGACGACATAAAAATATGTGAAAATTTAATAATAGACGGACATCACAGATATCTGAGTTCCTTAATCATGGGTGTTGAGATTGGTTTAGTTTTAAGCCACAAAACATCCGCAACAGAAATGGTTAATTGGTTAGATGTGGAATTTGTTGAAAATGACTGGGATACTGAGTCAAAGATATTACATCTTAACGAGCTGGATGCCAGATATAACGGTTTAGATATCGAATTTCTAAAACAAATAACTTCAGGATAGAAAATAATTGTAAATTTGTATTATGCTGATATTGTTGGACATAGATGGTGTTATGGTTCCTGCTAACTCATGGAAAAAACCAGAATTTCATGACGATGGGTTTCCTATGTTTAGTCTGAAATCAATACAGGCCCTTCAGAAAATTATTTCTGAAACTAATGCTACCGTGTTGCTAACAACATCTCATAAGGCGAAGTATACTCTTTCTCACTGGAGCAATATTTTTAAATCAAGGGGTATTACCGTAAATGGAATTGCCCGGTTGACCAAAAGCGATGTAAGTTCAAATCGTAAAGATGAAATTTTAAATTGGTATCAGTCAAAGCATAAACCTAATGAGCATTTTGTAATAATTGACGACGATAAATTATTAAATGACTTACCTGATAACATTAAGGAAAGTTTGGTCCTGACAAGTCCATCAATTGGTTTAACTGACGAATTAGCTGACAATGCAATTTCAATTCTTAAACAAGGAAAATTCAACTACGCTTAAATATATTCCGTCTCTGTAGTGTCTCTTGCCGATTTAAGACAACCCACAAAAATCAGGAGCGTATATCGCTTTGTTAATATAAATTCGGTGACCGCCATTTGTATTTCGACAGTATGGACGATTTTGCAACCAGCTTCGTGCCCAACATTGCCGAATTTACCGCCGATATCCCAAACTATACCAATAGCACGCCGGTGCTGCAGATCAGCCAAATGACGCTATGAGCAGCTTCATATCTTAATGATGCATACCGTTTAAATTTTCATAAATGACCGGTAATCGGCAAGGCGTTTAAGCAGCACTTTATTGTCAGCTACTATTTTTGCCCTTTCTTTTTCGCCCTTGGGTACAATTATATATCCGTATGGTGCTTTTCTTTTTCCCAAAAACATCGCCTCGGGGTTAACTAACACGGGGAAGTCTGCCTGGCCATCAGGTATGTTGCCTATATCATCATTTGTTAAATACGGGGCATAAAACATGTAGTGCGGCATCACCATAGTCATCACTTCGTGCTGGTCGGGTTTTGCGGGGTAGACACGCATTACCGGGGCCAGCATATAGGAAAGGCCCGGCTTCGCCGGGGCCTTATATATGCCTTTTTTTATCCTGTCAATTATTATGTTCCTAACTTGTAGGGCTGTGAATTTACCGGAAGCCCTCATAGCTGCTGCGGCCTCGTAAACAGGGAAAATTGTCCTCGCGCCTTCAGCATCATAACTAATAGCCGTGATGACGTCGTTCCTGAATTCTGCCCATTCCCAGGCAGTTCGCATAACAAAAGTAATAAACCCGTTTGATCCCTTACGGGCTATGTAATACCCTTTTGCGGGATCTAACAAATAGACAGTAGCGCCCGGGCGCAATTGTGGCGGCAGCGCGCTCAGCGCATAGTCGGTTTCCAGCCCTACCGGCATTTTCTCAAGTTTAGTGTCTGTGGGTTTTTGAGCAAAGCTTTGCGCAGAAATAAAAAGAATGGCAAAAAGCGATAAAGATCCCCGGCATTTTTTTGCCTGGCTGGTCATAGTTTCCATATATCTATTTTGAAGTTTACTTATCATACTTTTGGAATCACAGCCTCCTGTGTCAAAATGCATTTCCACGTACCGTTTTTCCAGTGCCAAACATCGGTTTGACGCTCCTGTATGTCGAAAGCTTTGCCCCCCAACACACCTGCCAGTTTAACTTTCGTAGTCACCAGCGCGATATTTCCGTACAAACGCACCCTGGGTTCCGAAAGCGACATTGTCTTTAGCACCCGAAAACCGGACCGTATCCCACTGGGGAAGATCGAGGGCCCCTCATCTACATCACCGTTTGAAGGAATAACGGCCCAGTCTTTGTCCAGCAAGCGTACTATTCCTACAGTGTCATTCGTCTGCAGAGCCTTTGCTAATTCCTGGTCTGCGGCCAGCGCATCTTCTGTCGTAGGTCCGATAGCCGTTTTTACTTTAACGGCACTTTCGAACGCTCCCGGTACCGGCGACCGGACAACCACCGGTAACCATCCATTTGATTTAATTAATAGGGCGCGCATGCTCACCATAAATAAAATTAAAAGGATTAAAACTACCGGGATTGCTATAGACAAAATACTTTTTAAAATCCATCCTTTCTTTTTAGGTTGCGGCTTATTATCATCAATAGTATGATCGTGACCATTCCCGTTGATTTGCTTTATCGTTATTGCGCTTGCCGTCCCGTTGCCATTCTGCGATTTAAAGCCCCGCCAGTTTTCGTAACCTAAAAATTGCACCAGCGTATCCAGGGTGTGGGTATTCGGCAGGCTGTCATATTTTACTTTTCCCCAAACTCTTTTTAACGTTACGTAACTCAAAGCTACGCCTGTACGCTCCTGTATTTTCTCGCTTAATATTACAAAGTCCTGGTTAGTCCACTCATCGCTATCACCCCAACCGGTGTTGGATTCATATAATTTAATTGTTTTTTCTATCAAAAACTCAAATGTATTCATATCACAAAATCATTATTCAGCTTCGCAAAAAAAATCACTTCCGATTTAACTGATTACCAGGAAACCCCCTTTGGGGCCAAAGAATACTTGCTATCGCCTTTATTTTGCCTTATTATTAGGGTAACTTATACCCGGGCCAAAGAAACATGTAAACTCCTTTATTTTACCGTCTTTAAGTTTAAAATACTCCGTGTTATTCATTTCCTTGCCATCCATAGTCCAGCCATGATAGAGTACAAAGGCGTCATCTCCGTCAACGACAAGCTTATCAATATGAAAACTTTTGACGTTGGCGGAATTTGGCCAGCACTTTTCCTTATATTCTTTTATATCAATAGGAGGAACATCAACCGGGCTGGAGAAAGTAAACCCTTCGGCGAGAACGGACTTCAACATGTTCCAATCTTTTTTCTCATAAGCGGTATAAACCGTTCTGACTATTTTTTCATTAGATTGCTTGCTACTCTGGGCGGTACAGTGGATGGTAAGTAAAAGCAGGGTAATCGCAAATAAGCATCTAAGCGAATTTTTTTTGAATTGATTTTTCATATCATATAATTTTTACTTTGTTTTTAATGAACCCGTTATTTTTTTCTTTCATGGAATGCAGGGTCCTTTTCGAGAGACCCGGCAGATACTGAAAAGAGTAGTCAATTTCATAATTTTTTGTTTTATTAGTATAGACACTCATAAAAGCCATTACCGGACATTGAGTGCTTATTATTTTTTTTCATGATGGCCCGGATGCCCCGTTACGTTGCATTGTATCGCGCAAAATACTTTCGGATGGTGACATCAAGAATGGGAAGTTTATTAAAATAGGGGTTCCGGTGAAGATCCATCAGGATGCGAAAGGCTTTGTCGGTTTGGTTATTGTACTGTAATGCCACTGCATAATTTATCTCGGCAAACGGACTGGGATAGACTTTTAAGAGCATATCATAATATTTGCAGATGGCTTCCCAATCAGTATCTTCAAATCTCCGTGCAGCGCAGTGCACACAAGCGATAGCGGCTTCGAGGTGATAGGGCGAAAAGACAGCATCTTCTGATTCGGTTAATAAAAAGGAGGCGAGGTCTATCAACGATTGGTCCCAGAGCGTTCGGTCCTGGTACTCCAGTTCAATGGCGTTACCTTGCGCGTCAAAACGGGCATCAAACCGGGCGGCATTAAAAAGCATGAGCGCTTGCAGCGCTTTGGTTTCCGGATTGCACAACGGACTGTCAAACAAATACTTATTGAGCATAAGTGCATCTTCGCACAAAATTTTTCCCTGGCTTATTTTTTCGCCTGATTGCTTGTAGCCTTCACTAAATATCAGGTAGATTACCTTATGCGTAACCGAAAGCCGCTCCATGGAATAACCATAAAGCCCACTGGATAAAATCAACGACTCGCTTTTTATTTTTTGCCTTGCACGGTACAGCATTTTTTCAATAGCATCGGGTTCTGCCCCAAACTGCTGGGCTATATTTTCAACCTTGAGATTGAAGACATATTTAAGGGCTAGCACTATTTGCGTTTTTGGCGTCATGTTTGGATGACAGCAAGCCATCAGCATCCGCAATTGTGCATCTTTGAAACCATCCTCTGAAATCTCGTCGGCGGCTACCGGCACCGTTTGAGCCAGCGATAAATCTACAGTCTTAGAGTTTTTTTTAAGCAGGTTGATCGCCTTGTTTTTGCAGGTCTGATAAAGCCATCCGGACGGATTTTCGGGTATGCCCGTCTTGGGCCAGTGTGATGCAGCCGCTGTAAAAGTTTCCTGTACGATATCTTCTGCCCAATCAATAGGCAAGTGCCGGAAACGCTGCAAGATCAGCGAGATTAGCTGACCGAATCTTTCTTTATAAACAATTTCTATACGCTTCTCAAATTCATTCATTATTCACACCGTACATAGTGGCAATCGGTCGGACTTCTCTCACCCCCAGGCCACTTTGCACCAGCGGGCAGGTCTGGGCAATGGCGGCAGCCTGTTCAATATTTTCCGCCCAGATAATTTCATAACCCGAAATCCCTTCGCGGGCCTCAATAAAGGGGCCATCAGAAAGAATTTGGTCCTTGCTAACATACCTGCCTTTTACCAGCAGGGGTTCCCCCTTGATATAGTTGCCGGTTTCAATTAAGGAATCAACCCACTTGAGCATCATGGGTATGTTAGAAAATCGTTCTTCATCGGTCATTTTGCGCATCTTAGCCAAATCTTCCCTTATAATCATCATAAATTTTTCCATGATTTTTCGTATTAATTTTTTATTTTAAAGCTGAGCTTAACTTAACCCCGTAGAAAAAGACAACGTCCCGCCCGAAAACCGGACATTGAGCTAAAATAAAAAATTTACTTCAATGATTCCATTTTGCATAAAATTACCGGACACGTCTAAATCAAAGTGTTAATTCACCCCATTTATACCTAACGGTTGAACTGAACCAGGAATACTTGCCGTGGTTTTATTTTCCCTTATTATTAGGGAAACTTATACCAGGGCCAAAGAAACATGCATTCTCCAATATTTTACCATCTTTAAATTTAAAATACTCCGTGTTCCGGAATACTCTGCCGTCGTTAGTCCAGCCATTATAGGTTACAAAGGCATCATCTCCTTTAACGATAAGCTTATCAATATCAAACCTTTTGATATTGGCGGAATTTGGCCAGCACCTTTCCTTATATGCCTTTAAATCAATATGATCATCATTTGGGCTGGTGAAAGTAAACCCATCGGCGAGAAGGGGGGCCAACATATTCCAATCTTTTTTCTCATAAGCGGCGTAATAATCTTTAATAATTTTTTCGTTAGATGGCCTGTTACCCAGTTTGGTAAAGCCGCTGCCAAGCAAGAGCAGGATGATCGCGAATAAATACCCGACCCCATTTTTTTTGAATTTATTTTTCATATCGTCTAATTTTATCAATAATGTGTTTTTAATGAACCTGTTCTTTTTTTGACTGACAATTTAAGAGTTATTTACTACAACTAAATACCTTATAAACAACGGCACTACCAAAAACCGGACATTCTGTTTTAAACCGATTAAAATACAGATATTTTTGACAATGATTATGCGACATTTTTGGCTCTGTAATTTTGGGGTGTTACTGTAAAAATTTTCTTAAACAGCCGTATAAAAGAGCTCACATTTTCAAACCCAATCATGCCCACTATCTCATTAATTGGGTAATGGGTATCATTAAGCAGGCTTTTAGCCCTGTTGAGCCGTACTTTTAGCAGGTATTGATGGGGCGAACAATGGTATAGCTCCTTAAATAATTTATATAAATGACATTCAGATAAACAGGCAACTTTACTGAGTTCTTCAATACTCATCGCCTGGTTGCTATTGCTGATCATGTAATCTTTAACATTGTTAAGCCTTTTAAATAACTCTTTGCGGGTGCTTGGTTTTACAAAGTTGAGCCGTTCAATGTTTACATGCACTTCTTTATGATACACCTGGTAAAAAAGCATTAGGGAATGGTTCAGATATTCATTTATCAATAATTCATTACTTACTTTTTTATCGAAATGATTTTTCAGGTGCAGCAGGTTAAACATCAGGTCGTTTTTAAAGGGGTAGAGTGTTTCATGAAAACCCGGGGCTGCATCAGGATTGTCAAAAGGCATATCCATTAATGTAGCATCATCGCAAACAAGTGAGCGGTTATAATCGGTTAAAAACTTTTTTGAGAATTGTACTGAAAAGGTATTTGACGGCCCATCGGTATAAATTTTACGCTGATAGTGTGTCCCATCGTTCAAAACCAAAAAATACCCCGGAAAAACGTTGATGGTTTTATTATTAAGCCTGTACTCCTCGCTGCCCCTGGTTACCATCCTGATAGAAAAATCACTTTGCTCATCGCGGTAAAAAGCCTCGCTGGTAGTTTCGCTGTATAATTTATTCTGATTGCTTAGTATTTTTAAAGTTTTCAAATAGATAAATTTTATTGATCAGTCTCGTAAACCCTTTCTTCCAGTATTTTATAACAGTTGCCCCAGTCATCTGTAAACTCAACCATAAGCCCCTGCGGTGTATATTGCGGCTCGTTTACAAAATGAACACCTGATGTTTTTAGTTCAAAATAATTGCTCAGGCAATCATCGGAATGTATCAGTACAGGTTCCGGGCAATCAACGTACGGATTTAGCAGCAGCTTAAAATAATTTCCCTGCTTATCGTGTATAAAAATCTCCCGCTCATTATCAGCCGGTATTGGTTCAAACCCCATGATTTGCACCAAAAATTCAACCGATTTCAAGGGTTCTTTTAAAATCAGTTGCTGATATTTCTTCTCCCCCGCTATCATCATCGTCAGTTCTAATCATCATAAAAAAATTCAGTTATTTGCCGGAAAAGGGGCAGAGAATTGTTAAAGCTGGAAAGCACCCCTCGGGATACTTTTTTTGATACGGCTTGATGTGGTGTCATTAGTGTGATTATTAATAGTTAATTAATAGGATACCTGGCTGGCAGGTGTTTCCACATAGTAAATATGAGGGGATAGAAATTGGGGGAAAAGTAATAGCTATACACAGCGCTTTACAGTCTGCTAACCACCGGTTTGAAAATATATATTACTTTTATACACCTTAATTCACCGCTCATACACCAATTATGGTGATTGGTACTTTTTTGCAGCAGCTAACGGATTTATTTAGAACTTTACAAGGTGAACAAACGTTTTTTATTCCATATTTTATTCTGGCTGGCTTATTGCGTGCAGAGCACCCTGCACGAATACATTTGGGTGCATGATAATTTTACCAAACAAACCGATGCATTTTGGCTGGCGCTCAGGTTCAACCTTTGCCTGGTGCCTATAATAATAATGTTTACCTACCTGGTAATTTATGTGTTTGTAGAGCAGGTGCTTACTGCGCGGCGTAAACTTTATGTAGTAATACCCCAGGTTGTTTTAGCTATGCTCGTTGCTATTTTTTTGCAAAATTTGGTAACCAACTATGTAATAATAGCAAAACTATATCCTAATGAACCTGTCACTTTTGCAAATGTGTTTGACATTTACAGTGGTTTTATGGCGCTGCTTGATACGGGCTACGTGGCCGGTATAGCCTTAGCGCTTAAGCTATTCAGGATGCAGATAGGCGATCTGCGAAATAAACGCGACCTGGTAAAAGATAAGCTGGAAACTGAACTGAAATTCCTGAAAAACCAGGTAAACCCGCATTTCTTATTCAACACGCTAAACAACATTTATAGCCTGGCCCGCAAAAAATCAGATTGTACGCCCGAAATGGTTTTAAAATTATCGAAACTGCTGAGGTTTATGCTATATGAATCGGGAAAGGATACCATACCTATTGCCGATGAGATACGCATAATAGAGGACTATGTTGAACTGGAAAAAATAAGATATAATAACCGGCTTAAATTATCATTCGACAAGCAGATAGATGATATGGGCCAATTGATAGCGCCAATGATATTGCTCACCTTTGTTGAAAATGCTTTTAAGCACGGCGTACGCGAAACAACCGAAAATACATGTATACGCATAAAAATAGTTTTGCAAAAGGGCCAGCTAACCTTTTTTATAAATAACTCGCAGGAATATGATGGTTTAAATGAGGTGCAGGAAAAAATAGGCTTGCGCAATGTACGCCGACAACTGGAATTAATGTATCGCGATTTTAACCTGGGCATTGATAACCTGGCCGATAACTTTAATGTAAACCTGCAAGTTAACTTAAATAGCTATGCAACAATATAACTGCATAATAATTGAGGATGAACCCCTG
>Ga0207033_1132_pt1 | contig 15575 bp, 8 predicted proteins | sample Alteio_BWMinCont_35_FD_153262 | JGI IMG/M metagenome (GOLD analysis project Ga0207033, IMG submission 153262) | Enriched cells from forest soil in Barre Woods Harvard Forest LTER site, Petersham, Massachusetts, United States -... | ecosystem: Environmental > Terrestrial > Soil > Temperate forest >... | reverse complement strand
AACAAAAAGCCGCTGACAAAAAAGCCGATTCAACGGCAACGCAGGCAAAGCCTGCAAATCAGCCCATGTAAAAACAAGCATCAAACCGAACAATGGCCAAACTGAGATATTTATTTATTTTAATTGTTGTTTTTATGAGCGCCTGCAGTACAACGAAGTACCTGGCGCCAGGGCAAAAACTGTATAATGGCGCGCAAATAAAAGTCACCGATAAAAACACAAAAAAGAGCGAGGCAGATGCCATAGGCGATGAACTGCAAGGCTTGCTAAGGCCTTTGCCTAACGCTAAAATATTGGGGTTAAGGTTTAAACTATGGGTTTACGACAAAACCCGGACAACAAAACAGAAGGGGCTAAGGCATTATATAAACACACATATCGGCGAACCACCGGTTTTGGTTAGCTCGGTAGACCTTGATAAAAACAGCAGCATATTGCAAAACCGTTTACAGAATGAAGGCTATTTCCTGGCCCAGGTATCAGGCGACACCGTTAGTAAAAAGAAAATCGCTAATGCCATATATACAATCCAAACAGGCCCGGCATACCGTTACCGCAAGATAGCGTTCCCCACCGGCAATGATGACCTGGATACGGCAGTTGCAGGCTCATCCAAACAATCGCTGTTAAAAGTTGGGGATAAATTTAACCTTGACATAATAAAGGCAGAACGTGTAAGAATAGATGCCCGTTTAAAAGAAGAAGGCTTTTTTTACTTTGCACCGGAGGACCTGATTATGCGGTATGACAGTACCGTTGCCGGCCACCAGGTAGATATGTTTGTAAAGGTTAAAGATGAAACACCTGATGAAGCAAGATGGATCTATAGCGTCCGGAATATTTACGTTTACCCGGATTATTCTATAAAGGACACTTCGTTAAAGTTAGACTCGGCTGTAAAATACCGTTGGTACAATGTTATCGACCCTAAAAAGGATTTCAGGCCATTTACTTTTAAAAACAGCGTTTTGCTGCATCCCGGCGATATTTATAACCGGGATAAGCATACAAATTCACTAAGCCGGTTTATAGAGCTGGGGCCTTTTAAATTTGTAAAGAACCGTTTTGAAGATGTTACACCTGATTCGGCTAAGCTTGATATCTATTATTTTTTGACGCAGCAAAAAAAGAAATCAATCCAGGCCGAAATACAGCTACAGCAAACCTCAGCAAATTATGATGGCACGCAAATCACTATAAATTTAAAGAACCGCAATACTTTTAAAGGGGCCGAATTGTTTACAATTTCACTATTTGGCGAAAGGGATTTACAGTTCGGTAAATATAACAATGGGTATAATATTTACCAGGTTGGCATTCAGCCATCACTCTCATGGCCCAGGTTTATCAGCCCGTTTGATTTTAACAGCGATAATCCCTTTATTCCGCGTACAACTTTATCAACAGGTTATACAATTATTAACCGCAATAAGCTGTATACGCTTAATTCTTTCAATGCATCATTTGGGTATTCATGGAAAACCAGCATCCACGTACAACATACCCTTGACCTTGAGGACCTGACTTATGTTGATCCTGAAAATGTTACACAGCTTTATAAAGATAGTATCCAAAAAACGCGCAACCCTGCCCTTGCCCACGTAATTAATAAACAATTCACATTTGGTCCCTCTTACGGCTATAACTGGACCAATACCATGGAAACTTACAAAACAAATACCTTTTACTATAATGGTAAAGTAAGCTTATCGGGGAATTTATACGGGATTGTAACAGGCGCCGATACACCAAAAAGGGTAAGCAAATTGTTTGGTGTCACGTTTGATCAATATGTAAAATTAGAAAACGAAATAAGGTTTTATCATAAATTAGGGCCAAACAGTAGCGTTGCAATGCGCTTTATGGTTGATATTGGCCTGCCTTATGGTAATTCAACAGTGCTGCCCTATTCACAACAATTTTTTATCGGTGGAGCAAACAGCCTTCGCGGTTTCCAGGCGCATTCAATAGGGCCAGGCACTTACACCCTGCCGCCCGCTTTATCACAGGGCACTGCTTTCTTGCCGGATGAATCAGGTGATATAAAAATTGAAGGCAACATTGAATACCGGCCAAAATTATTCAGTGTTGTTGAGGGCGCACTATTTGTTGATGCAGGCAATATATGGCTGCTGCATAGTAACCCCTATTTACCCGGAGCAGCCTTTGGCAAAAATTTCCTGAACCAGGTAGCTGCAGACGCTGGTTTTGGCTTACGCTTTAACTTTACTGTATTATTGTTGCGCACAGATATCGGTTTTCCTTTTCTTGAGCCCAACCATTCGGCAATTCGTTTTGGGCAGAATAGGGTGTTTAATTTGGGGATAGGCTATCCATTTTAATTATTGAATTAGTGAATTATTGAGTTGGTGAATTATTGAGTTGGTAAATTATTGAATTGTTGTTATAATATTTTGATGTGACATCAAAGCTCCAAAATCTTTTCGGGCAGTTTATCCCTGATCATTTTCCATCCTGTATAACGACTCTCGTTAAACTTATTTGTAATATTTAACTAAGGGTTGATATTTTTGTGCCGATTTAGTTTTACTTTTATTAGTGATCAGTGACACGTTGAGCGAAAACGCTTTACGGGTGGATGATAAACAGGATAATATACTTTAAAAAAATATCAGAGAACCTTAATTATAAGTGGAAAATATTTATAGTCCGGTTCAGTAAAATACTATGTTAATTAAGTTCAGTGCTTCTGCGAAGCTGTACCTCTTAATATTTATTACTGCTGCCAGTTTAATAGGATTGGGCCTTTATGGTATTAATGACCTTAAAGAAATGAACGAAAACACGCGGACGCTTTATGCAGACCGCGTGTTATGTATGCGGCAATTGGCAAACATACGTTATGAGTACATTGCGGAAGTCCTTCCAATGGCGCGAAATGTCAAAGACCAAATATTTACTTTTAGTGAAGCAGGTAAGCGGGTCCAAAAGGCCCAACAAATCATTAATACTAACTGGCATGATTACAACGTCACTTATCTTACTCCCGAGGAAGAGCTTTTGGCCAAACAAACGGAAGCAATAAAAAATCAAACCGATAAAACATATCAAAATCTTGAGTCCATACTGTCTAAAAAAGATACCCTGGCTCTCAGTAGTTTTATTCGAAAGGAATTTTCTACAGAGCCCGCCCCAATTATTGTAAAAGTGACGCAGTTGATGGAATTGCAAACGCGGGTTAGCAAGCAAGTGTATAACAATAGCAAGCAAATATTCCAAAGTACCTCAAAAAAATTCATCCTCTTAATTTTACTTTCTTTAGTCATTGCGATTTCCCTTTCGTTCTATATTATAAAGAATATAAAAAAATTACTTGACGATAGGTTGAAGAGCAACAAAATCATTAAAGAAAGTGAGGAGAAATACCGTTCATTGATTGAGCAAGCTTCGGATGCCATATACCTGGTGGATCACAAGGGTAATTTTACAGATGTAAACGAAAGCATGTGCAAAATGACAGGGTATACCAACGAAGAACTTTTGCTGCTAAATGTAGAGGACATTGTAGATCCTAATCAATTAAAAACAGACCCTTTAATTCATGGGTACCACCTTCCGGACCGATCCTTAGTAAGAGAGCGGCGCCTGGTACGCAAGGACGGGACAATATTTGATGTTGAAATTAATGTGAAGCAGTTTAACGACAATAAGATGCTGGTGATTGCCCGTGATATTACTGACCGTAAAAGAGCCGAAGAACTTATTCTGAAAGAAAAACAGTTGTCGGATGCCATTATAAACAGCTTGCCCGGGATATTTTATTTACGGAATGAAAAAGGGAAGTTACTACGCTGGAATCAAAGTCTTGAAATGGTTACTGGTTACACTGCACAAGAAATTGAGGGGCTCACCGTGAGGGATATGATTGCCCCGGAGGACTTTGAAATTATGAATGCAGCTGCTGAAAAAGTATTCAACGATGGTTATGCAATGGCCGAAGCCAGGGTAAAAACAAAAGATGGCGCTAAAATTCCTTTTTTACTTACCGGAAGCCCGATTATGTTTGAAAACCAGCTCTGTTTGATAGGTACGGGAATTGATATTTTATCGCGGATCAAAGCAGAAGCGGAACTAAGATTATCAGAGCAGAAGTATAAATTACTTTTTGAAAGTAACCCGTCACCGATGCTGATGATAGCGAAGGATGACATGTCTATTATTGCTGCGAATGAGGCCCTTACCGTCCTTTATGGCTATACTGGGGAGGAGCTTTTGCAGATGACTGTTAAAGAATTGCGGCCGGCGGAGGATTTTGAGGAGCAATTGGAGATTTTCAGGACGGAGGCCAGCGGTTCAACTGATCTTGGCGTTATCAGGGTAATAAGGAAGGACGGATCAACCATATTTGTACATTTAAATGCCCATGATATCATGTTTGAAGGAAGAGCAGTAAGACTTGCGTTAATAACCGACGTTACCGAACGCCTTAAAGCAGAGGAGGCGCTCAAAAAATCGGAGGCTAACCTGCAAACGATTTTAAAAACAACCGATACAGCCTATGCTTTGTTTGACCTGGAACTTAAAGCCCAGGTATTTAACCAGAAAGCCATTGAATTTGTTAAACATGAATATTATCATTTGCCAAAAAAGGGCGACGGCCTGGTTGATTTTTTTCCGCTTGAAAGATTCCCCCAATTTATGAATTTTACAAGGGCTGTACTGAAAGGGAATAACATTAACTATGAAATTGATTATCTACAGGCCGATGGCTTGGTAACCTGGTATTATGTAAGCTTATTCCCGATAACAAATGATAGTAAAGAGATATTAGGCATGATGATGTCCTTATACGATATAACAGAAAGAAAAAATGCCGAACATGACCTAAAAAGCGCATACGACAGGATACAAAGCCACATTAACAGCATAAAAGATATGGCGTGGAAACAATCGCACCTGATACGAAGCCCATTGGCAAATTTAAAGGGATTAGCGGAGATGCTGAAAGAAGACCCGTCGGATGCAGATGTACTTAACTTTATACAAAATGAATTGGACCGGATGGACGATATTATTATTGAAATGGCCGATGTATCAGATTATGATACAAATTGAATTATACCGTATTATTCCGATAAAAAGTGAGCCTAATCCATATACCCAAATTCGGGTCAACGTTATTCATTAGTTATGTTTTATGGCGATTTAATTTTATCTTTAATATCTGTCAATATTCTCGCTGAGAGATGGGCGGCCGCAATCGTAAAACTTGATTATATTTAATTCTAAATCTATTTTTAAATGGATTATCCGCAAAGGAATAGAGCAATCATAATAATAAGCCTGCTTGCAATTATTGCAGGTATTATCGGGATGATGAACTGGATATATCAAATCCCGGCACTTAAAAGCATCGCCCACAATTTTACTGCCATGAGTTTTAATGCGGCCCTGTGCTTTGTGCTATTCGGCGGCACTTTGCTGATCACTCAATATCAAACAGGGAAATATAATAACCTCTTTTTTTTTATTTTATCGCTGCTGGGTACCATGATCGGTTTAATAACTTTATCGCAGGACTTATTTCATTACAATTCCGGGTTCGATCAGTTCTTTGTCACTGATAAAACCAAACCATCCTACAATTATCCATTCCCCGGGCGGATGGCCTTCAATGCTTCTGTCAATTTTCTTCTTCTTGGATTAGGTTTTCTACTACTCACTCCTAAAAAACCCCTGGCCAATATATTGGCGCAGTGTTTTTTTAATGTGGTAACAATTCTTTCAGCTATTGCCTTGCTTGGCTATTTGTATGGCGTATCATTTTTTCGTGTGCTTTTGTACAAAACATCCATGCCAACACATACAGCCGTTCTGTTTTTTGTTATATCAATAGCTGCTTCACTTTTAAATCCTTCCATTGGTGTTACAAGGCTTTTTACAGGTAAAAGAGTTGGCAATCAAATGGCAAAAAGGCTTTATACGCTAATGATTTTTATGGTTATTATAGTGGGATCATTGAGTATCTCAACGCAGCGCTTCCAGCTTTTTTCGTCATTGGATATAGGCGTTTCAGTACTGGCGGTTGGTTTTTTATTAGTGAGCCTGCTGCTGATATGGAACACGGCTAACTGGCTCAATAAAATTGATGAGCGACGCTCAGAGGCGGAAGCCGAAGTAAAGCGGATGAACGCCGGGCTTGAGAAAATGGTGGAAGAAAGATCGACGGAATTGCTGAACCTGCTGGTACAATTTCAGAAAAGTGAAGAGAAATACAGGTCGCTTATCGAGCAGGCTTCGGATGCAATTTATATGCTCGACATGAAAGGGAATTTTACGGATGTAAATGACAATATGTGTAAAACGACCGATTACAGCCGCGACGAATTACTACAATTAAATATTGAAGCGATTATTGATCCGGAAGAGTTAAAAACCGACCCTTTACCAAATGGACTGAATAACCAATGGGGATCGGTAATCCGCGAAAGAAGATTTATGCGCAAAGATGGATTTGTGTTTACGGTGGAGATCAACGCAAAAAAGTTTTCGGATGACCGTATTATGGTTATTGCCCGGGATATATCCGACCGTAAACAAATGGAAACTGAATTGAGGGATGCCGAGTTGAAATTCAGGACCATGGCGGATAAATCAATTGTGGGTGTATACATGGTTCAAAAAGGAAAATTTACTTATGTTAACCGACGATTTGCTGAAGTTTTTGGATATGAGCCGGAAGAAATGATGAATACATTCGCCGTAGAAACCGTGATTGATGGAAGCTACCGCGACATTGCAACTGAACATGTAAGGCGCCGAATGGTTGGCGAAGTGGAAAGCGTGCATTATGAGGCAATGGGTAAAAGGAAAAATGGCGCAACAAATTGGGTGGAATTTTACGGAAACCGGGCAATAATTGGCAATGAACCTACAATTATCGGCTCGATGATCGATATTACAAAGCGCAAAAAAGCCGAAGAAGAATTAAGGTCATCCGAGCAGAAGTATAAGTTACTTTTTGACAGCAACCCCTTGCCTCTTTGGATGATAGCGAAAGATGATCTGACAATAATAGCTGTTAACGATGCAGCCGCGAATCTTTACGGCTATTCAAAGGATGAGCTTTTACACATGTCCGTTACGGCCCTACGGCCAAAGGAGGATCTTGAACGGCAACTGGAGGGTTATGAGAGGGATGTTAGTACATCGACTGACATGGGCATTGCGAGGCATTTGAAAAAAGATGGAACAATTATGTTTGTGCAATTAATTGTGCATGATATTATTTTCGAGGGCAGGCCTGTAAGGCTTTCGTTAACCAATGATATTACCGAAAAATTAAAAGCCGAGGAGTCGCTTCGAAAATCGGAAGCCAACCTGCAAACTATATTGAATACCACTGATACTGCTTATGCGTTATTTGACCTTGACCTGAAAGTACTGGCCTTTAACCAGAGGGCCAAAGAATTTGTTAAAGAACAATATAATCACCGCCCTGAAAAAGGTGATTTGCTTGCTGATTATTTTCCTGCGGAAAGATTTCCGAAGCTAATAAATGATATTATGGAAGTGCTGAATGGGAACAATATCAATTTTGAAGTAGATTATCCGCAGGAGGATGGGTCGACGCTTTGGTATTATGTGAGGTTGTTTCCGATAACAAATGATAACAAAGAGATATTGGGCGTTTTAATGGCCTTATATGATATAACTGAAAGGAAAAATGCGGAACAGGATTTGAAAAGTGCTTACGAGCGGATACAGGGGCATATCAACAGTATAAAAAATATGGCCTGGAAACAATCACACCTGATACGAAGCCCCTTGGCTAATTTAAAAGGTTTAACGTCGATGCTAAAAGATAACCCGGCAAATGCTAAGGTACTTGAATTTATTGAAAATGAACTGGATAGAATGGATACTATCATTATTGAAATGGCCGAGGACGCATCAGATCATGAGTTCGGTGATTAATTAGTAGGTCAATGAATAAAAAAAACGAAACAGTTATCCCTTTACAAATTATTGATCTTCACGACGATGGTTTTCATCCCTTAGTTAATGTCTCAATTTTCGGCAAACCATTCATATTGGTGCTGGATACCGGCGCCTCAAAAACGGCTTTTGACCAGGCCAGCCTTTTGGATGCTTATGAACACGCGGTTGTTACAACAAGCGACAGGCTTTCAACCGGGCTTGGCACAAACAGTATGGCCTCGTCAACCGCGATAATTAATAATCTTTATATCGGCGGCTTATTGATTGATGAATTTGAAGTAGCTGTACTGGATCTTTCAAGTATCAACGTCGCCTACCGTCAATTGGGCCACCCCGAAGTATTGGGGGTGTTAGGCGGTGATATACTTATGAAATATAAAGCAGTGATAGATTATGGCAAGAAAATAATCTCGTTAAAAAATTAACCGGTTATCGTTTATTAAATAAAATTCCAGTTTCTAACTGCTCCCGGTTTAAAATATATAGCTGATCCCAACCTGTGAAGAGTTAAGGGTGTTCGGCATGTGGTGGCTCATTAAATACCGATAGTTTTCGGCTATCTTAGGTCGACTGCATTAAACTATTCCTTTGCCTTTGCAAGGCTTCTTGTACATTTTGCGCCCATGCTTGGTGCACAAAAAAGCCCCCCGAAATATCAAATATCGGGAGGGCTTTTTGTGTTTTTGTTGTGTTATTATTGTTCAGCAACCCAGGCTGTACCGTTGTATTGAAAGGTAAGAACTGTCGGAACATCCGTACCACCTGTATAATTCAAATAGGTAACTTTATAATTTACATTTGGTTTTGGACTGGGGAAATCAGCTGTTAACACTAAGATCATAGCGCTGTTAAGATCAGCAGCTGACCAGCCAGAGAAATCACCATAGGTTCCAAGGTTTGACCGTTCTGACGCCGTACCTACTGTGGAGTTTGCTATAAGTTTAGTATCTGCAGTTTTGAGTGTATAATAAACTGTTGGGTCAGGTATCCAGGTATTGCCGCTTTTTAAATACGCGCGTGTCGCTGTGCCCCCGGTAGTAGCCCAATTACTGCCATCGTAGGTAAGCCCCAATACTCTTTGGTAATCCCCGCCGCCATAATAACTGTAACTAACATATTCTATGTCGTTAGCTTTTACAGTATCCGCAATCGTTATATCGCTTTTCAGGAAGAAATTACAATATCCCGGAAGTTTGCTCTGATCAGATGACGATATCTGGTCATATTTTCCATCGCCTACGGACGCATATTGGGCTGGCGTTAACTGGTAAATTTTTATCCAGCCGCTATTCAGGTACAAAAATGAATTTGTTACTGTATTATCGCTCCCTGTATATAATATGTAGGTAATAATAGCCAGTTGGTTTGCCGAAGGGCTTGGATATTTGTAGGCTAAAAAGTTAAGCACGTCTGATGCACTGAAATCGCCGTAATGATTGCCTGTAACTGCGAAATAATCAGCACTGGTTACGGTATAAGTTAAATGACTGTACACACTGTCGGCAGGAGCAACGGACGGCGTGAGGCTAAAAGTTACGCTCGCCGTAGAGCCGTTGCCTAATTGCGGGTCCCGTGCATTTAATATCATTGGGACATAAGTATTCGCATCCGGGATATTATAAAAGCTGAATGTGTTGTATGGATACGTTTTATAAGACAAAAGCTGGTAATCCGACGGCTGCAGTGTAAGCGTCATGGCCTTGACGTAACTCGATGGAACCAGGTTTGGCTGTTTTTGGCAGGCGGTAAAAGTTATCGTTAACGCCGCTAATAAATAATATATCTTTTTCATGTTAATGATTTTTATCTCTTAAAATTTAACTTTTAACCCGGTTGTAAAAATTCTGCCTAAACCATAGTAAACAACGGCGTCGGAAGGCTGGCCGAATGTAGGACCGTCTTCTTCCGCATCCGATATGTATTTAGTGTTCAATAAGTTATTTACTGTTGCAATAAGTTCCGAATCAAAACCTGCCATTTTAAATTTAAACACCCCATTCAGGCTCCATAGGGAAAAATCAGGAATTTTGTATGGCTGAATGCCCGGGCTGGTATAATTTTGGAAGGGTACAAATGAGGTATAATTTCCATAAAAGTTCCAGGTAACACCTATTTTTAATTGTGGTACAACGGTAAAATCCGCGAAAGCGGCTGCTGTAGTTTGCGCGGCGCCCCCTACTTTTTCTCCTTTCAAATCAACTTCAGGTACCGTTGCAACAACCGCATGCTGGTTATTAAATACCGTCACCGGGCCGGCATTACTGTTGTAGTACCAATCGCCCAGGGAAAGCATACCGCCTATTAAAATTTCTTTTACGGGCCGGTATTTTAGTTCGAGCTCAGCGCCCTGGTGTAATTCACCAACACCGGAAATATTGGCGGTATAAAGTTGGTTGGTTGCCTGGTCGGCATAGGTGCTCGCGAATGCCCTGTCCATATATGATGTTCTATAGAGATTTAAGTTTACGCTGAAACCTGATATTTTATACCCATAACCTAATTCATAGCTGAACAGTTTTTCATTTATTGCACTTTTGTTGATCTGGTTGGTAAAATTTTCAAATACGTTACCAAAATAAGGCGGCTTGGTCAAATAACCTATATTGGCAAATATGTTCATCTCGCTATTTATGTTGTAATTGGCGCCTGTTTTTGCTTGTATGGTTGTAAAATTAACCCAGGGGCTGGTTTGGTTCGGATCGCTGTTAAGATAGGTGAAGTAATCAACCCTTTTGTCGGCGTTTTCTGATCCGGATAGCGTAACAAAAGCGGTAAGATCTTTCTTTGAATACTCTGCCTGGGCAAATACACCTCCCGACTCTACGTAATCCTTATTGTAATAATATATTTTATCGCCAACCACGGCATGGTATATTGGGTTATTGATATTACCCCCGGCACTCCCCAGTGCAGGGGTGCCCGAAAAGTTAAACTCTACATAATCAGCTCCCAAAAGATCCGTCACCTCCTGGAAATGGGTACCATGGTAATACCGCAGGTCGATACCGGCAGACAGGTCAATATATTTGCCTATTAAGGTTTTGTAGGTGCTCCTTAGGCCGTACCATGCCGTTTTATCATGAGAATCGTAGAAGTAAGTGCTGGCCGAACCATCAGCACTGGCAGCATTGGTTTTTGCTACAGCATCGAAATCCAGCGGCGAATAAAAATTGCTTATTCTCGGCAGGTTACTAACGCTTACACTGCCGTTAACACCTCCGCCCCCGCCGTCGCCAAACAGGCCATATAAAACCGTTGAAAGGCTTGATCTGTCATTAATAACCCAATCGTGGTTTATAGATAGCATAGGTTCACTAAAAAAGTTATTAAATGGATTTACCTGCTTGCCGTTTTCAACGCCCAGGTAGTAATTCCATTTAATACCCTGGGGCGCCTGCTGGTATTCGGCTACTGTCCCTACATCCCTTTGTCCGTGAGTTTGGCTGGCACCGATCAGGTTTAATGATAAGGTTTGGTTAGGGCTCAATACTTTCGAAAGGTTAAAAAAGTAATTGTAACCCAGGAAATTAAGCCCGTCGGCAAAACCATCGCCCATGTTCCTGCTGCCCTGGAACGTTGCGGCCCAGCCGCTTGAGCTTAAACCGGTTGAGATCAAAACTGCCGTTTTATTATAGCCGTCGCTGCCTATTGTTTCAGAAACTGATCCGCCTTGCTGCATATCGGTACTGCGGGTAGTAATATTTACCGTCCCGCCAAATGATGGAATTATAATTTTAGATGCACCCAGACCACGCTGCACCTGGATGGAGCTGGCCACATCGGTTATTCCGGAAAAGTCAGACCAGTAAAGCGTGCCGCTTTCAGGGTCGTTTACTGGTATACCGTTTATGGTAAAGGCAACATTTCCGTTACCACCTGAACTGGAAAAGCCGCGTATACTGATACGCGAATCGCCGTACCCGCCTCCCTGTGCCGTAGCCATTACACCTGGTACATTGGACAAAAGCTCGGGGATATCCTGTGCGCCAACGTGTTCCTCGATGTATTGCGTACCAATGGTAGTAACAGCTACAGGAGTCTTCCTGTCGATCGCAATATCGCCGTTTATCACTACTTCTCTCATACCTGTCGAACTCGACTTTAAATCGATTTCACCTAAGTTTGTGTTGGCTGATATTGGAATTTCTTTAGATACATAGCCAAGATAACTGAATACCAATACCGGGCTTTCAGTTCCGCTGACGTCAATTTTAAAGGTGCCGTCTAAGCCTGAAGAGGTAGCTTTTGATGTTCCTTTAATAATGACAGAGGCCCCCACCAGGGGATCTTTTGTATCGGCATCGACAATTTTTCCAGTAACGCGGGTTTGTGCGTTTGTAACCTGCGCAAGTGCCAGGCAAAAGGTAAAAATTGAAATGGATAAAGAGAGTAAATACTTCCTCATAGGATGATTTTTTTAATAGAAGTTTAAGTTTTGAATTAATTTTGGTATAAAGATAAATAATCGCCTTTTTTCTAATGTTAAATTAATATTAAGAATTGTTATTAACTTTTCAACATTTATCATCAATACTATAAAACATTTAAGCAGAACACAGATATGTATATGACATTCGTAAAATAGTCATTTAAAAAAATCACCTGTTATATTATAGTTCCCGAAATTAAATTACGTTTACGTGATTAGTGACAGTTTTCTCATTTGGCTCCTTTTACTTAACTTTGAGGACAAATTTAAAGTTCGATGTACCTGTCAACAATCAAAGCATAAAAACCTTTATTACTTTAATAAGCTTTAGTAAATAAAAAACAGGTGATATTTGGGCCACTCTAATTCAAAAAACACAAAAGATCATTTAAAACATTATAGTCAGAAATATGAACTACGATTTAATTGTTATTGGTTCAGGGCCGGGCGGTTATGTAGCTGCTATCCGTGCGTCACAATTGGGTTTAAAAACCGCAATAGTTGAAAAAGAATCATTAGGTGGGGTATGCCTCAATTGGGGTTGTATCCCGACTAAAGCGCTGTTAAAAAGCGCCGAAGTATTTGAATATATAAATCATGCCGCAGATTACGGCATAAAGGTGGGTAATAGTGAAATCGATTTTGAATCTATGATAAAAAGGAGCCGCACTGTGGCCGACGGCATGAGTAAAGGCGTTCAGTTTTTAATGAAAAAAAATAAGATTGACGTAATATCAGGTACCGGAAAGCTGAAAGGCAAAGGCGTTGTGGCGGTGGCTGCTGCAAATGGCAGCGTACAGGAATTTTCTGCAAAACACATTATTTTAGCAACAGGTGGCCGTTCACGCGAGCTACCAAATTTAAAACAGGATAGTAAAAAAGTGATCGGTTACCGCCAGGCAATGATATTGCCTAAAAAACCAGCATCAATGGTTGTGGTAGGATCTGGCGCTATTGGAATTGAATTTGCCTATTTGTACAATTCTATAGGAACTAAAGTTACCGTTGTTGAATTTTTAGACAATATAGTACCGCTTGAGGACGAAGAAATTTCGAAACAATTATCCCGCATCCTTAAAAAACAGGGCATCACTATAATGACCGCTTCAAATGTTGAATCGGTTGATACCAGCGGAGAGCTTTGCAAAGTACAGGTGAAAACAGCAACAGGAACTGAAATATTGGAAGCCGAAATAGTACTGTCAGCTGTTGGTATTTCAACCAATTTAGAAGGCATTGGCCTGGAAGAAACCGGTGTAAAAACAGATAAAGGCAAAGTATTGGTTGATGACTATTACCGCACCAATATTGAAGGCGTTTACGCTATCGGCGATATTGTTAAAGGACAGGCCCTGGCACACGTAGCCTCGGCAGAAGGTATTACCTGTGTTGAGAAAATTGCAGGTTTAAACCCTCATCCTATAGATTATAATAATATCCCCGCCTGTACTTATTGTTCGCCAGAAATTGCTTCGGTTGGTTACACCGAGAAAGCCGCCAAAGAAGCCGGCTACGAGATCAAGGTCGGGAAATTCCCTTTCTCGGCATCAGGCAAGGCAAGCGCAGCAGGGGCCAAAGAAGGTTTTGTTAAATTGATATTTGACGCCAAATATGGTGAATTTTTAGGGGCCCACATGATTGGCCATAACGTTACAGAAATGCTTGCCGAAGTGGTTACAGCCCGTAAACTGGAAGCCACAGGCCACGAGATCATTAAATCGATACACCCGCACCCAACCATGAGCGAAGCCGTAATGGAAGCTGCAGCAGATGCGTATGGCGAGGTGATACATTTGTAGTTCATAGTTGATGGTTCATAGTTCATGGTAGAAGTTTTGCCTTAAACTATGAGCCGTTAACGCTATTTGAGATTGTCAGAGTTACGAAGTTTCAAAAACTTCGTAACTCTTTCTTTTTTTAGCTATGAACTATGAACCATCAACTATGAACTAAATCATCTTCGAAAACAAATCCCATAATACAATACCTGCCGATACTACAATATTGAATGAATGCTTGGTGCCAAACTGGGGGATCTCTATACAGGCGTCAATAGTATTCATTACTTCATCGCTTACGCCATTTACTTCGTTACCGAATATTAATGCATATTTTTCGCCTTCAATAATATTAAAGTTTTGGAGCATGATACTCCTTTCGGCCTGTTCCACAGCGATTATACGATAACCCTCTTCCCGTAATTGTTTGATAGCTTCCAACGGTTCAGCATAATAAGCCCAGCTAATGGATTGTGTAGCGCCGAGGGCGGTTTTTTCTATTTCGCGATGTGGCGGCTGGGCCGTTATGCCACACAAACAAATCTTCTCAACAGCAAAACCATCGGCTGTGCGAAAAATGGAGCCGATATTATGCATGCTCCGCACATTATCAAGCACAACTACAACCGGGAGCTTTTCCCCAGCTTTAAATTCAGCTACCGAAGCACGGTTTAATTCGTCAAGTTTTAGTTTGCGCATTGTGTTAGAGATTAGAGACTTGAGATTAGAGATTGGTTGGGAATAGTGATCAGAGATTCAATGTCGTTTACTTAAGGGAAATACTTATTTTTATAAATCGTTTTTTACTGCAGATATATAGGTCTCGTTTGTACTTGTAGCGCTACAGGTGCTACATCGCGCTACATTCTACTACACGGCTGATTATCAAAAATTTACGACCGACAAAATTTTGTCAGTGACAAAAATGTGTCACCATTTTTACAGATATTGCCCCGCTTAGCCAATCCCAACATGCCGCCGACCTTAAGTAAATGACATCGATTAAAGATTGGAGTTTAGAGATCAGAGGTTAATTGAATGATGACTTCTTTCGGACTTTCCGACTTTCAGACTAATCTCTAATCTCCAGTCTCTGATCTCTAAACTCCAACACCCCCACCCCATCGCCAATTAATGAACTGTAAACTGAAGGTGCATAGCCAATTTTATTGGTATAAAACTCTATTACATTTTTGCTAAAACTGTCAAATGCTGTTTCTTTAACCAATGCAATGGCACAGCCGCCAAATCCAGCGCCTGTCATGCGGGCGCCGGCTACATTTGCATCAGTTTTGCAGTATGCTGCAATCGTGTCAAGTTCAACGCCGCTAACCTCGTACAAATCGCGTAATGAATCATGAGAGGCAAACATAAGGTGGCCAAATTCAGCAAGATCATTATTGCCA
>Ga0207033_1131_pt1 | contig 15585 bp, 15 predicted proteins | sample Alteio_BWMinCont_35_FD_153262 | JGI IMG/M metagenome (GOLD analysis project Ga0207033, IMG submission 153262) | Enriched cells from forest soil in Barre Woods Harvard Forest LTER site, Petersham, Massachusetts, United States -... | ecosystem: Environmental > Terrestrial > Soil > Temperate forest >... | reverse complement strand
TGGTTGTCCGGAGTTATCGTTACTTTAATCACAAGTTCTCTTATTTCAATGGGCATATCAGCAAATATTTATTTAGTACGGGTAAAATTATCAAAAGCCAATTCCAGTGTTTCGATAGCAATATTGTTTTCCTGGGCCTTAAATTCCGATACCAATAACGACACCGGGTAAGCATTTGCCACATTCCAAGAGGCAAACGGGCTCCCGTTTTCATCCAGCAGACTGATAAGGACTGTTTTAGGATTAAAAGTAAAACTTTCTACTCCCTGCCTCGCCCAAACAATAAGTGGGGATGAACTGGGAAGCATCCCTCTTTTCAGCACCAGGTTTTCATATTTAGGAGGGGTGGGAAGCCTGTGTACGAACCTGTTCTCCCCACCCTCCTTCACGTCTTCGGTACCGAGCTTAACCTGCAAACCCGATACTTCCTGGAAACTGCCTTCATTTGCCCCATTAACGCCATCAATATTTACCGAAAAGCTAAAGCTTACCGGGGGATAAAAATCATCTGCCATAACACGTTATTATTTGCTTACAGTCAATCCCTCATGCGCTACCTCGATTGATTCAATGGCCACCTCGTTTGTTTCGGATTTCATATCCGTGCCGGTAAGCTTTACCGGAAAAGCATTGTGCAGCGTCCAGGTCATCGCTACACCCTGGCTTTCGTCAAGAAGATTAACTACAATCGTAACTCTTTTAATGGTGTTCATTTTCAGGGCGTTAAATTTATCCCATAATGCTGAATCACCTTTAAAAATGCCTTTTTTGAAGGTAACATTCCCGAACTTCTGCAAGCCCGGCATTTTTACTGTTGAAAAAACTTTACTGCTGCCGCCCCGGTACTCTATCGGCGTGGTTTCGGCACTAAGGCCGCTAACTTCCTGGAAAATTATTTCGGTTCCGTCCCACATTACTTTGAATGCGAATTTCACTAACGGCCAAATACTTGCTGATTGCTTTGATCCATCGTCTGCCATGATCTTTGATTTTTAATACGTTAAGGAATAAGTTTACAAGGTTAAAAAAGCTTCTTATGAAGTTTGTAATTTCTGCTGGAAGGTTAGCACAATGAACTCGGCAGGGTGTACTACTGCTACCAATACGCTAACCCGCATATAGCCTTGCAGTATGTCCTCCGACGTCATTGTTACACCCAAGCCGCACATCACCTGGAAAGCGTCCTCCGGTTTTGCGCCCGCAAGCGCACCCTGCTTCCATAAATTAGTCAGGAAATTGGAGATCATGCTTATTACGGTTACCCAGGTATTGTCATCGTTCGGTTCAAATACATAAGCGCGCAAAGCCAGCTTAATTGATTGTTCCATCATGATCAACGTACGGCGTACGTTAATATAGCGCCAGTCGTCGCTATTGCCGTCGAGTGTACGAGCGCCAAATACTAATGTGCCTATTCCCGAGAAGTTCCTGATAGCGTTGATTGATTTGCCGGTGAGAGCGTCAACATTCAGGTTATCTGTCAAGTTTTTATCCAGATCGTGTGAAGGAGCATTCACCGAATTCAGGGATACATTAGCAGGGGCCTTCCAAACCCCCCGGTTATTATCAACTGAGGTGTATACCCCGGCTATTGCACCGCTCGGCGGCAATTCATTGAGCGCGGTAGTAATTTTGCCCATCACTAATTTATAGTTAGCACTTGAAGCCACCAAAGCTAATTGAAGTGCTCTGTTGGCAGAAGCTGTGGTGGTTGTAAGATTGCTATTCGCCTTATCAAGGGCTGCCTGCGCAGGTGCAAGAGCAGCATTCGCCTGATCAAGATTTGCCTGCGCTGCTGCAATATCAGCTGGAACCGGCGGCTTGGCTGCATTAGCCTTATTTAAAGCAGCTGTAGCGGCATTAACATTGTTTTGCAGAGGGGTAAGAGTTGCCTGTGCAGCATTAACAGGGGCGGTTGCGTCTGCGATAGTTTTAGTATAAACAGTATAAATGGCACCTACATTCCCATCGTTGAAAGTTTGCGACAAAGCGCTCGAAGCTATACTCAGATTTGTAAAATCAACTTCGCTGCTTGGAACAATGTTGCATTCGAGCCATGGGAAATAAGTGGCTCCGTAGTTGAGAAAGTTAGTACCAATTGAACCCCTGAATCCTTTAACAGCGTTATTATCCCCATTTATTAAGGTACTTATAGTATTAAATGTGGCGTCAGCTGGCAGGTTCGTGTCAAAAATGCCCATCCGGCTTTGCATGTCATCACAATGCATCAATACTTGTTGATAAACCACAGCCTGGTCTGCTGGCGCCATTGCTGCGGCATCGGGGATTACTATCAGTGTAACGTCAGGCACTTTGTATAAGGTCCCTATTGACTTATCAACAGTAGAGCTATCAGCCGGGGTCATAGGTTTTACCAAATCGGTCGGGGACGGAGTTGGTAGATTTTTGGGATCATTATAAATTCCCATGGAAATAATATAACATTGCCCGCCGCCATTCGCGTAAAATAACCGGATACTGTCATAAAGGTAATACCTGGTAATTTTTGTAGGGTCGGAGCGGTCAATGTCTAAGGTTGGTGTAAGTGGAAATGTAGTTGTAAACCCTGTTCCAAAATATCTCTCATAGTCGCTCTGCGACTCGATTGGATAGGGAATTCCGATCAGGGGTTTTAAATTTTGATCTGCTGCTTTTTGCGTATACCCAATAAACGCCGGTATAGCGGTTGGCACTTCCACGATGGAGTGCGGGAAGGCGTCAAGTTCCTCAATGTAAACGCCCGGGGTTGAATATTGTAATGCCATTTTTTTAATTATTTAATTAATGCATGATATGATTATTTGATTTATACAATGGGAAAGTTGATCTGATAATTGGGGGGCTTATATATTTTCGTTCCGTTAACGGTTCCAACCGCGTTGCCCCATGCATCAGCATTCCATATAATTGATATCAGGCCGAACGGCATCCAGGCGGTGCTGGTAAAGCTGTCGATCTTATTATCGATATAAAATTTAGTATCCACCTGCAGATCGCCGGGACCAACTAACGCGCCCGTTTGCAGCGAATTGGAAGTTTTGATTTGCAGGTCTTTGTCGTGATTGGCTAAAAAATAATAATTCAAGGCCAGCGGCGTATTAAGCGGTGGATTTTGTTTTTCCTTCCACGACGGGGCGACCATGGGCTGCTGCTGCATTTGTAAATCGACATCGTCGTAAAACGACGGGTCGGTTACCTGGAGCAGAAAATAAAGGTGCAGGCTGCTGTTAAAACCTGCCGGGGATGTTACAGCATCATACCATACCCCGAAGCTGGTATCACCCGGACGACGCCAGCGCAACAGCCCGGCGCAGTTCAAAGCAGTAGCCGTTGGGCCGACCGGCATGACGGTGTAAGCGCCGAAAGCAGTGGGGTTGTTACCATTTAAAGTGATATTGATACTGAACAACTGGTTATAATTGTATATTGCTGCCATAACCTTATTTTTTAATACCTATCGTGTCGTCAATTTTTATGATTGGCGGTCTGGTTTCAAATTTAGATTCGTCAATAATTATCATTCTCATTTTATATACCACAGAAGGTATATACTTCGCTCCAAGCTGCGACCATAAATTGCTTAATTCCTGGTGGCTATAATTTACTATTTCGAAAATCAATTTATCTACTCCGGGTTCTGTAAGACCGGCAGTGTTTTGACTGGTTAAAACGGGATTTGACTGGAAGTAACTCAAAACGTATCCGAGTTGCTTAAGGGCTTCACCATAATCCTTATTATAGGCGGCAAACTGAAGGAACAGGTTAATATTTAAAGACGGCATCGAAACCCCGTAGCCAGCATCTTTATAAATGGTGTTTGATTTATTAACGAAGGTTTCTTTTTCAATTTTCACTAAAGTGATCGCGATGGAATTTATAGGTGCCGCTACGGAACCATCCTGATCAATAATATTTGACAATACCAAATTATTTTCCAAAATAATATTTCCTGTGAAACCGGAGATTTCCTTAGAAATAAATTTCAAAAAAGATAGGTTGATCATAACATAGCGACTTAGGTTTTTGATTTAGGCGTTTGTATATTGGGGTATATACAATTAGGAATGTACAATTAGGGATGTACAACTCGAAGGTAGATGTTTAGTTTTTATAAAGCAATTTTTTTTTACTTTTTTTTAATTATTAGGAAACTGTTTGTTAGCCCTGATAATCCGCCTAAATCCCTCATTTCAACCCTCTCAAAATCCGTTTTCATGTTCATTTTTCACGCCACCGGTTTTGTTAACACCTCATTGACAGTTTTTCATGGAAATAATTGAGGAAAATCGATCCCTTCGTCACAAAACACTGCCACCAATAAAGTACCAATAAAATTATATCATGAAATATATATTATAAAGCAAACGGCATTTATAACGCATGCCTATCAAAGGGTCACGAACACAGCTCTTTTGGCCTGCGCGGCTTTCGTGCCGGATGCGGGGATTTATTAAAGTAGATTTACAAACGGGATCATATTTCAAATAAGTTAAAGAAATATGTAAGTTAGTTTTTGAATTACTTAATTTCTGTTATTCCTGATAAGTCTGTTATGTTCATTATTACTTTATCTAATTCATTTGCGTTTTACAACTTTTTCCATTTGAAATAAACTTAATTTTTGGTGGTTGATACTTGTTATACGCAACGTGAGAATGTCATTATTGTCAGCGTAACTATGAAAGTCATGTCATTATTTGGTTGACAATGATCTTTGAAACCGGGGTGAAAAAATGGCTAAAGCGAAACGGCCAAAAAAAGCCCCCCGATTACCGGGGGGCTCAAACCAATCAACCTCACCTATACAAATTAATATTCTTATTCTTATTAGTTATTGACGATCGCGCAACTGCTTAAGTTGGCAGTCTCGGTGCCGGTACATTCAAACCGGACCAACACACCATTCGGAGCCAGTTTTTTGATCTTATTATTTTTTACTTGTATGTTCACCCCGTTTAGGGAATGTATCCCGCTCCAAACATTGGCAACATAGCAGTCGTCAATTAAAATATTAGAGCAACCTGTTAATTTAATCCCGGTTTGATCTGAATTGACCAGTTCACATTGCGTAATGTGAATATTATAGCAATCAACAAGGTCAATGCATGAACAAGGCCCGCCACTTATTGAATAGGCGCAAATCGTTACATCATGAACTCCACTGAGCGATATGGGCTGCGATATTCTATAATTTGAATTTTCCATGCTGATAATTTTAAATTGACAGATGGTTTTTATACGGGATACAGGCCAGGCTAAATTGTCAACGTAATTATGAAAACATTGTAGTGGTTTCGTTGACACGGCTGTCTAATGTGAATTTCTGACGGACAACGTAAGTAATGATTTCGGAATCGTTTCTTAGTTGCATCATTTAAGAAAAACATTTTTAACCCGAGAGAATATCCGCCTGCCCCTTGGTCCGGATTTGTTATCCGGGACTTAATATATCCCGACCAACGAAGAAGATATTAGCTGACCCTACAGTTCAACAACTTTTCCAGTTGCCTTAGGGTCGAAAGTGTTCATTAGTACACGGAGGTCTTCTAAATTTTGCCGATAGCGTTAATTCAATGCTACTTTGTTCATCTGTTCATGATAATCAATAAGCTTCAGCATGACATTAACAGCGGTTTCATAATTTTTAGCACCCACTACTTTTTTATATTCCTCTTCGAGCAATATCATTTGATTTTTAATATGTTCGTAAAAGCCGATACCGTCATCGGTTAAGTACAACATCATTGAACGGCCATCCGTACTGCATTGTTCGCTCCTTACAAGTTTAAGTTCCTCCAGCTCTTTAATCACTTTACTGGCTGCCTGCTTGGTTATGCTTAATTTCGCCGCAAGCTTACTATTTGAAATACCGTTTGTGCCTATGCTCATAAAAACCGGCAAATGCGCATTATTGAAGTCGTTAAGATCTGCGTGGCAGAGCTTTGTACAGTACCAATCATACGAAAGCCGCTTCAAAATATATAACAACTTGCCCAGCATCCTGGTTGAATCCTCGTTTAACATGATCTTTTTTATTAATATTTAAGTAAGTATTAACAATAGGCTATCATAGTAATTTAGTGTGCTGTATCAAGTAAACCAAACTGACCAATAAAGTCAACCTGGTTTACAAAAATAATATTTTTTAAACAATTAATTTGTAACATTTATATTATCAGAATTGTACTAAAACCCTGGCCCTTACGCCCCATCTTGCTGCATCCGGGTGATCAAGATAACTAAGCCTTCTGACAACGTCGAGACGTAATACCTTAAAGATATTCTCAATACCCGCACTGGCTTCCATGTAAGGCCCGTTGTTAAGCGTATAGATTATAGGCTTGCCATTGTTTTCCTCAGGAAACTGTAACAAGGATGGGCTATTGGCAGGATTATTCTCCGGCCTTACACCACCCCACAGGGATTTGAATGAAACTACTTCCCTTAATTTCAAATCTTCAAGCAATGGTATTTTGTTAAAAATAAACCCATTAAAGTGGTGATCGATATCCACACTGGCATAATGATCACTCACAAACTCAAGGTAGTTCATCAAATTATAGGAGTCTAATTGCAAAGAGTAGGTTTGGTTGGCATGGGGTATATCCAATAATGGATAAGGCAGCTTGTTAAAAATATACCCGCCTTCAACCACAACGTCAGTAAATCCTAACTGCGATAAGTAAAAACGCTTGTTGATATTACCGGTCATATTCTGGTAGCTGTAATCCCCTTTAAATAAATCCTTTATGCCTTCCTGGTACCGCAGGGTAAAGATTGGATATTTATCGGGTATCGGTGTGCGATATAGCTTGCCCTGGTAAAATTTTTCGTGAGGCGCGTAGCGTAACTCCATATTTAACTCGGTAGTTTGAAGGCTGTTTACAATGTTGGGCTGACCACCAACAACGTTCTGGAAATACAATGCTCCCGCCGGACTTTGGTTCCAGCTTTTCAACTCAAACTTATAAGAAAAATGATTCAAATACTCATGTACGTAATCCAGTCTGAAGATGTCATTATAAGTATAAATATTGTCGATGCCCCGTTTAAAAGAGAGCAGGAAGTTATCCTCCTGCACAAACTGCAGTTCCTGGCCGGGGATCTTGGTGTCACGCTGAACGCTGGCCCTCAAATATTCCTGTGGGAAAGAATAGATAGATTTATCATTCAATGAATAAGTACCACTCAAAAAGTATTTAAACCGTTCATCCTTAAAACCGTATGCTCCGTAAGTCTCAAAGTAATAACGTTTACTCAAACTGGGGGTGGTACGCCCGCCTAACCTCAACCGGAAACCTTCTACGGGATTAAAATTGTAAAATGTATTTACCGGTCCTATTTCAAAAGGCCCCAAATCATCATACCCCGCAACAAACAGCGTAATCAGTTTCATTGCCCGTTTAAAGGAAGCGAGATTTTGCAGGCTGTCAATGTTATTATAGATGTTCGCCAGCCCTGGTTTTAAGGTGTCCGGACGGTTAGCTTTCCAGAATTCATCCCCCTTTTCCGTAGCATTAAAAGCAATCATTTGTGCGGGGCCTTCATAAACTTCCTTTGGGCGTGGTTTGTTAGCTACAAAATTGTTAATTACAACCACACGCTCACCGTAGATACCGCCGCCTTTATTTTTGTTCAGCCCAAAGTCTATCTTCAGATCGCTCTGGCTGAGGCGGTAACGCCCATTGTCTGTCTTTTCAAAAGCCAGCGTGGTTTGCATTTGCCTTACAAAGTTGAGGTTGATGTGTTTATTTACCGATAACACAGCTTTTTGTACGGCATAATTCCCATCCATAGTAATGTATATCTTACCTTCAAAAAGCATGTCGGTAGTGTTGCGCGGAGTAAAACTCAGTTCTATCAGCTGCGGGCTTACATCTTTGATGGTATCAGTGATAAAAAATTTATAGAACGATGGTGCACCATCGGCAATAGGGCTCAGCAATTGGTTCCCCAGCAGCGGGATATTGTTATCATATATCTCAATGTCCATGTACATACGGTTAAAATAAGCTTTCAACCCTTCATTATCAATAAACCTTTCGTCGTACTTAACCTGCTTGTTGGCCTGTATCACCTGTTTTTTTACATAAGGTGATTTCCGGAAGTAGTTGTCAGAAAGCTTTTCTTCCATATACACGGGTAGCAGGTTTTTACCACCAATTGCATCAGAGTCCTGTTGAGTGAACAGGAATTGGTAGTTTTTAAATATCTTCTTGCTTTTAAACTTTTCTGAAAGATCACTCAGGGAAAATATTATTCGTTCATATTGCTGATATTCAGCATAACTGAAATTTTCTACCCTGTTTTGATCCTTGTGAGCAATTACCTGGCGAATCAATTCAACTGCAGGGTTATTCCTATTTTTATACCTTGTTTTTTTGCCGCTTTTTATTACAACTTCACTAAGTTCCCTTCTGTCTTCACTCATTGCAATGTTGATAGTTTGCGCTATCCCAGGAGTAATATCTTTATAAATGGTTTTGTAACCAATAAATGAAACTTTGATGCGGGTGTATTGCCCTTCGGTACTTATCTTGTAATTACCGTGGATATCTGCACTACCACCAATAGAGGTACCATCAAAAGAAACCGTTACCGCCGGCATTGTTTCATGGGTGCGTATATCCGAAACCACTCCCCTTACAACAGTTTGCTGTGCCATCAGGAAGTTCGACAACAGCAGGAATAAAAGCATCATCGTGCTTTTAAGTATTATATATGTGTATTTCGTTTTCATGACATTAAAATTTGTCCGCTCCAATTTCAGGCGGCTTGTTTGTGCTGATAAAAATCATCGCGATTTACCACGACGTTTTCTATTACGCTTTCCTTTAATTTTTTAAATAGATCAATCAAAGGGTTATTGGTAATGGCGAAGACGGCCGATAAAAAATAACCTTTAATAAAGAATAGTAAAACCCCCATCTCCATCTCTGAGCCCATGAAATTATCCCGGAAGAGTTGTTTGAGCAATGGAAGAAGGTAATTACCTATTGTGTTTACTGAAAGCCTAAATGCAGAAAACAGTTTAATCCAATTTACGCCAGCTATACTGGTGATCATTAAATTATTGATACCTGAAAGTACCTGGCCGATGTTTGCATATTGTGTTTTCATGTCTGCTGATTTGATGATGTAAAGGTAAACTAAGTTGACTATATTAGTCAACTTAGTTTACTAAAAATTGCTTATAAAACTGTTTTATGACGCTGCCGTGATGCAACTGACTTTGAGATGAAGAACCTATTGAATTGACCTTTTATTTCAGAACCGATAGAGGCTACCTGGAACTGCTTAATCGCTTAAATTTAACTGGGCCTCTAAATGTTTAATTATTTTCCAACGGCTGCAAGAACACTGTTTTTGTAAGCAGGTTTTTGCAATTGGATTTTCAGGCTCCTGAAAATTTGCAGCGGCCCTTCAGTAGCGAACATATTGACTAACCATGAAGGGAGTGAGCCTCCGGGATCTGTGTGTATCGTATACTCAACTTTTACTTGTTCGGGACCGGTTGGGGTAATGATCCATTCGCCGCTTGAGTTATCCACCCTGACAATGCCTTTTTTAACAGGAACAAAGCCGGGGACAGCCGGACCGGCAACGGTTACCACTTTGGTATCAGGATTTTCGGTAGCTGTTAAATGAACTACAAAATCACGATTTGTTGCCGGCCAGGGTAAATTAATTTCCGAATAGTAATAAAGTTCCGAAGGTGAAACCTGTTTTAGCAGCACGCATGATTTTGTATGGTATACCCAATCGGGGGTAGCCTTCACGTCCATCAGTAAAGCAACCAACTGGGCTGTGGTTGTGTTAAGCTCACATTCTACTTTGATAGCTTTAACTTTCGAATCCGGGACTATGCTTGTGTATATCTTTATCCCTTCCTTTTCGGTGTTCAGTTTCCAAACATTTTGTCCTGATGCAGTGCTAAGACTCATAATGAGGAGAAGCGATACAAAAACTATTTTGTTCACTAAATTGATGACTTGGCCTATTGTTTTCATGGCTGTTGATTTAATGATATAAAGGTAAACTAAGTTGACCAATATAGTCAACTAAGTTTACTAAAAATAACAATTTAACCGGTTTTTTGACACTCCAATGATGCAGCTGACTTTATGATGAGAATACGGTTGAGGTAACTTGAGAAAAGCCTTCTTTTAAACCGGTGAAAATTGTGGTAATGGGGAGGCGGAAGATTTTCTTTCCTGACACTGGTTTGAAAACTATAAATTTTTATCTTAGCAGTTTGGGTGTCCTGCTGTTTCACACATCCTGGTATATTCTTTAAATACCTAAGTCACAAATCAGTATTTCTACTTTATAAATCATGACTAAGTTTAGGTACGACATCAACGCTTTAAGATCCGTCGCGGTAATTAGTGTGTTGCTCTATCATTTAAAAGTACCCTATTGCTCTGGAGGGTTTATCGGCGTCGACGTATTTTTTGTCATATCGGGCTATTTAATGACCCGGATAATTTTTGATGGAATCGAAAAAAACGAATTTTCAATACTCAATTTCTGGGGTAAAAGAATTAAACGTATAGTGCCTGCCCTGCTGTTTTTAACGCTGGTAATAACAATAGTGGGCTATTTCTTCTATCTGCCTAATGAATACCAGGTTAACGAAAAAAATGCCACATCAAGCTTGCTATTCTATTCCAATATTTCCTACTGGAAGAATGCCGGCTACTTTGAACCTGCATCCGAAAATAATATTTTTTTACACACCTGGTCGTTATCGGTCGAATGGCAATTTTATATCATTTATCCTATTATCATTTGGCCGCTGTTTAAATTATTAAAAAAAAGACAATATGTAGCTGCTTTAATTGGTATTTCCACTTTTCTGTTGTGCTGCCTATCAGTCTTCTGGACATACAGGTCGGCCTCCGCGTCCTTTTATTTATTACCCACCCGCATCTGGGAACTGATGGCAGGCGGTTTGGCGTTGTTGGTTGAAAAGAAGTTTGTCGTTCAAAATAAATGGGGGCTTATCTGTTGTTATGCGGCAATATTTTTATCAACCGTTTTACTCACCGATAGCGTACCATGGCCGGGGGTATACACTTTGATCCCGGTAATAGCCACCTTCGGGATAATTGTTTTAAATCAAAGCAGTAATGGCATTTTACAAAACAGCGCAGTACAGTTAACCGGCAGGATATCATACTCGCTATACTTATGGCACTGGCCCTTGATCGTATTTGCCCGGTATATGGGTTTTCAATTCAATGCAATAACGGTTATAGGTATAATAGCTTTATCGTTTTTAATCGCCTATTTAAGTTATACGTTTATCGAGTCGGTTAAATTAAAGACGAGCATCCCTATAATTTTAACCCTGGCTGTTTTAGCATTGTCTACCAGCATGTTAAGTAATTTTAGTCCCAATTTTAAAGCAAAGATTTTGGACATGGCCGATTACAAAAAAAAACACAATAGAGAAATAAAAGAACAGTTCAGCACCGATTGTTGTTTTGTAGAGAGTAACGGCAGTGAGGAATTTAATAAATTTAAACAACGGGATTGTTTGAAAATAGACAGTACCAAAAAAAATATACTACTGCTGGGCGATAGCCATGCTGCAAGTTTGTCGGCCTCCCTGAGGGAGCAGTTTGCCGCTCATAATATTAACTTGTTGCAGGCAACGGCATCTTCTGCATATCCCTTTCTTACGAAAAATGGGACTTCTGAATTTCATCATCAACTGTACCAGTATATTTTTTATGAATTTTTGATAAAAAATAAAAAACATATTGATGGGGTTATTTTGGGTGGAAGCTGGTATCAGAATCCTCAGGAAGACGTTGTGGAACCGTTATTACAAGTAACACGGTATTTAAAAACGCTGGGGATACCTGTAATCATAATTGGGCAAACTAATGTTTATGCAATACCATTTCCCTCAATTATAGCAAAAGGGATGGAGAGTAATACTGATTTAACCTATATTTATTCAACTAAGCAGGCGGCGGTTTTCAACGATTTTTTAAAACAAAAACTCAAACCTTATTATATCGATGTTTACTATAAGAAAGAGATTCCACCAGTGAGCTCCAATTCTGATCCATATGAGTTTGATCGCAATCATCTTTCCAAATATGGCGCAGATCTGGCAGTAAAAAAGATTTTATCAGACTCAATCTTTATCGATCAATTCAGAAAAATATATTTTCAGAAAATGCTTAAGTAAATCCAAAGTTGCGATCCCCGTACTGTCCGAAGTTTTTTCCGCTGTCCGAAGTTTCCGAACTTCGGACGACTATGCTTGTAGTCGGAGGGTTATTGAACAAAAAGATCCATTACATTCATGAAAATTTCCGCCGGAGCAAATGGGCTTTCTACCCACTTTTAATTACTACACGCTCCTTTTCTTTACTTTGCGGCGATAAACTATAAGTAGTAAAACTTTATTTTTATCAGCCTTTAATAAAATCCGGGCGGCCGAAAGCGGTTAAACTGAAAAACAAACCATATGAGTAACGAAATTTTTGTAAAAATGGCCCTGGATGCCTGGCAAGGCCAACTAAAGAGTACCGACAGTTTGCTAAACAAACTATCCGATGAACAGCTTATGCAAGAAGTTTCCCAAGGCCGCAACCGCGGCATTTACCTGCTCGGGCACCTGGTCGCAGTACATGATATGATGCTCCCTTTGCTGTTGCTTGGGGACTCACAATACCCGGAGCTCTATCCCGTTTTTGTCCAGTCTCCAGACAGGGCAGTGGCCGATCTTCCGTCAATAGCTGAACTAAGGGCGCAATGGACAGCGACAAATGAAAAACTATCGGCGCATTTTGCAAGTTTAACCGCGGACGAATGGCTTACCCGCCACTCAAGCATCAGCCCTGAAGATTTTGCAAAAGAGCCGCACCGCAGCCGGCTGAACGTGTTGTTAAGCCGTACCAATCATTTAAGTTATCACCGCGGGCAATTGGTGTTGTTGGCGGCGAACGATTGAATTCGATTTGACGGCAATTATCAAAGAAACCCTTAGTCCGGATTTGTAATTACGAGTGTTCGAATGATAAAAAACGAATAAAAAGTTGTTATCCTGAGCGAGAGCGAAGGATCTTCTACGCCAGGATAAGCGCGCGTTTGCGCATGTCGGAGAAGATTCTTCACTGCGTTCAGAATGACAAAAGGGGGCTTTTTGCATCTTTCGAACACGTTTAATTTGCAATCCAGGACTTAATATCTCCGGGATTTGTAATCCCGGAATGCAATTATTATCTTTTGTGGATTACAAATTCACTGCGATTGTGGTCGTGGATTACAAATCCCGACCAACGAAGTAAAAAGGTAGGAAATATGAAAATATGCATCCGATAAGTTACTTTTACTTTACAATCAAATAATTAAATCCTAATCAAAATAATGGAACAGACCCACCCTATCTTCAAAGAGCTGATCAATCAGGATATACCTTTAGCCAACATTTTTCTTGATCCTAACAATCCACGTTTTACTTCTATGGATTGGGAATGGGTGGCTGACGATAGGATTATCAATGAGAAGATCCAAAAGGAGTTAACGGAAAAACTCAAAGACGAATATTCAGTAGAAAGCCTTGTCATGAATATGGAGATCAACGGTTATTTGCCGATTGATCGGGTGGTTTTACGAAAGATTACCGATAACGTTTACGTTGTTTTAGAAGGCAATAGGAGAATATGCGCAGCTAAGTTAGTCAAGGAAAGATGGGATGAGAACGAAAATGCAGCTTTCCAAGATATTATTGAATCAATAAACATCATTCCGGCCTTAGTTTATACGGGCTCGGATACAGAAGCTGCTTGGATATTCCAGGGGTTAAGACATATCACAGGTATTTACGAATGGTCAGCATTTAATAAGGCTAGGCTCATCGTGACATTGATGGAAGAGGAAGACTTATCATTGACACAAGTTGGAAAAAGATTTGGTTTGACCGCGTTTGGAGCTGGCCAATGGGTGAGGGGTTATTTTGCATTCAAACAAGCCAAAGAGACATCAGATTATGTTAGAGAGGTGGATGAGAAAGCCTATACATATATGCAGGAACTGTTTAGCAGAAGTAACGCCCCGATACGGGAGTGGATGGAATGGGACGAGACCAATAAAAAATTCAACGATGAGTTACATTTTAATGAATTTTTAAGCTGGCTTTACCCTCGAAACAGCGAAGAATATAATGAAAGTATTGATCCTTCCAGTTTCAAAGGGGATTGGAAAAATCGCAAGCTTTACAAAAGGGATGATATTAGAACGCTTTCTTATTTGGTTTCTAAAGCTCCTAAAGAATTTGAACTATTTAGAATTGACGGCAACTTGGAAAAATCTTATACAATTGCTATTCAAAAAAGCTATGAAGAAGAAGCAAAAAAGATATCTGACCCATCAGGTGAGCTTTTCGAAACTATAGACGAACTGATCAGAAAACTGGAGAATATACCATTTAAAATATTCAGGGATTCAACACAAAAAACAAACTTATTTCTAAAACTTGAGCAGATAATGAAGCTTTATAATGAGTTCAAAGAAGAATAATGAGCGAGCGTAGAAAGATATTTAATTATATAACACGACAAGAACTTAAAGCGGGTAATATATCTTTCGACGATCTTTTTTTGACAGCAGTCGAAAAGTCATTAAATAAAAAAGGAGCGGATCGAGATAAATATTACGATGCAAATGTTAAAAGAATATGGAATTATGTTGTCAAGCAACAATCTTTTGATCAAAAGAGCCAATCGCTTCAACCCATATTCAATATTGTTAATTCCACAACGCGGGATATTAGATGTCATTTAAAAGAAAGCTTTGCAAATTCTGGCGATCATCGATTTCAATTATTACAATCAAGACCGTTTATATTAAACGAGATTGATCTCATAAGTGATCGACAATACGAAGCGTTGTCAGTATTACTCTGTCAAATTCTTGGTGCGAACGATTTTCATCTTACCCCAGGCGGAAATGAAGCGGGAATAGATTTTATTGCCACAATAAAATATAGTGATGAATCAAATTATCTTTTTGGCGTAAATGGTCCTATAAGAATCATCGGCCAATGCAAAAAGTATTCTACGCCAGTGCAAGTGAGTACTATAAAAGAGTTTGAATCGACGATGACTGACGTCTATCATCTAACAGCAAAAATGAGAAACATTTTGCCGAACTGGTTTTATGAAGCAAAAGGTATTATAGTGGGTTGGGTGATCAGCCACTCTGGCTTCCAGTTGGGTGCAAAGGATCGCGGCAAAGAGTTTGGATACGTATTGTCAGATAGTCGTGATATTGCTGAAATAATTGCTGCATCAAAAGATTTTTATTCAGCGGCCAGATATGACGAGAGACAGACTTACTTAAAGCCCGATCTTATAAAAATACTTGATGCTTTTTGAATCAACCGCTGTTCGAAGTTTCCAAACTTCGGACGGCTAGCTGGTAGTCTGCGACTTCACTTTAAATAGAAAAGCCCGGTATTTCTACCAGGCTTTCGTGGGAGTTACTGGGTTCGAACCGGTGACCCTCCCGATGTAAATCGATAGTATTCTACGACTATTAGTAGGATCTTAATCTTAATAATAA
>Ga0207033_1130_pt1 | contig 15596 bp, 10 predicted proteins | sample Alteio_BWMinCont_35_FD_153262 | JGI IMG/M metagenome (GOLD analysis project Ga0207033, IMG submission 153262) | Enriched cells from forest soil in Barre Woods Harvard Forest LTER site, Petersham, Massachusetts, United States -... | ecosystem: Environmental > Terrestrial > Soil > Temperate forest >... | reverse complement strand
TCAGTTGGGCATTGCCGATGGGATAGCCCTCGCGGCCAAGCTCCGCAAGAATGGCAAGGCTACCCTGGTGTTCACGGGGGAAGGCGGCACCAGCGAAGGTGATTTCCACGAAGCCCTCAATGTAGCTTCCGTATGGGATCTGCCTGTCATCTTCCTGATCGAAAATAACGGATATGCCTTAAGCACGCCGGTCTCCGAGCAGTACCGTGGCGAGAGCCTGGTCTACAAGGCGGCAAGCTATGGGATGGAAGGGGTCCGCATCGATGGCAATAATATTCTAACCGTATATGACACGCTGCGCGGGATAAGAAACTACTGTACGAAATATCAACGGCCCTACCTGATAGAATGTATGACTTTCCGGATGAGGGGCCACGAAGAGGCCAGCGGTGTAAAATACGTTCCAAAGGAGACCCTGGAGGACTGGGGAAAGAAAGACCCGGTTATCAACTACGAGAACTGGCTCCGGGAGCAAAATATTTTGAGCGGAGAAGAGATTGAACATCTCCGGGAAGAGACGCGCCGTCATATCGAGTCAGAGCTGAGCGGCATGCTGGAGCCGGTCACGATCCTGCCGGATACGGATGAGGAGCTGGCCGATGTATATGCGCCCGCGCCCTTTGTCAGGGCGGAACCGGAACCGGCCCATGCGCCGGAAAAGAGGCTGATCGATGCGGTCCGGGAAGGGCTCGACCAGTCGATGAGACGCCATGACAATCTCCTTCTCATGGGTCAGGACATTGCCGAATACGGGGGGGCTTTTAAGATCACCGAAGGGCTCCTGGAGACCTATGGCAAACACCGGGTCCGGAATACGCCGCTCTGCGAGAGCGCCATCGTGGGCTGCGCGCTCGGATTAAGCCTGGAAGGGTATAAAAGCGTGGTAGAAATGCAATTTGCCGATTTTGTAACGGCGGGTTTCAACCAGATCGTGAATAATCTGGCCAAGATCCATTACCGGTGGGGCCAGGCGGCGGATGTGGTCATCCGGATGCCAACGGGTGCGGGCGTCGGGGCAGGGCCCTTCCATTCCCAAAGCAACGAAGCCTGGTTTGTTCATACGCCGGGTTTGAAGGTCGTCTACCCTTCCACACCGTATGACGCAAAAGGCCTTCTCATCGCAGCCATCAATGACCCGAACCCCGTGTTGTATTTTGAACACAAAGCGCTCTACCGGAGCATCAGCGGCCCGGTGCCCGAGGAATATTATGAGCTGGAGATCGGCAAGGCCCGGCATTTTCAGGAGGGAGAAGACCTTTCTATTATTACGTATGGGGCAGGCGTTCACTGGGCCCTGGAATATGCTCAGGCCCATCCGGAGCTATCCTTCGATATCCTCGATCTGCGCACCTTGCTGCCCCTGGACTATACCGCCATCCTGTCCTCGGTCGGCAGAACGGGGAAGGCGCTGGTCTTGCATGAAGATACCCTTACCGGCGGTGTTGGCGCCGAAGTGGCGGCCTGGATAGCCGAGCACTGCTTCCACCTGCTGGACGCCCCCGTCTTCCGCTGCGCCTCGCTGGATACGCCGATCCCCTTCAATATCCAGCTGGAAAATAACTTCCTGGCCAGGTCGCGCCTGGATGAGGCGGTAAAGAAGTTGATGGAATACTAAGGCACGGACCAAGTTTTGCACCATTCGTGCACAATTCTTGGTTTTAATAGTCGTGATACTTAACTTTAAATCAAATAGGATAAGGTTTAACGGTTATGGAAACTGATTAGAGCAGCCTCCCTTAACGGGGAGGCTTTTCTGTGGGGCGGCTCACATCCGGTTGTTTATTCTCCGGATCCTTTGTCCCCTACAAACCACTGCTCCTTATTTTTGAATAGTACATTGAATGTCGTAAACGACCCGTAAATGCGGGTAATGTATTGCTGCAGGTTGACCTTGTCCTCATCGCTCAGCCCCTTATGTCCGTTGATCTGTTGTTCCAGCACCCGCAGCCGGTCCCGGGCCATGACGATCTTATGAAAAAAGACCTCGATCGGCACTTCCTTGGGTTTGATAGATTTATCGCCCGCGTGTAAAGTCATTGTCCCGCCTTTCCATTTATCCCCAAGGGGCACCGTTTCCGTCAGCCCGCCCCAAAGCCGGAGGATCTTTAACAGGGATTTTTCCGTATCCGAATGCGTTTCGATCTCTGCCGTCGCATTTTCCGGGATGATCTCGTCCAGGTGCGGATCGTCCTTATCGATCTCTTTTATCCCGTGATGAATGAAAGAGACCTGGTAGACGGCATATTTTACGCCGATAATTACTCCGGGGCCAAATTGGGTGTGCTGCAGGCGGGTGCCGATGCCCAGCGTTAGTTGATCCATATCAGAGGGTTTTAAGAATTTTAGCAGGGTTAGGGGGTTTCCTTGCGGTCTTTCTGGTCTTTTTGATACTCCGTAAAAGCTAACTTGACATATTCCAGGAGATCGTAGTCGGTCGCACGTTTACAGAAGGGATAGGAGGGCCGGTATTTTACCATAAAGCTGTCCAGCTGGTCGCCCTGCAGATGCGTTACTTTTAATACAATGGAAGGGTTGAACCGGTGGTCTACGAATTTATCCTCTTCATCTTCGACAAGCCTGCTTTGGAAGGCTTTGAGGCGTCTGGTCCGGTCGAACTGGAAGTAACGGATGATCTGGTCGAGGTCGAAGCCGGCGCCCATGCCGAGGCCTGCGGAGCCGTCGGTCAGGGTGAAGGGATTGGGTTTTTTAAAGTCAAAATATTTTTCATAGTCCTTGCGGTTTTGCAGGGAGTCGTCGTGATAGCTGTGCGGCATCACTCTTACTTCCTTTAGCTCCGTGGGGTCCACATGCAGGGCGATATCGAAACCGACCTGGTAGTTGATTTCCTTAACCGGGTATTTTACGGTTGCGCGGCCCAGATAGGAAAAATAAATGGAATCGTCATAGTTGACCGTGATCGAATAGTTGCCGTTGGAGTCGGTGGTGGTACCTCTTCCCGGTCCGCTGACCACGCTGACCCCATCCAGCGGTCTGGTATGATACATATTGTAGACAGTCCCATGGATGGTAACCTGTCCCAGGGCCCGGCCTCCGATGAAAAAGAAAAACAGCATTAAAACAAGCAGCGATAGCCTATGGGTAGAAAAAGACAAGGGCTTTAATTTTATATATTTCGCGCGAATCCGCTGTGATATTACTACCAAAACCGGAAATATCAGCCGGCCCTACTGCATTTTTAACGATGATTTGACAGAAAACCGAGCGAAGCGAAGGTTTCGAACGAGCCTTTAACGGGGTTAAAGGCGAAGTTCACGGCTCACCGCTTCCTCGATCACCCGGGGATAATGGGCATGCTCCAGCTGTTGCACTTTCGCCGCCAGGGTCTCCGGGGTGTCACCCGGCGTTACGGTGACCTGCGCCTGGAAAATGGCCTGTCCGTGGTCATATAATTCATCGACATAATGGATGGTGATCCCGCTTTCTTTTTCCCCGGCGCCGATGACCGCCGCGTGTACGTAACGGCCATACATACCCTTTCCGCCGTACTTCGGTAATAAAGCCGGGTGGATATTGATGATCCTGCGGTGATAAGCCTGTACCAGCGCTACCGGGATCTTCCACAAAAACCCCGCCAGCACGATAAAATCGATCTTCCTTTCCCTTAACTCTTCTACATAGGCGGAGCCGCGGAAGAAATTCTCCTTTTCGACCAGCAGGACGGGGATCTTTTCTTTTTCGGCGATGGTCAGCACCCCTGCGCCGGGGTTGTTGCAGACGATCAAACTAACTTTTATAACAGGGTGCTGACGGAAATAATCGATGATCCGGGCGGCATTGGACCCCGCCCCCGAAGAAAAAATAGCGAGCTGCTTCATGGGCCAAAACTACGCCAGGGAGGACGAAAAGGAGGACTAAATTTTGTTCAGTTGCCGGATGACATTACTATGACAGAAGGTCAGCGCGATTTGGCGTAATCCGCTGAAACCCATGCCCAGCATAGGAAAAAAAAATTTCTCCATGTTGATATATTGTTAAAATCCTGACTTATTTTTGCAACCTGTTTCGGAGATTTTTCCACATTTATACAACATATTGTATATATGACTAACCATAGACCAACAGACAAGAAGTTGCGAACAGTCAAAAAGCTAATATCCGGTATTCTCCTCCCCCTTCTGGTTTTACTAGGAACTAATTTATTGGCGCAGGCACAGGATGGCAAGGCCTTGTTTCAGTCGAATTGCGCCTCCTGTCATAATCCCTTTAAGGATGGAACCGGCCCTGCTTTAAAGGGGGTTTCAGAACGGGTTCCGGATAAGAACCTGTTGCATGCGTGGGTCCACAACAGTGCCAAAATCCTGGGATCGGGCAATCCCTACTTTAATGCCCTGTTCAACCGGTTTAACAAGACCTCGATGACTGTCTTTGGCACCAGTTTGAGCGATAAAGATATTGACGCCATTATCAATTATGTCGAGACGGCCCAGCCGCCGCCGCCCCCCGGTCCGGAGAATCCTGGTGGCAAAACGGAAGAAAACGACAACACCCTGCTCTATGGTATCCTGACGCTGATCCTGGCGATCATTATGTTTGTGCTCCTTCAGGTCAACAGCAGCCTCAAAAAGCTCTCCGACGAGGCTGAAGGTATCCCCGCTCATGAGCCGGTGCCTTTCTACCGCAATAAGGTCTATATCGCCCTTGCCATCCTGGTCCTGTTCATTGTCGGCGGCTTTTACCTGACGGAGGGCGCCATTGGCCTGGGCCGTCAACAGGGCTATCAGCCACAGCAACCTATCTTTTACTCCCATAAAGTACACGCCGGCATTAACCAGATCAGCTGTCTGTACTGTCATAGCAACGCGCTGGCCAGCAGACATGCTACCGTTCCCCCGCTGAATGTCTGTATGAACTGCCACGCCGCGATCAATGACTATACCCACGGCCCCAAGCTCTACCGCGAAGACGGCAGCGAAGTAGACGGAACGGGCGAGATCCAGAAACTATATAGCTACGTGGGTTACGATCCCAAAACGAGCACTTATCACCCGGAAAATGCCAAGCCCGTCGAATGGATAAAGATCCATAATCTTCCCGACCACGTCTTCTTCAGCCATGCCCAGCATACCAAAGCCGGCAAAGTACAATGCCAGACCTGCCATGGCCCGATCCAGCAGATGGATGAAGTGCATCAGTTCGCTCCCCTGAGCATGGGCTGGTGTATCAACTGCCACCGTACTACGAAGGTCGATTTCCCAGATTCCACAGGGAACGGCAACAAGTTTTACAGCATTTACGAGCATTTCCACCGCGATCTGAAGACCGGCGCCATGGACAGCGTGACGGTACAAGACATCGGCGGTACCGAATGCCAGAAATGCCACTATTAATCCCCCCTCCGCCCGGCAGGGCCCATAAGTTCGTCCGGCGGAGAATTGTAACAACGATAATAACTTCTCAGATATGAGCGACAAAAAACACTGGCAAAGTTTCGGAGAACGCAGTAACAGTGAAGCGTTTCAGAAATCATCCACGGGTGATGAATTCAACGAAAGTTTACCCATGGAAGGCCTGGATGGAAAAGGATTGCTCGACGCCAAGCACCCCCGCAGGGATTTTCTAAAATATTTGGGCTTCAGTACGGCTGCCGCCACCCTGGCCGCCAGCTGCGAAATGCCCGTCCGGCATGTTGTGCCTTACGTCAACAAGCCCGAAAACATGATCCCCGGGGTAGCCGACTACTATGCTACCACCTACACCAATGGCGGAGATGTTATTTCCCTGGTGGCCAAGGTCAGGGACGGACGTCCCATAAAGCTGGAAGGGAATACCCTTTCCTCTCTGACCGGCGGCGGTACTTCGGCCCGTGTTCAGGCTTCCGTCCTGGATCTGTATGATACCGGCCGGCTGCGCTATCCTGTCCAGATGATCGATGGCCAGGCGAAAGAAGTAAGCACTTTTGAAGCATTCGACAAGCTGGTATTAGATGCCGTGCTAACTGCTCCGGCCCCCCTGGTGCTGCTGACCGGCACGCTGACCTCCCCCACGACCAAACAGATCATTGCCGGATTTCTCGCGAAATTCCCCGGCAGCAAGCATGTCCAATACGATGCCGACTCCTATAGCGGCATGCTCCTGGCCGCAGAAGCCTCCTACGGCAAAAGAGCGATCCCGTCCTATCAATTTGACAAGGCCGATGTGATCGTGAGCCTGGGCGCCGATTTCCTCGGCACCTGGCTGACTCCTGTCGAATTCGCCCGGCAGTATGCCAAAGGACGCCGGATCGACGAGAAGAACCCAAAGATGAGCAAGCATTACCAGTTCGAAAGCCTGCTGTCCATGACGGGCAGCAACGCGGACGAGCGGTATACACACAAACCTTCCGAATCCGGCGCCGTTGCCCTGGCCCTCCTGGCTGAGCTGGGCGGCTCGGTGACCGCCCCGACCCTTGGCGATTCTGTAAAGGCCGGGGTTAAAAAAGCAGCAAAAGAACTGCTGGCCAATAAGGGCAAGGCCCTTGTCGTCAGCGGCAGCAATAATGTAAACGTCCAGATCCTTGTCAACGCCATCAACGAAGCCATCGGGGCAACCGGTACTACCGTTAACTGGTCCTCTCCCGTCCAGGTCCGCCAGGGTATCGACAGCGAATTCAACAGCCTGGTAGCCGATATGAATCAGGGAAAGGTCGGCGGTCTGCTGATCTATGGCGTGAACCCCGTGTATGATTATTATGATGCGGAGAAATTCAAGACCGGTCTGGCCAAGGTAAAGGCGACGGTTTCCTTTAATGACCGCCTGGACGAGACCAGCGAAGGGGTAAAATTCGTCCTCCCCGCCCCCCACTTCCTGGAAAGCTGGGGTGACGCCGAACCGCGGCCGGGCTATTTCAGCTTTTTACAGCCGACGATCGCCCCGCTGTTCAAGACCAGGCCTTTTGAAGAGTCCCTAATGAAATGGAGCGGTAATACGACAACATACGAAGCCTATTTTTCTCAATACTGGACCGCCAAGCTGGGCGGTGTCGAAGCCTATGAAAAAGCGCTCCAGGATGGCGTGATAGAGCCGGCAGAGGCCGCGGGAACGGCCGGAGCAGCCGTTGCTTTTAACTCCTCGAAGGTTGCCGAAGCCGCTGCCGCCCTTGCCACCGTCAAGAGCGCCGGACCCTTCGAAATCGTGCTGTATCAGAAAGTCGGCATGGGCATCGGCATCCAGGCCAATAACCCCTGGCTGCTCGAACTACCGGACCCGGTTACCAAGGCCGACTGGGACAATTACGCCATTATTTCACCCAAAGTCGCCAAGGACGTTTTTCATATCGACCTGTCCGATCGCCGGCAGGCGGATAAATTCGAGGTTTTTCCCGACCGGAATGTCATCAAGATCACCGTGGCCGGCAAGGAGATGACGCTGCCTGCGCTTGTTATCCCCGGCACGCATAATGAAGTGATCGGTATCGCGGTCGGGTATGGCCGGCAGAGCGCCGATCCGAAAAACACCTCCAATAACATCGGACAGGCGGTAGTAGGGGCCGGCAAGAATGCGTTTCCCTTATTAACCTTCAACGGCACGACCGTAGACTGGTTTGCCACCGGCGCCAGCTTCGAAGACACTAAAGAACTTTATAAAGTCGCTCAGACCCAGACGCATACGACCTATGAAGGCCGTACCGAAGTGGTCAGGGAAATAACGCTCGATGAGTTCAAAAAAGAGCCGGATGGCATCCCGGAAGACCGCGACAAGGAGCTCAAACCTTTTGGCGGGTTGAAAGATTATGAAAAACAGGGCACCCTCTATGATGTTTATGATAAGCCCGGTCTCAAATGGGGCATGTCCGTTGACCTCAACACCTGTATCGGCTGTGCGGCCTGCGTCGTTGCCTGCCATGCGGAAAACAATGTGCCGGTAGTCGGAAAAGACGAAGTGCTGCGGTATCACGATATGCACTGGATCCGCATCGATCGCTACTACTCCACGTCCGGCCATAGCCTGGACAATCCGGACGACGTGCAGGTCACCTTCCAGCCGATGCTCTGCCAGCACTGTGACAATGCTCCCTGCGAGAATGTTTGCCCGGTCAATGCGACGAATCATAGCACCGAAGGATTGAACCAGATGGCGTACAATCGTTGTATCGGTACGCGCTATTGCGCCAATAACTGTCCGTTCAAGGTCCGCCGTTTCAACTGGGCCGACTATACGGGTGCTGACAGCTTCCCGAACAACCAGGATCAAACCGTGGTCGGCAAGCTTGACCCGGCTGTCTTCCAGATGAATGACGACCTGACCCGCATGGTGCTCAACCCCGATGTGGTTGTCCGCAGCCGCGGGGTGATGGAAAAATGTTCGTTCTGTGCTCAGCGGCTGCAGGAAGGCAAGCTGAAGGCCAAAAGGGAAAACCGTACCCTCAGGGATATGGTGGACATCCAGACGGCCTGTCAGCAGGCCTGCCCTACGAACGCGATCGTTTTCGGAAATGCGAACGCAAGTGACAGCCTGATCAGCACCACCCGCGTCGAACAGGGCCAACGCCTGTTCTATGCATTGGAAGAGCTGCACGTTCTGCCCAATCTCAATTATCTGGCGAAGGTCCGTCATGCAGACGAGGCTTATGGCCAGAAGGCTACCGACCAGGAAGAAATAAAAGCTGAAAAGCAGACAACTATTCAACATAATAGCTAAAAGCGCAAAATACTATGGCATTATTAGCGTACGAATCACAGGTTAGGCCAGGACTGGTAGATGGTCCCAAAGATTATCACCAGATTACAGAGGATCTTGTCCGTCCCATCGAAGCCAATCCTTCCCGTCTCTGGTGGATCGGCTTTTTGACGGCGGTGGCTTGTCTTATTTTCGGGATAGTATCTGTGACGATGCAGGTGATCTATGGCGTAGGCCAGTGGAACCTAAACCGGACGGTAGGCTGGGGCTGGGATATCACCAACTTCGTCTGGTGGGTCGGTATCGGTCATGCCGGAACGCTGATCTCCGCGATCCTTTTGTTGTTCCGGCAGGGCTGGCGTACCGGTGTAAACCGTGCTGCGGAAGCCATGACGATCTTCGCGGTGATGTGCGCCGGCCAGTTTCCCATCTGGCATATGGGCCGCGTCTGGCTTGCCTTCTTTATCATGCCTTACCCCAACACAAGGGGTTCGCTCTGGCCAAACTTCAACTCCCCCCTTCTTTGGGACGTATTCGCTATCTCGACCTATTTTACCGTATCCCTTCTCTTCTGGTATTCCGGGCTGCTGCCCGATCTGGCAACCGTGCGGGACCGCGCCAAATTGAAGTGGAGGAAGTTTATGTATGGCACCCTTTCCTTCGGCTGGTCCGGCTCTACCAAGCACTGGCAGCGTCATGAGGCCCTGTCTCTCGTACTGGCCGGGCTGAGTACCCCCCTGGTGCTTTCGGTACATACGATCGTGTCCTTTGACTTCGCCACCTCGGTTATACCCGGCTGGCATACGACCATCTTCCCGCCCTACTTTGTGGCGGGCGCTATCTTCTCGGGGTTTGCCATGGTGCAGACCCTGCTGCTGGTTACCCGGAAAGTGCTGAGGCTGGAAGAATATATTACCCTCGAGCACATCGAGGTGATGAACAAGGTAATCGTGCTGACCGGCTCGATCGTTGGCGTCGCCTATCTGACAGAGCTGTTCATCGCCTGGTATGGCATGAATAAATTCGAGAACTGGGCTTTCTTTCAAAACCGCGTTAATATCAATAGTCCGCTGGGATGGAGTTATTATATCATGATGGGCTGTAACGTGTTGTCGCCGCAGATCTTCTGGTTCCGGAAAATGCGCAGGAACCTCACCGTCACCTTCTTTATGTCCATCATCGTCAATGTGGGGATGTGGTTCGAACGGTTCGTGATCATCGTGACCTCTATCTACCGGGATTATATCCCGAGCAGCTGGTCTACATACTATCGGCCGTCGATCTGGGAAGTCGGGTTTTATGTAGGGACCTTCGGGCTGTTCTTTACCTGTTATTTCCTGTTTTCGAAATTCTTCCCGGTGATCGCCATCGCGGAGATCAAGCATATCCTGAAGAAATCCGGCAATGTGTACAAGGACAAGATGGGGGATGCCGAAAGGGAGACAGTCGAACAGTTCGCACACGAAAACGCACATGCCCACTAGGGTACTAAAAGCTAAATAGTCATGTCAGTTAAAAAATTTGTTGTTGGTGTTTTTACGGATGAACTGGTGCTGTTCCCTGCCGTTAAAAAAGTACGTACGGCGGGCTACAAGATCCATGACGTATATACGCCGATGCCCATCCATGGTCTGGACCATGCCCTGGGCTTGCGCGAAACGAGCCTGCATACGGCCGGTTTTATTTATGGTATTACGGGGACTACAACGGCCATCAGCGGTATCGGCTGGATCTTTAACAGCGACTGGCCGATCAATTTCGGCGGCAAATCGCATTTCGATCTGCCTGCCTGGATACCCATCACCTTTGAATTGACCGTCCTGTTTTCGGCGGTAGGGATGGTACTGACGTTCTGTTATCTCTGCCAGATGGCCCCCTTTGTCCGTAAACACCATTTCAACCTGCGGTCCACCGATGACCAGTTTACGATGGTGATCGAGTGCACGGAAAAGACAAACGAGACCGAGGTTATCGATTTCCTGAAGAGTGTCGGAGCAACCGGTATCAATACTCAGAAGGCTGAGACAGGCTGGTGGCTGGGACGTTACGATAAAGATAAAACCCCATTCGAACAACAAGGAACTGCTTTAGTCTAAGCGGGCCCGCGGCCGAACGTAAGAATATAAGATATGAAAAAAATATTTATCAGCTCGTTTATCATAGTGGCGGTGACGCTGGCCGTCAGTTGCAGCGATGTACAGCGTACTCCCGGAAGAGTCTATATGCCCGATATGGCTTATAGCCGGGCGTATGAGACTTATGCCACTACAGATTCGATCAAGGCGGAACTGCTGAAGAGGGGAATTCATTTCAGCAATACACCCGTGCCGGGCACCATCAAGCGGGGAGAGCTTTTTCCTTTCCTCCTGACCAAGGATGCCGCCGGGGACAGCAGCAACTATGTAGCAGCCAAACAGGTGAAGAGTCCGCTGACGTCTATGGACACGGTGGAGGCGGAAAGGCTTTATCTCGTGAATTGCGCGATCTGTCATGGACCGAAACTGGATGGTAACGGACCGCTTTACAAAGGTGGTGACGGACCTTTCACGGCCGCACCGGCTCAGTTCATTGGCAAGGCCCAGTATGAGGTGATGCCGGCGGGCCAGATGTTCTATTCGGTTACTTATGGGAAGAACAAAATGGGAAGCTATGCTTCGCAGCTGAATACGGAGCAGCGCTGGATGGTGATCGACTATATCAAGTCGAAGCAGGTTGCATCGAAGAGCGGCGGAAGCCAGACGGGCGCCGCAAGTCAAAGCGGCGCTGGTGGTCTGGCGGGCGGTGCTGCGGCCCCGGCCGGTGCGACGGATTCGACGGCGACAAAAAAATAAATGAATTAAAAGATTATAGAATTTATAAAATATTCCCGAATGTCATCTATCAAAGAACATTTTGTAATACCCGGCCGATACAAGCAATGGTCCCTTGGCCTGATGGCCGTGGGCGTGCTTTCCCTGATCATCGGGTTTGCCGTATATGGCGGCAGCAATGACGAACACGGAACCCGTTTCTGGGCGGCCCTGCTGCAGAATAGCGTATACTTTCTGCTGATCGTCAATGCGGCCATGTTCTTCTTTGCCGCGAATACCCTTGGGATGGCTGGCTGGATCCTGGGTTTGCGCCGGGTCACCGAGGCGATCTCCGCGTCTGTGATCCCTATCGGCGTCATTACTTTCGTGATCCTGATGTGCCTGGTCTTTGGCGGACACAGCGCCCTTTACGAATGGATTGACAAGGACGTGGTTAACAAGGATGCCGTTCTCCGGGGCAAGTCGGGATTCCTGAATCCGACCTTTTTTACGGTTTACACGATCCTGACCATCGGGCTATGGACGGTGCTTGGCTGGAAATTGCGCGATCTCTCCCGTTCTCTCGATAACGCACCCCTGACCAGCATCGAAGAAGGAAAGAAATATATCTTTAAGAATACGGTATGGGCGGCCATCTATATTGTTTGGTTTGCGCTGACCGTTGCCTCCGTTGCACCCTGGCTCTGGCTGATGAGCCTCAACGCGCACTGGTTCTCCACGATGTACAGCTGGTATACTTTTGCCAGTAGCTTTGTAGCCGGTATAGCGTTGATAACGATATTCGTCATCTATCTGAAGAACCAGGGTTACCTGGAATATGTCAACCAGGAACATTTACATGATCTGGGCAAATACATGTTTGCTTTTTCCATTTTCTGGACCTATCTGTGGTTCGATCAGTTCATGCTGATCTGGTACGCCAATATCTCTGAGGAAACGATCTATTTCAAAACGCGTTTTGAGGGGGCGTATGAAGGGGTTTTCTACCTGAACCTGGTCATCAACTTCCTGGCGCCGCTGCTGATCCTGATGAAGCGGGGCTCCAAACGGAACTATGCCACGGTAACTTTTATGTGTGTACTTTTGCTTTTCGGTCACTGGCTGGATTTTTTCCAGATGGTGTTCCCCAAAGCCAACCCCGACCGGGTTCCGCTGAATTTGTTCGATTTCGGGATCGCATTGGGTTTTGTTGGGTTGATCATGTGGCAGACGGCGCGGGTATTGAGTAAGTTCCCGATGCTGGCAAAAAATCACCCTTTTGTGAAAGAAAGTATTATCCATCATACTTAAACTCTTTTAATACCATGTCAACGCTTTTTCTGTTACTGATCCTGTTATTGGGCTTCCTGATCACCTTCCAGATCGCAAAGGCAAGTGAGTATGTGGGGGTATTGAAAGGAGAAAAGAAAAATTTCGAGCAGAACAACCGTGTTAACGGCTTCCTGATGATCGTTTTCCTGATCGCCGGATTGATCGGGGTATATTACTGCAATGAGCTTTACCGCGGCAAGATCCTGGGCGAGTCGGCTTCCGTGCATGGTGAGCAGATCGACACCATGATGTATATCACTATCGCGATTACCGGTGTCGTGTTTGTCATCACGCAGATCCTGCTGTTCTGGTTTGCCTATAAATACCAGTATTCGGAAAAGAGAAAGGCGATGTATTTCCCGCATGATAACCGACTGGAAGTAGTCTGGACGGTAGTACCCGCCATCGCGCTGACGGTGCTGGTCGGTTTTGGCCTGTTTTATTGGTTCCGCATCACGGGAGATGCTCCTGCCGATGCCAACCAGGTAGAAGTAACGGGCAAGCAATTCGCCTGGATCTTCCGTTATCCGGGCAGTGACAAGGTTTTCGGCAAGAAATATTATCAGAATATCAGCGACAAGGACAACAACCAGCTGGGCTTGATCTGGGATGACCCCAGCTCCCATGACGACATTGTGACCTCCGAAATGTATATCGAAGTCAATAAGCCGGTCAAGCTGATCATCGGTTCCCGGGATGTGATCCATGACGTGGGCCTCGTGTATTTCCGGCAGAAAATGGATGCCGTACCCGGCACTCCGACGACCATGTGGTTCATACCCAAATTTACGACGGCGGAAATGAAGACCAAGCTTGGCAATCCCGCCTTCGAATACGAGATCTCCTGTGACCAGATGTGCGGAAGGGGCCACTATACCATGCGGGGGATCATCAAGGTGGTAAACCATGAAGATTATGTTCTCTGGCTGGCCAAGCAGAAGTCGAACTATGCGCAGGTCATGAGCGACAAGGCCCCTGCTGCGGCGGGTATGGCGGCGGATTCGACAAAGGCGGCAACCATGACGGCTGAACCTGCGGCGGCGAAGCTGGTGGCGGCGCGACAAAACGGACCGGGGGTCCGTTCGCCGAAGGCGAGACAATAGCGAATTTGCGCCGAAGGGTTAATTTTGGAGGGAACCCTGAGGCGCGAACAAGAAATAATCCAATAGAAAGAATAACCATAGGGTATCACAAAATTTTTTCTCATGAGCAACGAAGCAACATCCCAAAGCCATCCGGTAACAGAGACCAGCCATGACGTGCATCTGGATGCGCATGACATTCATCATCACAAGCAGTCATTCATCACTAAATATGTATTCAGCCAGGATCACAAGATGATCTGCAAGCAATTCCTGATCACAGGGATGATCTGGGCCATTATCGGCGGTCTGATGTCCGTCCTGTTCCGGCTACAGCTCGGCTATCCGGATGCGCATTTCCAGTTCCTGGAGGATATCCTGGGCAGCAAATGGGCCAAGGGCGGTCAGATCCAGCCTGAGTTTTACTATGCCCTGGTGACGATGCACGGTACCATCCTGGTATTCTTCGTACTGACAGGCGGCTTAAGCGGCACCTTTGCCAACTTCCTCATTCCGCTTCAGGTTGGCGCCCGGGATATGGCTTCTCCCTTTCTGAATATGCTGTCCTACTGGTTTTTCTTTGGAGCCAGCGTGGTGATGATGTGTTCTCTGTTTATCGAGACCGGCCCCGCGAGCGGCGGTTGGACTTCCTATGCGCCCCTGAGCGCGCTGGGCGATGCCAATGAGGGGTCAAAGGCAGGGATGGATTACTGGCTGATCTCCATGGCGATGTTCGTTATATCCTCCCTGTTGGGCGGTCTGAACTATATTTCCACGATCCTGAACATGCGGACAAAGGGCATGAGCATGACACGTCTGCCGTTGACGATCTGGGCCATTTTATTTACGGCCATTTTGGGCGTATTGTCCTTCCCGGTGCTGCTGTCCGGCTTCATCCTGCTGTTATTCGACCGTCACGCCGGCACCAGCTTCTATCTTTCCGATATTTTCCTGACGGAGACCGGTAAAGCCCTGCCAAACGAAGGCGGGAGCGCTATCCTCTATCAGCATTTGTTCTGGTTCCTGGGTCATCCTGAAGTATATATTATCATCCTTCCTGCCATGGGATTGGTGTCGGAGGTGATGTCCATCAATGCGCGTAAGCCCATCTTTGGTTATATGGCCATGGTCGGCTCCCTGTTCGCTATCGCTATCCTGGCCTTCCTGGTGTGGGCCCACCATATGTTCGTGACGGGATTGAACCCCTTCCTGGGTTCGGTATTTGTATTGCTGACCCTGCTCATCGCCGTGCCTTCGGCTATCAAGGTATTCAACTGGCTTACTACCCTATGGCGAGGCAATATCCGGTTCACGCCGGCCATGCTTTTTGCTATCGGTTTCGTCAGCACCTTTATCTCGGGCGGATTGACGGGTGTCTTCCTGGGTAACTCCACGCTCGATATTCAATTGCACGATACGATGTTCATCGTCGCACACTTCCACATTGTGATGGGGGTCTCGGGGATCCTGGGGATGTTTGCGGGGATCTATCACTGGTTCCCCAAAATGTATGGCCGGTATTTGAACAATACCTTGTCCTATATCCATTTCTGGATAACCTTTGTCGGCGCCTACCTGATCTTCTGGCCGATGCACTATGAGGGTCTGGCCGGGCTGCCCCGCCGTTACCTGGACTATAGCAACTGGATATCCTTTAACCAGTTCGGAGGGCTCAACCGCTTCATTTCCACCGTGGCGATGATCACCTTTGCCGCTCAGATCCTGTTCGTATTCAATTTCTTTTACTCCATCTTCAAGGGAAGAAGGGTGATGGACA
>Ga0207033_1128_pt1 | contig 15629 bp, 13 predicted proteins | sample Alteio_BWMinCont_35_FD_153262 | JGI IMG/M metagenome (GOLD analysis project Ga0207033, IMG submission 153262) | Enriched cells from forest soil in Barre Woods Harvard Forest LTER site, Petersham, Massachusetts, United States -... | ecosystem: Environmental > Terrestrial > Soil > Temperate forest >... | reverse complement strand
TTATAAAAATATTCTTCACGATCCTGGTTTATACAGCCGTACCGTTTACGAATTAAACAATGTGGTTATGGGCAATAACTTTTCACCACCGGTTGCTTCCCGTAATTATGCTTATGCTTCAATAGCCGGTTATGAGGTAATTGCTGCGGGCTATCCTGACAAATATAAATCACTTGTTGGTCAGCTCAATGGCTTTAAAAAAGTTGCAAAACCTGCGGCAAACGAAAGTATTGACTACGAATATGCTGCATTGCTGGCTTTTTGCAAGGTTGGCGAAGCAGTTACTTTTCCCGAGGGCAGTTTAAAATACTATACCGACAGTTTGCATCAGATAGCTGTAACGCACGGCATGCGCGATGAAATGATCAGCAATTCTGAAAAATATGCGAAAGCTGTGGCACTATCAATTATGGCATGGAGTAAAGGGGACCACTACCTTGCTACAAGGAGCGCGCCGAAATTCTCCATCAAGGATTCTGTGTGGCGCTGGGTGCCAACGCCGCCAGGTTATTTCGAAGCAGTGGAACCTCACTGGGGAGAAATACGGACCATGGTTATGCACGATGCTAAGGAATATACGGTAATGCCGCCACCGGTTTTCAATATAACGGATAAGAATAGTCAATACTACAAAGAAGTGATGTACATAAAAAATACAGGTGACAGCCTTACTGCCGAGCAGGTACACATAGCAGATTTTTGGGACGATAATCCGCAAAAATTGAATGTGGCAGGGCACGTAATGTTTGTAACAAAAAAGTTTTCGCCGCCGGGTCATTGGTTGAGTGTGGTTGGCATTGGGGCTGAGAAAACAAAAGCCGATTACAGCACCACTGTTTGTGCTTATGCTAAAACCGCCATTGCTTTGTTTGATGGCTTTATTGAAGCGTGGGCAGCCAAGTATAAGTATAAAACCGTAAGGCCGGAAACTATAATTGATAAGTATTTTGATGCCAACTGGCGGCCCCACCTTCAAACACCACCATTTCCTGAATACACTTGCGGGCATTGCACCATATCAGCTGCGGCCGCAGAAGCGCTCACCAGTGTTTTGGGTGATAATGTAGCTTTTACCGATACATCCGAGCTTATATTTGGAATAAAAAACCGCTCTTTCAAATCATTTAAGGATGCCGCTAACGAAACCGCTATCTCCAGGTTTTACGGAGGTATACACTTTCACAACTCATGTATGGTTTCACGTCAATTTGGAGAAGTGGTTGGAGATTCAGTAGTTAAGAAACTGGTAATGAAACGATAAAACAATGGTCGCTGTTGTTAAAATTATATATATATAATTTTAACAAGGTTCTTTTGTAATCAGTTGATTATAAGCACATTAGAATTATATAGATACGTTTTTGTTTAAATTTTTATTATAAAATTTGTTTTGAAGTTAAACTGAAGGTTAACCGTATTTTATAAGTTGTACATTTATATTCAACATAAAACCTGAGAGATTTGGATTGAGTATATATAATTGATTTAGTTGTAAGGTAGCCGGTACATCGGCTACCTTTTCAATTTAACCGGGAATTTATTTCGCGTTAAATGGGCCATCGTTTTTTCAATCATTAAACACGTTTGTTTAATTAAATTATCGGCTGCGACAATTGCGTATCACCGGCATTTACATTAAAGTATTTTTCAATTTCATTTACAGCATTTTCAAGTCCGTTCTCATTTATAATTTGCTGACCAATTTTGATAACATTTCTTTTTACCTCGTCTGTTTGAACATATTTTAATGCGGCTAAAAGTTTATCGGAATTCAGTTTTTTAACCGGGATATGAGCGCCCAATTTCATTCGCTCTATTATTTTTCCCCAGGTTGGCTGGTCAGTATAAAACGAAATAATAATTACAGGCAAATTGTTTCGCAGCATAGCTGCCAATGTACCCGCCCCGCCATGAAATATTCCCGTTTTACATTTTGGCAAAACAACTTCGTGATTTACATATTTTGTTACGAATAGATTTTTGTGTGCAGGCAAGTTTTCAAACAACGCCCAGCCTGTACAAAATAAAATCCGCTCATTGGTTTTAGTTAGGATGTCGTTTAGTATGGCTATGAATTTTTCGGTATTACCTACGCCATTGCTTCCAAAGCCCATATAAACCGGTTTTTCACCCGCCCTCAACCAATCGTTTAATGCAGTAGGAATTTTGTCAAAGGGATGACTTTCCCTATACTGTTTTGGAACTGATAAAAAGCCGGTTATTTTATGATTTTCACTCCAGTCTTTTGGTTGCGGAATGAGGGTCGGGCTCAGGCAAAATAAATCCAATGGTTTTTGCTTGTCTAAGTGATTGACAATGCTTTCCTTTAAAATAGGCAGCCCTAATTCTTGCCTGAATTCGTTGGTTTCTTCCTTTAAAAATTTCCAGTAAAAGATATAAGCTAATTTATAAGTCAGTTTATTATACCAGGGAAAATTAAAAAAGTCAAAGTCGGCTAATGGAAATTCAGTTGTAGGAACAACCGGCGGCATAAAATAAGTAACGGCAAGTTTTTTATTTTGCTTTTCTGCAATTGCGCAGGTAATTTGGAGCGTTGCAGCGTTCGCTATGATGAAATCTACCTTATCAAATCCTTCAAGATAACTTTTCCGTAAAGGCACTTTTATGTCAAAAAGTACTTTAAAAAAATACTTCATCAGCTTAATGGTGTTTTCTGATTTCAGTACGCTTTGTCCCTCCGCCGAATTCATCCCTTCTTCTGCATTTCCATAAAGCGGATGAAAAGCAATACCAAAACCTTCAACAAACGCCGCAAAATTTTCAGGGGCTGCTATTGTTACCTCGTGGCCCCTGTCCATAAGTCCTAATGCCAGGGCAATGTATGGCTGCACATCGCCGCGTGTTCCGTAAGTGAAAATTCCTATGTTCAATGGTGTGTTATTAATCAATGTCGTTTATTTAAAGGATAACAAACCCCATCGGGGTTTAAGGTCGGTAGCAAATACAAATAGTAAAAAATGGCGTGCCGTCAGGTACGGAACCCGGTGATCTTGCGTACCCGATGGCACGCTAAACGTTTCTTAATTGAATTTTCTACCGACCTGTTGCACCTACGGCGCATTTCTTAAATATCATTCTTCTAAGTAAACGACACAATTTTATTTTTGCCAGTAATTATTCCGCCATGCAATTTGCTCTGCTTCATTTAAAAATGTCCACGCAACGGCGCGGCTTACCTTTTGCCCTTGCGACATGCTTATGGTTTTAATATCTGTGGCTGCTACTTTTCTTAAAGCCTTATAAACACCTGCAAGTGTATCCTTTTTTGATACCAGCGTTGAGAACCAAAAAACGTTTTTGGCAAACAAAGCGCTTTGCTCAATCATCCGTCGTATAAATGCCGCTTCGCCGCCGGGGCACCAAAGCTCCGTGTTTTTACCGCCAAAATTTAAGACCACTTTTTGAGATTTGGCATTATTTAGGTTATCCCATTTCCTGTTGGTCCCTGCCTGCGCCTCCTGCCACGAGGCATGGAACGGCGGGTTGCAGATAGTGAGATCAAAAACTTCGTCCTGCTTAATAATACGTTTAAAAACATCGGCGGAGTTAGTTTGCAGCCGGCAGGTGATATTAATTTTTGCCTGTGGGTTTTCAGCAATGATCTTATTTGCCGAATTTATAGCAACCGGATCAATATCGGTCCCTACAAATTGCCAGCCGTACACGCTGTTGCCAATTAACGGATAAACACAATTGGCGCCGGTGCCAATATCTAAAACTTTGATCTGCTCTCCTGTTGGAATAACGCCATTGTTGACTTCTCCCAGCAAGTCAGCCATGTAATGAATATAATCGGCCCTGCCCGGTATTGGTGGACAAAGATAGCCCGCCGGGATATCCCAATAGTTAACCCCGTAAAATTGCTTCAGTAAAGCCTTATTCAGCGCTTTCACAGCATCCGGGTCGCTAAAGTCTATGGACTCGGTTTGGTATTGGTTCAGCTTTACAAATTCAGCAAGCTGCGGGGTGGTTTTGATTAATAGGCCAAAATCATATCCCTGCCGGTGTAAATTCCGGGGATGCAAATTTTCTTTTTCTACTGGGATTGGCTTTGGGGTGGGCGACATTTAATAATTTATGGTGTTGGAAATATCTGGCCCCTAAGTTACAAAAAAGGTGGTTGCAATAAGGGTGGTGTAGGGTGCAATTCAAATTGTTGCATACTGGACTTAGCCCCACCTAAATCCTCTCCGCCAGTTGGCGGAAGGACTTAAAAAAACAAGGCGAAGCTAAAGTCTCCCCTACCGGGGGAGATTTAGAGGGGGCTAAATAATGCCATTTAGCTAACCACCGGGAAATTAGTATATTAGCCATACAATTAGCTGCGTCACAATGAAAAAAACCGCAACCCTTACCCTGTTACTTTTTACCCTATTTACCGCCACCGCGCAGAAAAAACAAATTGACACCCTTAGGCTGGCATTAAGCAAAGCCAAAACCGATACCATGCGGTATGAAGCCTTATACCATTTGGACAACGCATACTTTATCTCCAACCCGGATTCTGCCATCCTATTCGCGCAACAGGGTTATTTGTTGGCTGAAAAAAACAATTGGGCGTCTGGCCAGGAAAAATGCCTTAACGGCATGGCAAATGCCTATAGCGTTTTAGGCGATTATGTTAAAGCCATATTGTTTTATTTTAAAGCCCTCAAAATAGCCGGAGAGTTAAATGATCTCTACCTGATGTCAACGGTGAACGACAATATAGGCGCTGCCTACATCCCGCAGCAGGACTACAAAAAAGCCCTTCCCTATTTGCGCCTGGCCCAAAAACAATTTAACACCTTTGCTTTATCCCATAAACTTCTTTTTAAAGATAAACGCCATAGGGCGTTCATCTATTTAAACACAGGTGAATGTTACCTGGATATGCACCAGGCAGATTCAGCGGAATATTATCTTAACATCAGTTATAATGATATCAAAAAATTGAATCTTAGCGATGTGATAGGCGTGGTTCAGCGTGACCTCGGCGAAGTGGCGGCAGAAAAAGGGAATAAAGCCGGGGCGCTCCAGTTTTTCAGACAGGCTGTTATTAATGCAAAAGTAATTGATGATGGTGAAGGTGTGAGCGTTGCCTGCCTCAGTACGGCCAGCCTGTATCATAAATACAAACAGCAGGATTCGGCGGAATACTATGCGCAAAAAGCGCTTGAAACGGCCGCAGCTGGAAAATTTGAACAGGACGTTTTAAATGCCGGAAAAGTATTATACATTTTTTATGATGAAGACCATAACCTGCCGCAAGCCTATAAATATTTTAAAATTACCACCGCTGCAAAAGACAGCTTGTACAGCCAGGATAAGGTAAAGCAATTGTTATCCCTTGATTTTGATGAAAAAGAAAGGCAGCAGGAATTGCAGGTTGCGCAAAAAGAAGCACAAAAAGAGGCGGAAAACCGGCTGCGCACTTATGTTTTATCGGGAGGGCTTGGTGTTCTGTTACTGCTGGCCATCATTTTTTTGGCGAAATAGTAATCAACGCAAAAAGGCCAACCGGTTATTAAGCAAACAAAAGCGTGAGATAGAAGAACAACGCGATCAAACCAACAAGGCCCTCACCGAATTACAGCAAACTCAGTCGCAGCTAATCCAAAGAGAAAAAATGGCCTCATTGGGTGAACTTACGGCGGGGATAGCGCATGAGATACAGAACCCTTTGAATTTTGTAAATAATTTTTCGGAAGTGAATACCGAGTTGATCGATGAAATGGAGCAAGAGATTGCGAAAGGCGATTTAATAGAAATAAAAGCTATAGCCCTCGACATAAAAGAAAATGAAAAGAAGATAACTATGCACGGCAAACGCGCCGACTTCATTGTAAAAGGTATGCTGGAGCACTCGCGCACCGGTACAGGCGAACGTCAGCCTACCAATATCAATATCCTTGCAGAGGAGTTTTTTAAACTCTCGTACCAGGGCCTGCGTGCTAAAGACAAAACCTTCAATGCGGAACTGGTAACCAATTTTGACACTAACCTCCCCAAACCAAATATAGTACAGCAGGATATTGGCCGTGTATTACTCAATCTGTTCAACAACGCTTTTTATGCGGTAAACCAAAAAGCGAAAACCGCCGGAGATGATTATAAACCAGAAGTAATACTAACCACTTTAACGCAAAACGGAAGCCTGTTAATCAAAGTAAAAGACAACGGCGTTGGCATCCCGGATGCTATTAAAGTAAAGATACTGCAGCCTTTTTTTACCACGAAACCAACCGGCGAAGGCACAGGGTTGGGATTGAGTTTAAGTTATGACATCCTGGTAAAGGGCCATAACGGCACTTTAGATATAAATAGCACGGAAGGTGAAGGCTCGGAGTTTATTGTTAAATTGCCTTTGAATTGAACCTAAAATGAAAAAAATCGCAATCCTTACCCTGTTACTTTTTACCCTTTTTACTGCCATCGCGCAGAAAAAGCAAATTGACACCCTTCGGCTGGCATTAAGCAAAGCCAAAACCGATACAATGCGGTATGTAGCTTTACGCAAATTGGACATGGCATACTATCTTCCTAACCCTGATTCTTCCATCATATTCGCGCAACAGGGTTATTTGTTAGCTAAAAAAAACAACTGGGTGGTCAACCAGGCAAGATGCCTAAACGGCATGGCAAATGCCTATGGCACTTTAGCCGATTATGCCAAAAGCATATCTTTTTATTTTAAAGCCCTCAAAATTGCCAGGGAGTTAAATGATCTCTACGAGATGTCACTTATTAACGACAATATAGGCGCAACTTATGTTCAGGAACAGGATTATAAAAAAGCCCTTCCCTATTTGCGCCTGGCCCAAACACAAACAAACGCTTTTGCTTTATCGCATAAATTGCTTTTTATACATAAACACAATAGGGCTGTTATATACGTAAACCTGGGCGAATGTTACATGTATATGCACCAGGCAGATTCAGCGGAGCATTATCTCAACATCTGTTATGAAGATTGCAAAAATTTAAATCTTACCGATATGATAGGCGCGGCTCAGCGTGACCTGGGCGAAGTGGCAATTGAAAAAGGGAACAAAGCCGGGGCGCTTCAATTGTTCAGGCAGGCTGTGATCAATGATAAAGCAGTTGATGATGGTGAAAATTCGAGCATTGCTTACCTAAGCACAGCCAACCTGTACCATAAATTCAGGCAGCAGGATTCGGCGGAATACTATGCACAAAAAGCGCTTGAAGCGGCCGCGGCCGGGAAATTTGAACAGGACGTTTTAAATGCCGGGAAAGTATTATACGCTTTTTATGATGAGGACCATAACCTGCCGCAGGCTTATAAATATTTTAAAATTACCACCGCCGCGAAAGATAGCATTTACAGCCAGGATAAGGTAAAACAACTGTTATCCCTTGATTTTGATGAGAAACAACGGCTGCAGGAAATTGAGGCCGCCAAAACCGAAAACCGCAATAAGGTACGTTTTTATGTGCTGCTTGCCGGGCTGGCGGTACTTTTGCTGCTGGTAGTTATTTTTTGGTTTGCAAACAAACAACGAAAAAAGGCATATAACCTGCTTCAACGGCAAAAACAGGAAACTGATCTTCAACGAACAAAGGTTGAGCACACACTTGTTGAACTCAAAGCCACACAAACCCAACTTGTCGAATCCTATAACAGCATCTCGGTTTTGAGCGAGATCGGTAAGGAGATTACTTCAACCCTTAACCTGGATACCATTTTAAATACGGTATACGAAAAGGTAAACGAGTTAATGGAGGCAAGCGTTTTTGGGATCGGTATTTTTATACCCGAAGAGGAATCTATTGATTACCGCATGGCAATTGAAGATGGCAAGCGATATATGCCTTACCGCAGAAAAATGGATAATAAAAATCAGCTTCCTGTTTGGTGCATTGAGAACAATAAGGAGGTATTTATCAATAATGTACGGAAAGAATACGCCAATTACATCAGCGAGTATACAGAAGTTGATCATGCGAGGCTGGATGATGGTTCAAAATTCAAATCCCCTGTCTCGCTGATTTATCTGCCGCTTACCGTCGAAGAAAAAGTTATCGGGCTCATTACGGTTCAATCGTTCAGGGAGGGTGCCTATACGCAACAACACCTGGATATACTTAAAACGCTGGCTTCCTACACTTCCGCAGCGCTGTATAACGCCAACTCATTCGAAACACTTCAAGCCACGGTAAACGAACTTCAATTAACGCAGAAACAATTAATCCAATCAGAGAAAATGGCCTCCCTGGGCGAGCTCACCGCAGGCATAGCACACGAGATTCAAAATCCATTAAACTTTGTCAATAACTTTTCAGAAGTAAGTATCGAGTTATTGGAAGAACTGCAACAAGAAGCTAAAGCCGGACATAACGCGGACGTGATATCGATAGCCGGAGACATAAGTAAAAATCTTGAAAAGATAAATCACCATGGCAAACGCGCCGACAGTATTGTAAAAGGCATGCTGCAGCACAGCCAATCAGGCAGCGGAGCAAAAGCGCCGACGAATATCAATGCCCTGGCCGATGAATATTTGCGGCTCTCCTACCATGGTCTGCGTTCGAAAGACAAGTCGTTCAACGCGGAGATGGTCACTTATTTTGATGAAAAGCTCCCGCTAATAAACGTCATCCCACAGGACATCGGCCGGGTGATGCTCAACCTGTTCAACAACGCCTTTTACGCCATCAGCAAAAAGCAAAAAACAGCTGGCGCGGATTATAAACCGGAAGTGACGGTAACCACCCTGACGGAAAATGGGAGCCTGTTAATAAAAGTGAAAGACAATGGCGTGGGTATCCCGGATGCTATTAAAGAAAAGATCATGCAGCCGTTTTTTACCACCAAACCTACCGGCGAAGGCACAGGTTTAGGCCTGTCATTAACCTACGATATGGTGGTGAAGGGCCACGGCGGGAGCATACAGGTGGACAGTGTTGTGGGGGAAGGATCGGAGTTTATGATTTCGTTGCCAGTTAATTAGTTCAGACATAATAAGAGGCAGAGCCTCGACAAATATTGTAACAACGGATTTTAATCCGTTGATGACAAAATAAATAATGAATGAGAACCGTAGGTTCGACCCATATAAACAACGAACTATTAATGACATAAAAGAAAAATGGCAAATACTTATCATCAAATTTACTTACAAACAGTTTTTGCAGTCAAATACCGTGAGGCGGTAATCGAAAAGGAATGGCAAGCCCAACTTTTTGGCGTAATTGGCAACTTAATCAATGAAGCGAATTGCAAAACGCTAATTGTAAATGGCGTGGAAGATCATGTTCATTGTTTTTTAGGCTTGAAACCGGTGGTGTCTGTTTCTGACCTGATGAAAACAGTCAAAGCAAAATCATCCAAATATATCAATGATCATTCGCTAACTCCCCAACGTTTTGAATGGCAGGAGGGTTATGGGGTATTTTCATACAGTCAGTCACAGGTTAACCGGGTTTACGGATACGTTTTGAACCAGCAAACTCATCATAAAAAACAAACATTCAGAGACGAGTATCTGGAGCTATTAACAAAGTTTAAGGTCGAATTTGACGAACAGTATATTTTCCATGATTTGGGTCGTGCTTACAGCACTTCGGCTTGTGTTCGTTCAGAGGCAACGGGTTGAAACCCGTTGTTACAAAATTGATCGGGCCGATGGCCCTTAAAAAAATGTCAATCGATCAATTGAAACAAAAATGAATATTGTTAAAGACAAAATCATGCAGCCATTTTTTACCACCAAACCCACTGGCGATGGAACAGAATTGGGACTGTCCCTAACTTATGATATGGTAGTGAAGGGGCATGGGGGGAGAATAGAAGTAAATACCAAAGAAGGTGAGTTTACCGAGTTTATTGTTGAACTGCCATCAAATTCCGCGTCATGAACAGAAAACTCTTTTTTATAATTATTTTATTACTGAACTGCGAGCTTCTTACTGCTCAACCCAATAAGCTGGATAGTCTTACTACGGCTTACAAAAAGAATAAACAGGATTCAACTTTCGTCAAATTACTTATCGAGAAAGCAAAACGTTACCGTGGCATAAATCCCGATTCAGGTATGATATGCCTGAGGAATGGCCTCATCCTGTCACGTAGGATCGGTTACAAATATGGCGAAACGGGGTCTCTTAATATAATCAGCCTTTATTATTTTGACGAGGGCGATCTGGCCGAATCTATGAAAATCGCTTTCCAATTGCTTCCGAAAGCTCAGGCTATTAACGACCAGGAAAGTAAATGGGGTAGTTACGCCGTGCTCGGATTGGACTATTATATGCTGCAGGACTACCAGAAATCGTTTACGTACTTGCGGAAAGCGCTGAACGTTGCAGACCAGTATCGCTTGTATTATTATAGGGGGATCGCCAATTACAACCTTGCTTATTGTTACATCCAGTTGGGCCGCGTCGACTCTGCCGACTACTTCAACCGGCAGTTTATAAAGCTCAGCAAGTACGCAGATAAAAGCTTTTTTACTTAGCAGTGCGAGCGGTATAGAACTTTTGAAGGGTAACTATGTTGCAGCTGTCAGGTTATCGCTCGCATGCATCAAGTTGTTGCCGCTTGAAAAAAACTTTGTTGTATTGTCCAGAAATTATCTTGTTCTTGCTAAAGCTTATCAAAAACTATCGAAGCCCGACTCTTCTCTGTTTTTTGCAAAACAATCATTTGAGCAGGCCAAAGAAGCAAAACGACCGTCAAGTATTGTTGAGGCTGCTACCTTTCTGAGCAAAAGCTACGAACAACGCAACGATTATAAAAGTGCCTTCTACTATGAGCAGATGAAACAACAGGCCAAAGACAGCCTATATAATCAGCGCAAGGCGCTACAGGTTCAAAGTATCACCGAAGAAGAACGTGAACGCAAAACCCAGGCTGAAGCTGCCGCGGAGACTTACCGCAATAATGTACGGCTTTATTCATTGCTGAGTTTATTGGTGGGAGTTATTGTGATTGCGTTTTTACTGTTGCGCAATAACCGTCAACGAAGAAAAGCCAACCTGCTATTGAGCACGCAAAAGCAAGAAGTGCAAAATACGTTGAACCAGCTTAAATCCACCCAAACCCAGCTCATCCAATCCGAAAAAATGGCTTCGCTGGGTGAATTGACAGCGGGTATTGCGCATGAGATACAGAATCCATTAAACTTTGTCAATAATTTTTCAGAAGTGAGTGTGGAATTGCTTGCTGAACTGAAAGAAGAAGAAGCCAAGGGGAATAAAGAAGAAGTTATGGCCATTGCCAATGATTTAACACAAAATCTCGAAAAGATAAACCACCACGGCAAACGCGCCGATTTTATTGTAAAAGGAATGCTGGAACACAGCCGTGTCAGTGCAGGCGAGAAGCAGCTAACAGATATGAATGTACTTTGCGATGAGTTTTTAAAGCTGTCGTACCACGGCTTGCGGGCAAAGGACAAGTCATTTAATGCGGTTATGGTTATCCATTTCGACCCCAAGCTACCTAAAGTAAATGTATCGCAGCAGGATATGGGCAGGGTAATGCTTAACCTGTTTAATAACGCATTTTATGCGGTAAAACAAAAACAAAAAATCGCCAATGAAGATTATAAACCAGAAGTAATTGTTAATACCTCTATTGAAAACGGGCAGATTATAATCAAAGTAAAAGATAACGGAGTTGGCATACCTGATGCAATCAAAGATAAAATCATGCAACCCTTTTTTACTACCAAACCAACAGGGGAAGGCACCGGACTGGGTTTATCCTTAACTTATGATATGGTGGTAAAGGGCCATGGTGGAGGTATTAGTATAAATAGTATAGAAGGGCAGGGTTCAGAATTTATAATTGATTTACCTTTATACACTAAAACCTGATGAAATATATTATCCTATTTGTTGTCGCTTTTTTATGTCTCGAAAAAGCAACTTTTGCACAACGGCAAATCGATTCTGTGCGCGCGCATTTAATGCGGTACGCTGCGTCAAAAAAAGATGATAGCGCCAGGTTCAAACTTTACTTCGACTTGTCGAATGCTTATCGCAGGAGCAACTATGATTCCGCGTTATATTATGGCCGGCTTGCGTTAGAACTTTCAAAACGAATGGACTATAAACAGGGTGAAGCAAGGTCACTAGCCGCCATTGAGTTTGGCCTTCGCGAAACGGGCAACCTGGCCGAGGCATTAAATATTGAGCTTACCACACTTGACCTGGCCCGCGCAATAAAAAATAGTGCTGTGGAAGCCCAGGAATTAAACAGCATTGGTAATTCCTATATCGATTTAGGTGACCCTAAAACTGCATTGCAATATTACCGAAACTCCTACGCCGTTTTACAAACAATTACTGCTCACCCCGCATCGGTTCACAAAGGTTTTCCGTTCAAATACTGGGTAAAAAATGAAATCTCAAATATGGGCAGCGCGTTTGAGAAATTGGGCGAATTGGATTCGGCGCTTATTTATGAAACAAAACTGTACCGGGATCCAAATTTCCCGCCTGATCTGATGCCCGAGCTGCTGGGAAGGTTGGGAGCGCTAAAGGTACGGCTGGGCGATGGCAGGGAAGCAATGCGACTATATAAAAAAGGGGTTGCACTTTCTTTCCCAACGCAAGTTGTTAGCGACAGGGCAACTCTTTACTACCAGGTAGCTGCGTTATTTGACCTATGGCATCAGCCGGATTCGAGTATAGAGTATGCACGCAGGTCATTTAATACTGCACAGACCATTTCCTTGCGCAGAATAATGTTGAGTGCGTCCAGGCTGCTGGCCCGCGTTTACGATCAAACTAAGCGGATAGACAGCGCATTTTATTACCAGCGTGTTGGGATCAATTATAACGATACTCTTTTTGGGGCCGAAAAATTCAGGCATATACAGCTGATTTTGTCAAACGAGCAGATCAGGCAGCAGAAAATTTTACAGGAACAGCAGGCGCAGCGTACCAGGTACCTGGCCATTGGGGGCGCCATTGTACTGCTATTCGTTTTGACCATTCTTTTAATCGTATCGAGAAATAATCGACTGCAAAAAAGGCAAAACCGATTGCTGAACCTGCAGAAAACACAGATCACCACGCAGCGCGACGAAATGAAAATCACACTGGAAAATCTACATAAAACCCAAAACCAGCTTATTCAGTCCGAAAAAATGGCTTCACTGGGTGAGCTGACGGCAGGCATAGCGCATGAGATACAGAACCCGCTCAATTTCGTTAATAATTTTTCAGAAGTGAACCGGGAAATGCTGGAGGAGCTGAAAGCTGAAAGCGAAAAGCCGAAAGCAGAACGGGATGAACGGCTGGAAATTGAACTGATAAATGACCTGATAGAGAACGAAGAAAAGATAAACCACCACGGCAAACGCGCAGATTTTATTGTAAAAGGCATGCTGCAGCACTCGCGCGCCAGTACAGGCGAGCGGCAATTAACCAATATGAATGTTTTGGCGGAAGAATTTTTCAAACTCGCCTACCAGGGCCTGCGTGCTAAAGACAAAAGCTTTAATTCCGTCCCGATAGCTATCGGGATGGTTACGCATTTTGACGCTGATCTGCCCAGGGTTAATGTAGTGCAGCAGGATATTGGCCGGGTGTTGCTTAACCTGTTTAACAATGCATTTTACGCTGTAAATCAAAAAGCGAAAACGGCCGGCCCTGATTACAAACCCACTGTCGAACTAACAACTTTTAAACCCCCTTCAGGGGGCTTGGGGGTTAAAATAAAAGATAACGGCGTTGGCATCCCTGATGCTATTAAAGAAAAGATACTGCAACCCTTCTTCACCACTAAACCAACTGGCGAGGGCACCGGTCTGGGGCTGAGTTTGAGTTATGATATCCTGGTAAAGGGCCATAACGGCACTTTGGATATAAACAGCAAAGAGGGTGAAGGCGCCGAGTTTATTGTTAAATTACCTTTGAATTAAAAACGTAATGGTGAAATCTGGCGTAGTCATCATCTTTGTTTCTTAAGTTAGAAATACAAAAATTTCGGTTGTGTGCCAGGAGGGTTTCCCGCTGATTTAAGTTAACCCACAAACCAATCAAGCGTGTCGTCGTTCCTCGCAATGACGACTTAAGTTTAAAAAAGTGAATCGCCGATTTTAAAAACTTTTTGTCCGCGAGCGTGTTTATAGAATAAGTAAATTATTCAGATTATGGCACACTTAGAAGTAAAACGAAAAAGCCGCAGCAACTGGTTGGTTTGGTTGATTATCATAATCATCGTCATTGCGCTTGCCGCTTTTGGTTACCAGCGGTATTACGGTGGCGGAAACACAGTGGCCAAAACTGATACCAGTAAAACAACAAAAGACTCCGTGGCTACCCACGGTGCCAAATAACAGTTAAATTTAATTTAAATACTATGTCAACTCAGGAAAAAGTAGCAACCCGCCTTGAAGAACTTCACGACAGCGGATTCGAAATTATAGATGGGCAGCCCGATATTACCGGCTGGGCTATAAAAACCCGCAGCGGTAAAAAAGCAGGGGAAGTAGACGATCTTCTTTTTGACGCCGAGTCGGGTAAGGTTCGTTATATCATTGCCGACCTTAATAAAAACGAACTGGAATTGGATGATGACCGTAAGGTGCTGATCCCAATTGGCATTGCCGAACTGTATACCAAGGCATCACGTCACAGGCGCCGCATGGATCCTGCCTTCAGCAGTTACGATCCTTCAGGCGACACAAATATAGTTTACATACCATCCATAAGCGCACGGCAGCTCGACTCACTGCCTTTATATGAAAAGGACCGCTTATCGCGCCATACGGAAATTGCCATACGGAAAATCCTTGAACCGGCTGACCGGAGGGAGCGGGAAGAAGATGAATTTTACCGCCACGAACACTTTAATGAAGACCACTTTTACGATCGCGATTAATTGATCAGTAAGGCAGCCATAGTGGATACTTTGATGTATTCTTTTAGCCAAAGGTTTCCAAAACCCTGCAAGTACCGGTGTATTTGCAGGGTTTTATTTTTAATGCTTTTCTCTTTTCACCCGTTCTTTCCTTTCAGGCTACTTTTTCACCTTTGGCAATAAAATTACGTAAACTGCTGGTAATATAAGAGCCCCATGCATTTGAACAGTCGTTATAACATTCAACGCCCGGAACTAAGCCAACATGGGTAAAGCAGACCTCAGTTTTGTCGCCTTTTTTTGCGATATCAAAAGTAATTTTTGTGCCCGTCCATTCGTTTTTGTCTGCGACAAAACTGAGGTTACTATCAGTAACAAGCCAAACAATTTTCTTGCCGGGGATTAATTCTGTTATCTTTTGTTTAGAATGATGGTATGGCTTGTAATCATACGTGAACTCGTCATTGAGTTTGTCTGTGCTGCCTTCAATCCCAGGGTCTCCTGTCCACCATCCGCGAACGTTGTTGATGGCATCGAATGCTTCTTCCGGGGTTTGGTCTACCAATATGGTAGCGGTGAAATCTGATGTTTTCATTTTTCTTGGTTTTATAATTTGATTATTATGTTGTTTGTTTTAAAGGCAATTTCGGTGTAGAGACGCAAAATATTGCGTCTCTACGACCATGAAAATTCTTTTTTAGACAGCTTCTAAGCAATGAACCTTCTAAACTTGCTGATCCAGCCTCCATTTCTCAACCATCTGCACATCAAAATCATCGTGATCTTTTCC
>Ga0207033_1126_pt1 | contig 15858 bp, 11 predicted proteins | sample Alteio_BWMinCont_35_FD_153262 | JGI IMG/M metagenome (GOLD analysis project Ga0207033, IMG submission 153262) | Enriched cells from forest soil in Barre Woods Harvard Forest LTER site, Petersham, Massachusetts, United States -... | ecosystem: Environmental > Terrestrial > Soil > Temperate forest >... | reverse complement strand
TAGTATTCGGTACCATTTGCATTATAGCGCGGAACAATAGCATTTTGGATATGATAATAAAAAACCGAAGCGTCAAGATACATGCTTCCATCATTATTCGTCAAACGAAAACCGGTTTCATAATTCAACCCTGATTCAGCCTGTAAGTTTGGATTTATTTGGTGATCAGTCGGTCGTATTTCGGCAGTTGTCGGCGTTGAGTAGCCACGGCTAACCGATACCCTCCAGGCAAAATTACTTGTTATTTGGTAGGATAGGGCAATCCTCGGCATTAGTTGCGGCGTAAAATAACGGTTGGTATAAGCAGTTTCATCATTGGGAAAAACATTCAGGAATTTGTAATCATAAAAATTCACGCTTAAAGCCGCTTCTACATGAAATTTGTTATAGAAATCAGCTACATACCTTGTAAAGAAAAAATGAGTGTTACTATTGATCTTATCCAAAGTTTGGGCAGTATCCCTTACACCAAACCTGTTGCCATAATTGTTAATATCGGCATTTGTTTGCTGCCATTCTATTCCGAGGTTTGTTTTCCATTTAAAATCAGTACGGTCATTCCCGGTAAGCTCAAAGTATGTCCGAAACCCGTAAGTGCTTTCATAACGTTGTTCGTAGTCGGTAATAAAGGGATTGGCAAAATCAACATAAGTGCCGAAAACTGATAGTACATTCCGTAAATGATCATTAAAATGGTACTCATTCACAGCCCCGCCGAAAAGCATTTTTTGATGAATACCTGCTTTTTGTTGAATAGAACCGGGGAAAGTTGTTGTTGGCGGTCTGGCTAATTGCGGGTCGGCCTCATATTGACCCAGGGTTAAACCCCCTGGTGTTTCATAATCCAGGACTGAATAGAAGCCAAGCACCTTGAAATCATCATTTTTATTATAGTCCCATTTATTTACGGCTTGTATATACTGCCTCTGCATGTCACTATTCTGCCGGTAGCCGCCATAACTTTGGTAAGCCTGGTTTAAATTTAAAGTGTAATTGCCCGATCGTTCCTGCAAAGCGGTATTTTCATGGATCAGCCCATATGAGCCGCCATTTAGCCCGGCCGATACAAAATTGCTATCGGCAAAACGGTTAACAGGGCTTAATAAAACTACGCCACCGGTGTTCGCGCCAAACAAACTGCCGTCGGGGCCTTTTAGCACCTCCATATTATGAATACTATTGAAATCAATGGCATTTAAATAGGTATTACCGCCCGCATCTGCAAGCGGGATATCATCGTAATAAATTTTTATGTCGCGTACACCAAAAGGCGAACGCAGCAAACTGCCCCGGATAGATAAACGGTAACTGCCCGGCGAACGTTCTTCGGCCCTTACGCCCGGCTGGCTGTTCAAGACAGAAATAAAGGAATTATCCGGCTGTAAATTTAACTGCTGCTGACTGATGACACCGACAGAGGCAGGCACACTAAGCACAGGCTGTTCATACAAATATCCCCTTACAGTAACGGGCTGTAACTGCTTTATGCTATCTCTTTTTAAGGTATCGGGCTTGGTTTGTGCATTAACACCTATCGCGATAGCAAAAATAAAAACCAGGACAAAGTATATTTTTACCATAGGCATTAACCATCATAACAAAAATAGCTTTTTTACTGATATAAAATCATTTGTAAACGAGCGCCTTTTAATTGTAACCAAAGTGATACCGCCCGTTTACAAAATATAATGCACTTAAAAGTTTAAATAATCTATTTTTGAAACCTCACTGTATCAAGTACAGGTGCCCCTGATGCGATCAATTATTTTTAAACTATTTTTACTGTCAATTTTTATTGCGCTTACCTTACAAACTAACGCACAAACCTGTACTGGTAGCTTAGGCGATCCCGTTATTAACCAGGATTTTGGTTCAGGGACAAATCCGGGGGCGCCATTACCAGGTAGTGTTACTAATATGATTTACACAACTACGGGTTGCCCTAATGATAACTATTATGCCATTGCTAACAGTATGGGAGGTTGCTTTGGCAATGCATGGCATTTTTTAAATCATGATCATACCGGGAACCCTAACGGTTATATGATGGTTGTTAATGCATCTTTTCAGCCGAGCATCTTTTTTACACAGCAAACAACAGTAGGCCAGTTATGTCCTAATACTACTTATGAATTTGCCGCCTGGATTATCAACCTTGATAGCGCTTCAACATGCGGAGGGACGCCGATATTGCCCAATATTACTTTCTCAATTGCAACAACCGGCGGTACAGTATTAAAAACCTATAATACAGGCGATATACCAACAACAAATAATGCGCAATGGATCCAGTACGGAACATTTTTTACAACCCCCGCAAACTCTTCACAAGCGATAGTGGTTACAATGACCAATAATGCAACTGGCGGCTGCGGAAATGACATAGCTTTAGATGATATTACTTTCAGGGCTTGCGGCCCTGTTATCCAATCGGGTTTTGGATCAACTAACGGGCCAGCCAACAAGACGTTGTGCCAGGGCGACAATGCCATTTATACCATTAAGGCTAATGTTGTGGGAAACAACAACCCTTCGTATCAATGGCAGTCGAATATTAATGGTAATGGATGGGCAGATATGGCAGGGGATAATGCCGGTGTGTTAAATGTCCAACTCACTAATGCTGTAACAGGTGTATATCAATACAGGCTCGGTGTGGGAAATGGGTCAAATATTTCCTCAGTCCAATGCCGGGTATATTCACCCCCTTTAACGGTTAATGTGAACCTGCTGCCTGTAGTCCCGCCTATTGCCCCGCAAACAGTTTGCGTGGGCTACCCTTTAACTTTAACCGCCTCGGGGGGCGCAAGTTACATTTGGACAGGGCCAAATATGCCGGCTTCTTCGCAAAATCCGCTCATTATCAATAGCGTCACCTCCGCAAATGCAGGTACTTACACGGTACAGGCATTGTCTGACAGCGGCTGCGCCGCCCCTCCTGTCCATACTGTGGTAACAGTTATTCCAAAAGTAGTACCTGGCGTAAGCAATAGCTTGGCTATCTGTGCGGGCGAGTCTACCCAATTATCTGCATCAGGCGGCTTATTTTATAAATGGACGCCAACAACCGGGCTTAACAATGATAGTATCCCCAACCCGGTTGCCACTCCGCTGCAAACCACTACCTACACCGTTGATATAAGTAACGGCAGTTGCGATGATAGTACCAAATCGGTAACAGTTACGGTAAACAAAAATCCTGTCGCCGACGCAGGAAGCAATAAAGTACTATTTGAAGGCCAATCGGCCAAATTAGACGGGGTGATCCAAGGCGATAATATTACCGGTTACTCCTGGTCGCCGGCAACATTCCTTAATGATCCGACGTCGCTTACACCCATTACCACACCTACGGATGATATTACCTATACCCTCACAGTAGCATCCCAAACCTGCGGCATATCAACAAGCAGCGTTTTTGTGAGGATTTATAAAAAAATCACTATCCCCAATACCTTTTCGCCGAATAACGATGGCATAAACGATTACTGGAATATTGACGCATTGGTAACTTATCCCGAAAGTTCAATTTTAGTTTTCAACCGGTATGGGCAGCGGGTATATCAAAGTACGGGGTATTCCAGGCCCTGGGACGGCACTTACAATGGTGCTCCATTGCCGCAGGGTACTTATTATTACCTCATCGACCTAAAAAACAATACGCCCAAATTAGCAGGCTGGGTTCTGATTGTCCGGTAACTACTTAAAACAAATCGGTACAAGTTGGTACAATTGTGGTGGATTGTTAAATCAACAGGTTAAATAATTATTTTTGAGGAATAGCTTTCTTAATATGGTTAAAACAAATGCGAACAATTACCCTGAAATTATTTCTATCGGCAATTTGTATAGTATTTTCCTTACAGGCAGGTGCGCAAACCTGTACAGGCAGCTTGGGCGACCCAGTCATTAACCAGGATTTTAAATATGGAAGAAATCCCGGTATCCCTTTATCACAGATTTATACAAATTATGTGTATGTTCCAATGGGTTGTCCCAATGATGGGATGTATACCATTGCAAATAGCATAGATACCTGCTTTGGCAGTACGTGGCATAAGTTAAGCCATGATCATACCGGGAATCCAAACGGCTATATGATGATTGTAAATGCGACGTATGCACCTGGCATATTTTATACGCAGCAAACTTTGGCAGGCCAGCTATGCCCTAATACTACCTATGAATTTGCGGCCTGGATAATTAACATTGATAGTGCTTCTGCCTGCGGGGGAAATTCGATAAAGCCTAATATTACTTTCACTATTGCCACAATTAATGGTACCCTGTTAAAAACATATAACACAGGCGATATACCGGTAACCGACACTGCCAAATGGATTCAATACGGGACATTTTTTACTACGCCGGCAAGTGGTTCACAAGCAGTAGTGGTTACTATGACCAACAACGCGCCCGGTGGTTGCGGAAATGACATAGCCTTGGATGATATTACTTTCAGGGCCTGTGGCCCCGTCATACAATCGGGTTTTGGATCAACCACTGGGCCAAATGACAAGGAATTATGCGAAGGCAGCAATGCTGCTTATACCATTAAGGCTAATGTTGCAGGGAATAACAACCCATCCTATCAATGGCAATCGACCATTAATGGCGGCGCATGGGTTGATATGCCGGGCAGTACAGCCGATACACTTCAAATCTCTTTTACCAATGCCGCTACCGGTGTGTATCAATACCGGCTGGGTGTGTCAAATGGCTCGCCTATTACTTCAGTCCAATGCCGGGTATATTCGCCCACTTTAACCGTTAATGTAAACCCGCTGCCGGTAGTCCCAGCTTTTGCCCCACAAACAGTTTGTGTCGGCAATCCTTTGCAATTGACCGCTTCGGGGGGCGCAAGTTATATTTGGACCGGGCCGAACATGGCGCCAACTTCACAAAATCCGCTTATTATTAATAATGTAACCGCCGCAAATGCTGGTACTTATACGGTACAGGCATTGTCTGATAGCGGCTGCTCCGCCGCTCCTGTCCATGCCGTGGTAAAAATTGTGCCAAAAGTAAAGGCAAGTGTGGCCGGCAATGCGGTTACATTATGCGCCGGTGAATCCACTCAATTATCGGCATCTGGCGGCTTATTTTATAAATGGACACCGTCCACAGGGCTTAACAATGATAGTATTCCCAACCCTGTTGCCACTCCGCCGCAAACTACTACTTATACCGTTCATGTAAGTAACGGGGGCTGTACAGATAGCTCGCAAACTGTCACAGTAACCGTCAATAAAAATCCAGTCGCCAATGCAGGCCCAGACATAACACTATTTCAGGGGCAGTCCGCTAAACTAAACGGAACAATACAGGGGGATAATATTACCAATTTTTACTGGTCGCCGGCAACATACTTAAATGATCCGACATCGCCTACGCCCATTACCACGCCGACGGGTGATATTACCTATACACTGACGGTAGTATCCCAAACGTGCGGTACTTCAACCAGCAGCGTTTATGTAAGGCTTTATAAAAAGATCACCATTCCCAATACGTTTTCGCCGAATAACGACGGTATAAACGATTATTGGGATATTAACGCATTGGTAACTTATCCCGAAAGTTCAATTTTGGTTTACGACCGTTACGGGCAGCAGGTATTTCAAAGCATTGGTTATTCGAAGCCATGGGACGGCACTTATAACGGTTCACGCGTACCCCCCGGCACTTATTATTATATTATCGACCTGAAAAACAATACGCCAAAGCTTGCTGGCTGGGTTTTGGTTGTGAGGTAACCTTCACCAAACTACTTTTTCTGGCCAAAAGTGTATGTTAATCCAAATTGTGTGCTCGAATATGTAAAACCATTCCCCGAAAAAACAGTAGGAATAATATAGCTTACATATATCCCGAATTTATTATTTAAGGTAATTCCGGCAGATAATGGAACTGAAAACCAGCTGCTTGTAAGCTCGATATAATTTGCTTCAGGGTCTGTACCTCCGGCGCTATATAAATTATTATTGCTATATTTTGAAAAGTTAAGAGATAAACCTGCTTCCAGGTAGAATTTGAAGCGATCTGAATTATAAATATTATAAAGCACCTGTGGTTCAAGTGACGCAGTATATTGATTTAGGGTAAGATATGACTTTGGGTGGCTATAAAAGTATTGATTAAAATAAGTTTTAAAAGTATTTGCAGATAGTGCAATTTCAGCTTTAAAAACTAACCTCCCTACTTCGGGGTTCGTGTAAACATTTATTCCAAAAGATATCCTTGGAAGATATGAGTAAACATATGAATCATTTGTGCTATAAAAGTTATAATCATTAGGAGGTTTTATTGATGATATGGCTGAGCCAATGCCCGCATAAAAGGAAATACCTGATTTGGCATGATGTGTTGCCTGCTTTGCGGAGCCGTTAATCTTATTAACAATATTTACCAGATCCTGGTCGTAGCTTGCGTTTTCAATGGTTGTCTTAAGTTCATCAGTATTTCTGTTGTATTTGGACGATAGATAGATCAACTGACCTTTGTATTTAGTTTCATTTACAGTATTATACGTTTTATCCACATCAATATAAGTTCTGTAAACTAATTCAAAAGGTTTATTATTTATTTTTTCAGCTATGAAGTAGCGTTTTTTTAAGTCATCTGTGTATGAGTACAACGCAATATACTTACCATCCTGTTCAATTTTAAGAAATATAACAGCAGTTTTGAAGCTTGTATCCCTACCTGACGACAAGTGGCTTATATTTGTCGCGTCCATACTGATCGGGCCATTATAACTCCTGTAAGCATCTAATTGGGCTACCTGGAAATAAGTAATTTCATTTGGGGTATATTGCTGTGCAGCTTCCGTTAATGCAGGTTTGAAATTTATGCTTTCAGGATTATTTTCCCATTCTTTATAATCAACAAAGCCATGCAGTGTATCGCCTTTTAAGGTAACTACAATACCGGGTTTATAATTGCTTTGGGCTAACGAAAATAAGGGTAATAAAAAGACAACAAGGAATGGCTTGTAAAGATGCTTCATTAGAGGGATTTACGATAAGGTTATAAATATGTTTGTTTTTGGTATTTCAAATGTAATTAAGATTAATGATAAATTGCCTTTTGTTGTAAATATGCTATTATATACAGTTACATTTAAACATGCATCATGAACATCATTTAAAAAGTTCGGACACAATCCGCGATATTGTTATCGGGATGTCTGACGGGCTGACAGTACCATTTGCCCTTGCCGCCGGTTTGAGCGGAGCTGTTAATTCTTCGGGCATTGTTGTTGTAGCAGGCATTGCCGAAATTGTTGCAGGTTCAATTGCCATGGGGCTCGGCGGTTTTTTAGCAGGGCGAACCGAGTCGGATCATTATAATTCGGAATTAAAACGCGAATATGAAGAAATAGAAAGGGTGCCGGAGCAGGAAAAAGCAGAGGTCAAAGAGGTATTCGCTGACTTCGGATTGTCGGCGGCATTACAGGACCAGATTGCCAATGAAATGGCAAAAGATAAAGATAAGTGGGTCGATTTTATGATGCGTTATGAACTCGGCCTCGAAAAACCGGAAGCTAACCGGGCCTCCCAAAGCGCGATAACCATTGGTCTTTCCTATATCGTTGGCGGCATCATACCGCTTTCTCCCTACTTTTTTATAGCCGATTCGCAAAAGGCGTTATATTATTCATGCGCCATTACCATGGTATGCCTGTTTGTTTTCGGATATTTTAAAAGTAAAGTGACCGGCCAACCAGCCTTTTCGGGCGCATTAAAAGTATTATTTATAGGTACACTGGCCGCCACAGCCGCATTTGTAATGGCTAAATTAATAAATGGGGGTTGGGGTTAGTAATTAGTTAATTAGGGGTTAGAGATTAGTCCGAAAGAAAAAAATGATCTGATCAACGAAATCAAAAAAATCATTCAAATCAACGGTTCAGACAATAATCGGTGTAATCATTTTCCCGCAATCGGTGAAATCAAAAAAGAATAAATTTATCCATCTGCTCATCGGTAAACTTTAGGGTATCTTTTTTATAGAGGTTATTGTTTTCGTCAAACTCCTTGTTTATTTCTGAAATATGGATTTTTAAAGGCATTACATGTAAATGCATATAATGGCAAACCCCTGTAAAATGGTCAATTCCACGTATATTTCCATATTTACCGGATGACAGGCCAGTAAGGGCAGCCTTTTTTTCATAAAAGCTTTCAGGGAAGCTGCAGGCATCAATAAATACTTTTAATACGCCCGGAAAACTGCCGTTATACTCAGGTATGATGAATAAAAATTTTTGTGTCTGGGTAATAATTTGTTGTATAGGTTCAAATTCAGCGCTCCTTTTACCGTAAAGGTCGCTTTGAATTATGTTGGCCGGTAATTGACTTAAAGAAAATAAGCCTGCATCCAGGCCTTTTTCGCCCAACCTTTTTTGATAATATTGGGCCAGTTTAAGTGTCGAGCTCCCGGGCCGGTTAGTAGCAGATATAATGGTAACCACGTGGTAATGTTGAATTAGTGAATTATTGAATTAGTGAGTTGATGTATTGCTGAATTAGCGAATGATGAATTTTTTAGTTTTTGAATGGTCAGATAATGTTTATTAATTGAAATAATATCATCAAACAAAGTAAATCAATAATTCACTAACTCACTAATTCAATAATTAATACAAGTAAATCAATAATTCACTAACTCACTAATTCAAAATTATTTGTTTGTAAATAGGCAAAAGCTGTGGATTTCGGGATTATTTAAATATGTATCTTTGGCTGGTGGAAAAAACTACGCGAAATAGAAATTTCATTCCTATATTTCGTCATTGCAAAAAACCCTTTTATTAAAACTTTTTTAATATAAAATGAGTAAAATTATTGCTTTAGCCAATCAAAAAGGTGGTGTCGGGAAAACAACATCATCCATAAACCTGGCTGCAAGTTTGGCCGTATTAGAGTTTAAAACGTTATTGGTCGATGCCGATCCGCAGGCCAATTCAACATCCGGAATTGGGTTTGATCCGCGAAATATAAAAAACAGCATTTACGAATGCATCATTAACCAGGTAGATCCGCATGAGGCTATTCAAAAAACTGAAACGCCAAATCTTGATCTTCTGCCCGCGCATATCGACCTGGTAGGCGCTGAAATAGAGATGATCAACCTTACTGATCGTGAGTATAAAATGAAAGCGGTACTTAACATGGTTAGGGATGAGTATGATTTTATTATTATTGATTGTTCGCCATCGCTGGGCCTTATCACCATCAATGCACTAACCGCTGCTGATTCTGTTATTATCCCCGTTCAGTGTGAGTATTTTGCATTGGAAGGTTTAGGCAAGCTGTTGAATACCATCAAGATAGTTCAATCAAGGTTAAACCCCCAATTAGAGATAGAAGGCATCCTGTTAACCATGTATGATGTGAGGCTCCGTTTATCAAACCAGGTGGTTGAAGAAGTGAGGACACATTTTGAGGATATGGTGTTTGATACCATTATTCAGCGCAATACGCGCCTAAGTGAAGCGCCAAGCTTTGGAATATCAGTAATTATGCATGATGCAACCAGTAAAGGTGCAATAAACTATCTTAATCTTGCCCGTGAAATAATACGCAAAAATGGTTTGGTGAATACCGAAACCACGGCAACAACAGAAACAGTATAACAAATGAGTGTAGAAAAAAGAAACGCTTTGGGAAGAGGGCTGAGCGCCCTGTTGAATGATTCTGAAAATGTACAATCAAACAGGAACAACGTTTCACCGGGTCCCGAAATAAACAACCTGGGTTCGGTAAATGAGATAAAATTAGCGGACATTGAAGTAAACCCTTTTCAACCGCGCTCTGATTTTGACGAACAGGCCTTATTAGAATTAGCCGACTCCATTAAGTTGCAGGGGCTTATCCAACCCATAACGGTACGGCGGTTAAATGCCCATAGCTACCAGCTGATCTCAGGCGAACGCCGTTTCAGGGCTTCAAAACTTGCGGGATTAACGCAGATACCGGCTTATGTGCGTACTGCCAATGATCAGCAAATGCTTGAAATGGCGCTTATCGAAAACATTCAGCGGGAAAACCTGAATGCGATCGAAGTTGCTTTAAGCTTTCAGCGGATGATAGAAGAATGCAGTCTGAAGCAGGAAGAGCTGGGCGAGCGCGTAAGTAAAAACCGATCCACAGTAACCAACTACCTGCGCCTATTACGGTTGCCACCCAGCATACAAGCCTCCATACGCGACGGGCAGATCAGCATGGGGCATGCCAAGGCATTGGTAACCATTGACGACCCCACCAAACAAATATATCTCCACCAACATATCATTAAGCATGGTTTATCCGTTCGTAAAGCGGAAGAACTGGCAAGGGATGTGCAAAGGGCCCCTTTAAAAAAGGAAGGGAAACAGCCCGAACCTGTCTCATTCCAAATTCAAAAAATACAGGACGACCTGGCATCGAAATTCAGTTCAAGGGTTAAACTTAAAATCGGGGGCCAGGGTAAAGGTACAATTGAGATCCCTTTTTTATCGGAAGATGATCTCAGCCGTATCCTTGAACTTATGGAGTGGTAATAGTTTTTTAATTTAAAGCATGCAAATCAAGAGCCAGGAACCAAGAGTCAAGATAAAAAGAACGAAAATAATTACCGGCAAGGCTTCGGCGTAGCCTGCTTAACTTTGTTTCTTTTTATCCTGGCTCTTGACTCTTGGTTCTTGGCTCTCAAAAAATATGTATAAATATTTGGCCTTAATTTGGTTAATGATGCTGTGTGCATTTAGCGCGATGGCACAAACACCAGATACAACAAAATCGCCGGTTGTAAAAAACAGCAAGGATACATTGATCTCCACCAGGAATGATACTGTTGTTGCCCGGTCTTTTAAACCCAAACCAAAAAAAGAAAAAGTTTTTCATCCGGATACATTACATGACCCGCATAAGGCTTTGATGCACTCATTGATGATTCCGGGTTGGGGACAGATTTATAATCACCGCTGGTGGAAGGTGCCGGTTATTTATGGCGCGCTCGGCTCCTTTGTGGTGGCCATTATATTTAACAACAGTAATTACCAGGAGTTTTTGCAATTGGCACAGTACAGGGAGCACGGAACAATCCCTCCTGTGGGTAGTAAATATTATTCCGCTTATGAGCTGTATATTAATCAACCCAGCCAGGCTATTTATGATGCAAACGATTATTACCGCCGTACCCGTGACTTATTAATACTGGGTGTTTTTGGCTTTTGGGGAATAAATGTGATCGATGCCTATATTGACGCAAAATTTATCAGCGTTTACTCTGTTGATAATAACCTTTCGATGAAGATTACCCCGACTTTGCTAAACCAAACGATGTACGCTCAAAATTCCGGAACTTCTTTTATTCCGGGCATAAAAATTACCTTTACACTCAGATAAAAATTTTATATACCCCAAAACAAGGTTTTATTTTATAACATTGCTTTGGTTTAGCATTGAACAATAAAGACGTATAATGAAAATTGCATTGTTAGGGTACGGTAAAATGGGCAAAATAATAGAAAAAGTAGCCATTGACCGCAAGCACGAGATCGTATTAAAAATTGATTACGATAACCAGCATGAGCTAACTGCCGAAAACCTGCAAAAAGCCGATGTAGTTATAGAATTCAGCACCCCTCACACTGTGCTGGGCAATATTGAACATTGCTTTAATGCAGGCGTTCCGATTGTGGTGGGCACTACGGGCTGGTATAACGAATTGCAGCAGGTAAAGCAGCAGTGCGAAGAAAATAACAATTCGCTGGTTTATGCCTCTAATTTTAGCATAGGTGTAAATATATTTTTTCATGTCAACAGGGTACTTGCAAAGCTGATGAATAATTATCCCTACTATGATGTGCAGGTTGAAGAAATCCATCATACACAAAAAATGGATTCTCCAAGCGGAACTGCAATTACTATCGCCGAAGGTATAATCGAAAACATTAAATCTAAAAAAGAATGGGTTAATGCACTTACTGTTGATGGTGATGAAACTACAGATGATAATGTTAAAAGCGACCAATTATTGATCGAATCCTTCCGTATTGACAGCGTGCCCGGTACACACACCGTGATCTACGACTCGGAGGTTGACAGCATAGAATTTAAACATACCGCACATAACCGTAACGGGTTTGCATTAGGTGCAGTAATGGCAGCAGAATGGATAAAGGATAAAAAAGGGTTCTATTCTGTGCAGGATATGTTTGATTTTAGCTTTTAAAAAGAACCAAGAGTATAGAACCAAGAGCCAAGAAGCAAGAACCAAGAAACAAAAATCAAGTCAATCAATAGTCAAGACCATAAAGATAACAGATATGTATCGGGGCCATTTAAATTTTACCCTTGTTCTTGATTCTCGGTTCTTGGCTCTCATAATATAAATTATTATTCCCAATATTGTAAATATGAACTGGAAATTCTGGAGCAAGAAAAAAAATAATCCAAATAAAAAGAAGAAAAGCGCCACCCGCGAGTGGGTTGACGCTATTGTTTTTGCTGTAATAGCCGCGACTTTAATACGTACCTTTTTTATTGAGGCCTATGTAATACCTACACCGTCAATGGAAAGATCGTTGCTTGTTGGCGATTTCCTGTTTGTAAGCAAGGTAAATTATGGCGCACGTACACCTATGACGCCTATTGCCTTCCCGTTTGCCCATCATACCATGCCGCTGATAGGTACAAAAGCTTATTGGGATGGTTTGGAACTTCCTTATTACCGCTTGCCAGGTTTTAGCGATGTAAAAAAGAATGATGTAGTGGTATTTAATTATCCCCAGGATACCATAAATAACCGCCCCGTTGATAAACGCGAAAATTATATAAAACGTTGCCAGGGTACGCCCGGTGATACGTTAAGTGTTGTTGACGGCCAGGTTTATGTAAATGGCAAAGCAATGCCAAACCCGCCGGGAGAAGAGATGGAATATAGCTATAAAACCACCGGTGAAGATGTTAACCCCCAAATTTTAGATGAACTGAATATCACTACTTACGAAGGGCATCAGTACCCGGCGATGACAAAAGAATCGGCAAATGTTTTAAAAGAATATTCAAACGTTAAATCATTTACAGAGGTAATTTCCCAAAAAGGTAAATCAGACCCATCAAATGCAGTTTTTCCGCATTACTATCCTATGCATGTAATGTTGACACCGCAAATTCCGGATTATAAATGGAGCCTCGATAATTTCGGGCCGATCATTATCCCTAAAAAAGGCTGGACAGTGAAATTAGACAGCATGACTTTCCCGCTATACGAACGCGCCATTGAAGTATACGAAAATAATAAGGTGCAGGTAGTTGGCAAGGATATTTTAATAAACGGAAAAAAGTCCGACAGCTATACTTTTAAAATGGATTACTACTGGATGATGGGTGACAACCGCCATGATTCAGAAGATTCACGTTTCTGGGGATTTGTGCCTATTGATCACATCGTGGGTAAGGCTTTGTTTATCTGGATGAGCTGGGATGATAATGCTTCATTTTTTGGCAAGATCAGGTGGAGCAGGCTATTTAGGGGGATTCATTAATTTGGTTGAATAAGTGAGTGGTTGATTAAGTTAGATTAAGTGAGTGGTTAATAGTCAGAAAAATTGATAAAACCATTGATTTTTAAACTTAATCAACCTAATCCAACTCAATAAACTGATAACCAATTTATTAACCTAATCCAACTTAATCAACCTAATCCAACTCAATCAACCAATAACCAACTTAATCAACCTAATCCAACTCAATCAACTAAAAACCAATTGAACATCGGCACCTACATCGGCATATTTATATTGGCTTCGCCGATACTCATTTTATGTTATGCAGGGTATTGGAAATTATTTCAAAAAGCAGGCCGCCATGGGTGGGAAGCGCTTATTCCCTTTTATTCAACTTATGTAATGTTTAAATTAAGCGGAAGGCCTGCATGGTGGGTCATCTGGCTTTTTCTTCCTTTAGCAAGTGTTATTGTTGGTGCGGGGATTATCATCGATTTTATAAAATCGTACGGGAAATTTACTTTTAGGGATCGCGCCGCAGCGATACTTTTAGGGTTCATTTACCTGCCGAAATGGGGTTTCGAAAAAAAGACACAATACCTGGGTCCTTCGGCCAATGCGGAATTTAAAAAAACTTATCCCAAAAGCACGAAATCATCAACACCTATTGAATGGACACAGGCGGTACTATTTTCAGTGGTCGCCGCTATGTTTATCCGTACTTTCTTTATCGAGGGTTATGTGGTCCCAACGCCATCGATGGAAAGGACGCTTTTAGTTGGCGACTATATATTTGTAAGTAAAGTAAACTACGGCCCGAGAACACCAATGACGCCGGTAAGCTACCCTTTTGCACACAATACCCTTCCTTATTTTTTTATCAGATCATACTGGGACGGCCTTGAATTACCCTATTACCGTTTGCCTGGTTTTAGTGAAGTAAAAAAAGGCGATGTCGTTGTGTTTAATTACCCGCAGGATAACCTAAATAACCGCCCTGTTGATAAACGCGAATTCTATATAAAGCGCTGTACAGGTATTCCCGGCGATACGGTAAGTATCATTGATGCACAGGTGTACATCAATGGAAAAGTACAGCCCAACCCGCCGGGCGAACAGTTGGAATACAGTTATAAAACAACAAACGATGATATTAATCCTGAGATTTTAAACCAGCTTCATATTACCACTTATGAGGGCCATCAATATCCGGCAATGACAAAAGGATCGGCGGATATTTTAAAGGGATATTCAAATATTAAATCCATTACGCCTGTAATTTCGCCAAACAGAGTTTCAGACACGTTAAACCCGGTTTTTCCACATCTATTTCCTATGCATGTGATGCTAACCCATCAAATCCCAGATTATAAATGGAACGTGGATAACTTCGGACCAATCATCGTACCCAAAAAAGGATGGACAGTAAAATTAGACAGCATGATATTCCCGCTTTACGAAAGGGCAATTGAAGTTTATGAAAACAATAAAGTCAGCGTAGTAGGGAAAGACATTTTTATTAACGGAAAAAAGATGAACACTTATACCTTCAAAATGAATTATTATTGGATGATGGGTGATAACCGTCACGATTCCGAAGATTCGCGTTTCTGGGGTTTTGTGCCCGAAGATCATATTGGCGGCAAAGCTTTATTCATTTGGATGAGCTGGGATAGCGATGCCCCATTATTTAACAAAATCCGATGGGACAGGCTGTTTAACGTAATTCGCTGACCTGTCTGCCGATTATTCAACCTACCCAATCTAACCTAATCAACCCATTCCAACTCAATCAACCTAATCCAACTCATTCCAACTTTATCAACCCAATCTAACTCAAAGATAAAAGCAGGTGCATTTTGATTTATCAATCCTTTACATTATTATTACGTATTGATTAGACAGGCCCAAAGCTTAAAACCCAGGGATGCAACCAACCCAACCCCACAATTCTGCAAAATCATTAGTCCCTATTATTGCTGCATCTACCATCGGCGCACTTTTCGAATTTTATGATTTTTATATTTTCGGAAGCCTCGCCACTATCATATCCACAAAATTTTTCCCCACAGGAAATCCCACTGCGGCCTTTTTGGCTACGCTGGCCACTTTTGCGGCTGGGATGCTGATACGTCCGTTTGGTGCTTTGTTTTTTGGTCGTTTGGGAGATCTCATCGGGCGAAAATATACGTTTATGGTTACCATTGTGCTGATGGGCGGCGCCACTTTTGCTATTGGCCTTATACCAGCTTACCAAACAATTGGTTTTTGGGCGCCAATTATAGTGCTTACTTTAAGGCTTTTGCAGGGGCTGGCCATTGGCGGCGAGTTTGGTGGCGCTTCCACCTTTGTGGCCGAGC
>Ga0207033_1070_pt1 | contig 16007 bp, 15 predicted proteins | sample Alteio_BWMinCont_35_FD_153262 | JGI IMG/M metagenome (GOLD analysis project Ga0207033, IMG submission 153262) | Enriched cells from forest soil in Barre Woods Harvard Forest LTER site, Petersham, Massachusetts, United States -... | ecosystem: Environmental > Terrestrial > Soil > Temperate forest >... | reverse complement strand
AAAGGCCATGATTAGTACACAAGTTATAAAAACAATTATTCCTGCTTCAGATGGTAAAAAAAGCATAAGTATGGTAAGTATAATACCTCCTGTGAACCAAATTCTACTTGCTACGCGGTGTGTCGCCCGCCAGTTGTCTTCACTTTCAAGTGTCCAGGGTGTACGAATACCGGCAAAATAGTTTGGTTTAATGCTGTTCATAATATTACCTAAAAAAACAAACATAAGCCCCATTAAAGGGAATATCAGTTTATCAATTTTAAAACCACGATGGGCGGTTGAAAAAATGATAACGATATTTAATGCCGCTAAAAATATAACCATGCCCAATCCCAGCTTTTGAAAGGTATCCTCCCCATATTTAATCTGCTTTTTAGGATCAATGGAAGGTAGAAATTTAAACAACAGGAAAACAAAAGCCGAAGTTCCCAACATTATCCACTGCAGCGTCCACAACTCGCTTTTATCGCCATACTTGTCAACAACGCCATTTAAGCCATAATGCATAGGCACCGTTTGAGGCAATGAGGCGTAAATAAAAAATACATAAACAGCCGGCAGTAACCATACTACCGTTGCTACTCCGTCCAATAAAGTAAACTTTTTCATTGTGATTAAAATTTATTTTTTTGTGATTGTAAACTGATTATCCATTTTAGCATCTCGTCCATCACAGTTGTATTTAACGAGTAATAAACAAACTGCCCTTCTTTTACCGAAACCACGAGGCCAGCCTGCCGCAAAAGGTCGAGATGGTGCGAAATACTTGGTTTCGAAATACTAAACTGGTCTGCTATCTCCCCTGCCGTAAGGTCTTTTTCCTTTAGTAGTTCAAGTATCTCCCGCCGTGTCGGATCATTAAGCGCCTTAAATAGTGAGTTCAAATCATCCTCCATTTAAATATTTAGACAAATATCTAAATACTTTTTAAATTTCCAAATTGTTCAGTAAATTTTAGGTAGGATTATGTTTAAACATTAAATTTTTGTTACTTGTAATCAATAATCAAAACCCAGCCATGCACAGAAGAAATTTCCTGAAAACAGGCTCATTAGCCGGTTTAACTTTAAGCACTTTAGCCGTAAGTTCATGTAATTCAGTTCCCACAGAAAAAAAATCGGGTGATGCTTCCAACCCGGAAAAGCCAGGTGATTTTGCCCTGGATGAAGTGACCATTGATATGCTGCAGCAAAAAATGCAAAGCAAAGAATACACATCGCGCTCCATTACCGAACTCTATTTAAAACGGATAGATGAGATCGATAAAAATGGCCCAAAACTAAACGCTGTTATTGAGCTTAACCCGGATGCTTTGAGCATTGCTGATGCTATGGATAAGGAACGTGTTGGGGGTAAAGTGCGCGGGCCTTTGCATGGCATACCTGTTTTAATAAAGGACAACATCAGCACCGGCGATAAAATGCATACTACTGCCGGGGCGCTGGCCATCGCCGATAATATTGTAAAACAGGATGCCTTTATAATAAAAAAGCTTAGGGAAGCCGGGGCGGTATTGCTGGGCAAAACCAATTTAAGCGAGTGGGCCAATTTCAGGTCGGAACACTCAACAAGTGCGTGGAGCAGCCGTGGAGGGCAAACAAAATGCCCCTATATGTTAGACAGGAACCCCAGCGGATCAAGCGCGGGCTCGGGATCGGCGGCATCGGCTAATTTGTGCGCCATTGTTATCGGAACGGAAACGGACGGCTCTATTGTTTCGCCATCTTCGGTAAACGGTTTGGTTGGCATTAAACCAACTGTGGGTTTATGGAGTCGCGCAGGCATTATCCCTATATCAAAAACACAGGATACTGCCGGGCCAATGGCGAGAACAGTAAAAGATGCGGCCATTTTATTAGGAGCGCTTGCTGGTGAAGACACGCAAGATAGCTATACACAACCAAGCAAAGGAAAGGTTGAACCTGATTATACCAAATTTTTGGATGCAAATGGCTTACAGGGCAAACGCATCGGCGTTGAAAAAGACGGACTGAAAATTAGCCCTGCAATGGACCCGATATTTCAGCAGGCAGTTGATACGCTGAAAAGCAAAGGGGCAATTATCGTTGAAATTGAACTGAATAAATTATTAAAACCAATAGGTCATGATGATTTCAAGGTATTGCTATACGAATTTAAAGATGGGCTGAATAAATATTTAAGCACTGCCAATTCGAAAGTAAAATCACTGGCTGACGTAATTGCTTTCAATAAACAAAATGAAGCCAAAGCGATGCCTTTTTTTAAACAGGATATACTGGAACAAGCCCAATCAAAAGGCGGACTTGACACAAAAGAATACCTCGACGCTGTAGCCAAAACAACGGGCATTACCCGTAACTCCATCGATACTATATTAAAAGAAAATAACCTGGATGCTATTGCAGCGCCCACAAACGGGTTTGCCTGCTGCATTGACCTTGTTAATGGCGATTATGATAACGGTTTCTCATTTTCTGCACCGGCAGCTATGGCCGGGTACCCGCATATTACTGTGCCCATGGGGTATTATAATGAATTGCCCGTTGGTATTTCATTTATTAGTTCTGCATACAAAGAAGGCGACATTATAAAACTGGGCTATGCTTATGAACAGGCTTCCAAAAAAAGAATGCCCCCGAAATTTAAGGTTGATTTGTTGGGGTAGATTAACAAAATTCCAATGGTGTTTTTCAGGACTTTTTTTCCAGGTCCTGTAATATTTGCAGTATGATCTTGTTTTGATATTCAAGGTGCGATAAAATAGTTTCTATTTCAAATTCCGCCTTGGTATTTATATTAAGGTCAGCTTCTGCTCGAAGATCAGCATGCCGGGATTGCACATTCTGACCAATCATAATTAATGGCATTAAAAAAAGCTGTATCATATTTGAAATAAAAAGCCAGAGGACGAATGCGGGGTAAGGGTCAAACCTGGCCTCTTTGGGTGCAAACATATTCCATCCCAACCATATTGTCGTCCACAAAAAAATGATCATGAAGAAACCCATGCTTCCTACACGGTCAGTTATCCAGCAAGCAACGTTATCCAGAACAGATGGTTTAATATCTTTTATTACAGGCTTTTTTATTGCGTTTCTCTTCTTTTTAAACTCTTCGAGGGAAATTGGGCTTTTAACTTCTTCCATGTTTTATAATAACTTATCAATTGGGGAACTTTCTATAAGTAAAAGAAAAATAGTTACTTAACAAATATATGCTATCAAAGCATCCTAAACAAAAAAACTGTAGTGCCTCAGTTTGAAAAATAAATTTGATAAAATTTAATAACTATTGGATTTAATGAAGCAAATTCGATAAGTACTTTAGCAGCAACCCAAAAGCAACATGAAACTACAGATAATATGTTTGACAAATTCAAAGATAATTTCCCTCTACTTAAAGATAAGTGGGATGAGCATATAAGTTACTATCATCGGATAGAAGTACCAGCTGGAACCGTCCTCTTAAAAGAAGGGGAATTTTCCAAAAAAGCATTCTTGATTGAAAAAGGATGTTTAAGGGTTTGGTTTAACAACAACGGCAAGGATATCACTTTTCAATTCTTCTTTGAGAACGAGGTGGCGTCTTCAGGGGAAAGTTTTCGAAAAAATATTCCGAGTTTTTTCACCATTCAAGCCATTGAACCATCTATTGTGCACTGGATACATAAAAAAGACCTGGACAAAATATTAGACGACATTAGCCAGGCCCCCGAAATGAGAAACGATATGCGTGATAATTCATTTGAGCGGCAGTATGATTACATGCGGCAGCTCATCTCTTTCATAAAAGACTCTCCCGAGCAGCGTTATTTAAAACTTCTTACCGAAAAACCGCACATTATTCAGCGCGTGCCACAGCATTATATTGCTACGTATTTAGGAATAACACCCGTTTCATTAAGCCGCATCAGGAACAGGCTGGGGAGATAACATTTATCTTTTGTTAAGAAATGACCGGCAACTCATTTCTTAACAATTGTTATCGTCAGGCGACGATCTGTTGCTGATATTGCAGAAAAATAAAAAGATATCCTTATGCGGGTAAAAGGTATAACTTATGACACCGGCGTTATAAATGCCGGGGTAAGCACAAAAGAAAAGTTTGAGTTAAACACTATTAAACGCGAAATGCATATCATTAGAAATGACTTGCATTGCAACGCTATACGTATAACCGGCGGAGATGCAGATCGCCTGGAGATTGCAGCACAACTGGCTGCTGCTGAAGGGCTCGAAGTATGGTATTGCCCATTTACCTGCGGGCTAACAATAGACGAACTTATAAGCTTTATTGTTGAATGTGCTGAGCGGGCAGAACGTATAAGGAGCAAAGGGGCCGAAGTAGTGTTTCTGACCGGTTCAGAAGTTAGTTTATTCAACAACGGTTTTTTTCAGGGCGAGACATTAAGTGAGCGGCTTGAGCTTATAAAAGAACCGGCAAAATTAAGGGAACAGATTCCGCAGGTTCGAACCCGGATGAAGGAATTTCTCGTAAAAACAGTACAATTGGTGCGCGAAAAGTTTAAGGGCAAAATCAGTTATGCTTCGATCCCTTTTGAAGCAGTGGATTGGAATTTATTCGACATTATAGCCACTGATGGAGGGCACAGGTCTGCCGACATCGCCCCATATTTTCGGCAGGGTATCCGGGCACTTGTTAGCCAGGGTAAGCCGGCTGCTATTACCGAGTTTGGGTGTTGTACTTACCGTGGCGCCGCCGATAGAGGGGCCCGTGCTGATTGGATTATTGAATGGGTTGACGGCAGGGCGCATCATCTAAACGGTATTTATATACGTGATGAAAATGAACAGGCCACTCAAATTTTGGAACTACTTGAAATATTCGATGCCGAAAACGTTGATGCCGCCTTTGTAAATACATTTGCCCGGTACGATTTGCCCCACCAGGAAGATCCGATTGAAGATCTCGATATTGCCAGCGGGGGAATAGTTAAGGTTTATAAAGACAGCCTGGGTGAAACCTACCCTGACATGCCCTGGGAGCCAAAGGCTGCCTTCAAGGTACTTGCAGAATACTATAAAACAAAATGAGAGAGCTATATTAAATTATTGCATAAACTGAGGCATTACCGGAAATTGCAAACGGCAAACTCAAACCAGTTTTTTTATTAAATTTACAAATCAATAAACCGCTCCCGATAACTATCGGGACTTAAAACTGCAAACTGAAAAACAATGGAATTTGGACGTGTTGCCCCCGAGGAATTGATCAATGTGGATTTTACTCTTCCGCCTGATCCAGAACTGACGATTAAAACTCTGAAAGCAGCCAAAAGCGATAAGCCTTTGCAGGTGCATGTTGGCTGCGCCAAATGGGGCCGAAAAGAGTGGATAGGCCAGATATACCCGCTTAAAACCAAGGAGGCTAATTTTTTAGATGAATATGTAAAGCATTTTGATTGTATTGAACTAAATGCCACATTTTACAATATTTACGGCCCCGAAACCATTGAAAAATGGAAGGCAAAAGCCGCCCCTAACCCCGGCTTTAAGTTTTGCCCTAAGTTTGCCCAGAACATTACGCATATCCGCCGTTTAAAAAACGCGGAGGAAATCACCACTAAATATTATGAAGGTATTATGGCCTTTGGCGATAACCTGGGGCCGTTATTTTTGCAGGTGGGCGATAATTTTACACCAAAAAGCTTTCCTGATTTGAAAGCGTACCTTGAAAAATTGCCAAAAGATGTCCCGGTATTTTTAGAATTAAGGCATAAAGAATGGTTTGCGGTACCCGAAAGCAGGGATCAAATATTTAACCTGCTGCACGAACTAAACATCGGTGCCGTGATAACCGATGCATCAGGCCGCAGGGACGTGGTGCATATGGAATTGCCAACACCACATGCCTTTATACGTTATGTAGGCAATGGCCTCCACCCTACCGACTATGCCCGAGTTGACGAATGGGTGGAGCGCATAAAACAATGGCAGCAAATGGGCCTGCAATCCGTTTGGTTTTTAATGCACCAGCACGAAGAAGAATATTCACCCAGGCTGGCCGATTATGTGGTTGAACAGCTTAATAAACAATTAGGCCTAAGTATTAAGCGGCCCATGTTTTTGGATGACGGTAAAGGATTGTTTGTTTGATTGTCTGAACCGGGATTAGCGGGATTTTAGCGATTTATTGGATGAACGTGGTCTTAAAATCCAAAAAAACCGTAAAATCCCTGAATCCCGGTCATGACACCATGCCCGAAATTACATTAATGCTCAATGCCAGTATTGCTGTATTAAAAGCAAATGATATTAAAGCATGCATAATGCAAACACGGCGTATCCTGCGCGAGGTAATATTTACGTCGGAAACCTGGAATGTCATACCTACGATGAAGGAGAAATAAACAAAATCGAGGTAGTCTGGCTGCTGTTTGCCAGGAAATTGCAGCCCGCCTACGGCTTTGGTCTCGCCGTCAATATCGGTATCCGTATCATAATATAAATGGGCATACCTTAAAGTATATATGGTATGCAATAAAAACCACGAGATAATTACTGCCGTTATAGCCAATAAGATATGCTCGTTTTTTGCTGTTTCCGAAAGCCCTTTTGTTGATTTTAGCAAATACATGATAGCGCCTAAACTTACAACCGATGCGGTTGTAATAAATGCAAAAAGGAATGTGCGGCTGGAGTCCTGCAACTTCGCTATTTTTCTAACCTCCAGCGGATGGGATGTAAATATAATTATCCAATTCAATAAAATTATTGTTAGTGCACATCCTATCCAGACAAATAAAATCAAAGCAGGCGTTGCTACTTTCCCATTTAAACTAAAAAAAACGATTGCGCTAACTGTTAGGGCCGTTAATAAACGGTAATGTGCATCTAAACGGAAGAAAAATCTTTTATTGGGTCCTATTGTTTTTGGCATATTTGTTTTGGTTCATAGTTCATTGTTGATAGTTCATAGTCACTGCAATTTATTTTGGTTCATAGTTCATAGCCGCTGCAACTTATCATTCTTTTTCTATGAACCATGATCTATGAACCATGAACTACTAACATTTACGAAATTATTTCAGCTACCCTACCCACCTGCCCGTCTTCCAGCCTAACTTTGATACCGCGCGGATGATAGGACGAACTGGTTAGCAAATCTTTAACAATGCCACGCGTCAATTTACCTGAGCGCTGATCTTTTTTAAGTATAATATCAACTTCCAGGCCGGGATAAATGTCGCTTCTGTTTTGTCCGCTTACTTCCATGATTTGTATTGGATTACGCTGATTACGAAACTAATGATTCGATTGCCTTTTCTACTTTTTCAAAATCAAAACTCTTTAATAGCTTATCAAACGAAGCAGTTATTTCTTTATTCCCTAAATTACCAATACTGCCTTCATGAGTGTGATTAACGTGTGTGTCCGGTCTAAATTCACCTTTTTCAATAGCCAGCCCAACCAGTTTATAAGCATCGCGGAATGGGGTGCCATTTAGTACCATCCGGTTAACTTCTTCAACACTAAACAGGTACGCATATTTAGGGTCGCTTAAAATATCTGTGTTCACAGTTATATTTTGCAGCATAAAGGTTGCCATATGCAGACAGTTCTTCAGATCGGTAAATGCCGGGAACAGTAATTCTTTTAAAAGCTGCAGCTCACGGTGGTAGCCTGATGGCAGGTTGGTGGTCATTAGGGCAACATCATTTGGCAGGGCCTGCAGCCTGTTGCATTTGCCGCGCATTATCTCCCAAACATCCGGGTTTTTTTTGTGGGGCATGATGCTGCTGCCGGTTGTTAATGTATCCGGGTAACTTACAAAAGCAAAATTCTGGCTTAAATATAGCGCCTGGTCCATAGCCATTTTTGCCAACGTTGCTGCAATAGAGGATAGCGCCTGGGCGATAACCCTTTCCGTTTTACCCCTGCCCATTTGCGCATAAACCACGTTATAATTCAGGCTATCGAAACCTAATAATTTGGTGGTTAATGTACGGTTTAGCGGGAAAGACGAACCATAACCTGCAGCCGAACCCAGCGGGTTTTTGTTAGTGATCTTCCATGCCGCCAAAACCATTTCAAGGTCATCAGCCAAACTTTCCGCATAAGCGCCAAACCATAAACCAAAGGAGGATGGCATGGCTACCTGTAAATGGGTATAACCAGGCAACAATACATCCTTGTGTTTTTCACTTAATTCAATCAGTTGGCCAAACAATGTTTCCGTTTCTTCAACAACCTGCTGCAATTCGTGCCTAAAAAAAAGTTTTAGGTCAACCAAAACCTGGTCGTTGCGGGAGCGTCCGCTATGTATCTTTTTCCCCGCATCGCCTATGCGTTGGGTAAGCAGTAGTTCAACCTGTGAGTGCACATCTTCAACTTCAGGTGCAATGGTAAAACTCCCATGTTCAATATCCCCGTATATCTTTTTAAGCTCCTGCTGAACAAGCTGCAGGTCATCAATGCTCATTAAACCTATACTCTCCAGCATCCGGGTATGTGCCAAAGAACCCAGCACATCAAAAGCCGCCATTTGCTGGTCAAACTCACGGTCGCGGCCAACAGTGAAGTTTTCAACGAGTTCATTTACTGTAACGGACTTTTGCCAGATTTTACTCATTTGATTTACGAATATTTTAACCACTCGTCGTTGCGAGGAATGCCAAACTTACTGCTTTTGTAATAAAAATTCGTAATCAAACTATATGTTCGAGCATTTTGATATAAAGCTCAATACCTTCCCGGATTTCATCTACGTAAACAAACTCATCGGCCGTATGCGAACGTGCTGAATCGCCAGGCCCAACCTTTAACGATGGTATATCCAACAGCGATTGATCGGAAGTAGTTGGCGACCCATAAGTAGTCCGACCTAAAGCAATGCCTGATTGCACAATAGGGTGGTTTCTATCAATTTTTGATGGTTTTAGCCTGATGGAGCGCGGGGTTACATCACAGTCCACATGCAGCCTTATGATTTCCAGCACTTCCTCATTACGATAGGCATCTGTTACCCTTACATCAACGACAAAAGTACAGCTTGCGGGTACAACATTATGCTGTGAACCCGCATTAATAATGGTTACCGACATTTTTACCGGCCCGAAAACTTCTGATTCTTTTGGGAAACGGAAGGTGCGAAACCATTCAATATCTGTCAGCGCTTTATAAATAGCATTTTCACCTTCCTCACGTGCGGCATGCCCGGCTTTGCCGTGGGCTACACAATCCAGCACCATTAAGCCTTTTTCGGCAATAGCAAGCTGCATTTGGGTAGGCTCCCCAACAATACCGAAATCAAGCTTGCCCAGCTCCGGGATGATCAGTTCGAGGCCGTTTGCACCTGATATTTCTTCTTCGGCGGTTGTTGCCAGGCAGAAATTATATTTCAGGTTATCACGGCTGTAAAAATAAAGGAAAACGGAAATGAGGGAAACCAAACAGCCACCAGCATCATTACTGCCCAGGCCGTAAAGTTTACCATCTTCAATTTTAGCATCAAATGGGTCACGGGTATAACCTGCATTTGGTTTTACCGTATCATGATGGGAGTTAAGCAATATGGTGGGCTTTGAGGCGTCAAAGTGTTTGTTCCACATCCAGATATTGTTTAGTTTCCGGTGTGTTTTTATGCCTCGTTGTTGTAAAAACTGTTCTATCAAATCTGCTGTCCGGCCCTCTTCCCGGCTAAACGATGGTATGGCTATTAATTGCTGCAGCAAGCTTACTGCCTGCTGGTATAATGTTTTTGTATCGGTCATAAATGTTGCCGCAAAAATAAGGAAGATTGTTGTAATGTTGGAAAGTTGTAAGCTTATAATGTTGTAATGTTGGAAAGTTGTAAGGTTGGAATGTTGAAACTTGGACTTTTATTTTGATCAGGTAAAAAACATTGCAACATTCCAACCTTACAACATTTCAACAAAAATCATTCAATTTTCGAATGCTTCCCCGTATCGTTCATAGTAATATACAGCACCAGGGATAGCGCAATGCAAATGCTCACATACCAGTAAAACCATTCCTGGTGGCCGTTATTTTTAAAATCAAGTGCAATATATTCCGCCGTGCCGCCAAACACGGATACGGCTATAGCATAGGGGAAACCAACCCCCAAAGCGCGGACATTAGCCGGAAAAAGCTCAGCTTTTACCACAGCATTTATTGATGTATAACCGCTAACAATGATCAATGCGCACATAATAAGGGCAAAAGCAATCCAGGCATCTTTTGTTGTACTTAAGGCTGACATAATGGGGATTGTGGTTAAAGTGCCCAGTACCCCAAAACCAATTAATAGCGGTTTCCGGCCTATCTTATCAGATAACAGTCCAAAAAGTGGCTGCATCAACATAAAAACAATTAGGGTAAGACTTGAAATGAGTGTTGCCGCGTTCTTTGAAAAACCAGAAGTATTCACCAAAAACTTTTGCATATAAGTAGTGAAAGTATAAAAAGCGACGGTTCCGCCAACGGTTAGCCCTATCACGGTTAAAACAGCTTTTGGATGCTGCATTAGCGCATTTAAAGTGCCGCGGGTATCTTTTACCGTTTTGTCCTTTTCATCCAGGGTAACCGATTCCTGCAGGCTGCGGCGTAAATACATAACAGTTATGGCCAGTACTGCGCCAATACCAAAAGGGATGCGCCACCCCCATTGGTGCAATTGCTGATCTGTTAAAAAAATGCGCTGCAATAAAACCAATACCCCTAAAGCAATCAACTGCCCCATGATCAGCGTTACATATTGAAAACTCGAATAAAAGCCCCGGTGTTTTTTGGTGGCCATTTCACTCAGGTAAGTTGCGCTGGTGCCGTATTCGCCGCCTACGCTCAGGCCCTGGATAATGCGTGCTAAAACCAATAATAACGGTGCCGCAACCCCAATTTGTTTGTATCCCGGCACAAGGGCAATGATCAGCGAACCAACGCTCATTAATAATACTGATAAAGTGAGCGCCGTTTTACGCCCTTTCCTATCCGCGAAAGCGCCCATTACCCAACCGCCGATAGGCCGCATTAAAAAACCGATTGCAAAAATACCCGCCGTATTCAGCAATTGTACCGTTTGATTTTCCTTTGGAAAAAATGTACCTGAAAAATATAAGGAAAAAGCTGTATAAACATACCAATCGTACCACTCAACCAGGTTGCCAAGCGAGCCGCCTATTATGGATCGTATCCTTTCGGTTGTTGTTTTGGGAGATGCGACGGTTTTACTCTCCATAAATTTTATAAATGAGTTTAAAGATATATATTTATTGCAGTGTGCAAGATAAACCTGTCCGGGGCATTATAAACAAAAAGATTATGAAAAAAATATTATTCATTTTAGCTTTTCTGCAAACAGTAACCTTTTTTTGTTACAGCCAGCAAAAGCCCATCCCCTATGGCAATAACCCGATGGCTGGTAAATATTATAACATCCGTGGTTTTAAAATGTATTGCGAGGTTTATGGCCAGGGGAAACCATTGCTTATGATACATGGCAATGGCGGCAGTATTAATGCTTTTAAAAAAAACATCCCTTACTTCTCAAAAAAATATAAGGTTATCGTAGTGGATAGCCGCGCACACGGTAAATCCATTGATACAAAAGATTCTCTGAGTTTTGAAATGATGGCGGATGATTTTGACGCTTTGCTTGAAGCCATGCATATTAAAAAGACCTATGTGATTGGCTGGAGCGACGGCGGCATCAATGCCCTTGTACTGGCCATGAGGCACCCGGATAAGGTTATTAGACTGGCATCAACCGGCGCTAATTTATGGCCTGATTCCACTGCGCTTATCCCTTCCTTGTGGAAAGATATGGTGAAACAATATAATGAGCAGAAAAATAAAAAATGGACAACTGCGAAAGAGAAAAACGACTGGAAAATATTTTTGCTCGATTATTTTCAACCTAATATTCCGTTGTCGGCCTTAAAAGCAATTAAATGTCCCTCCCTTATCATTTGTGGCGACCATGACCTGATCCCTGTGGAGCATACTGTCTTGATCTACCACAACATCCCGAAAGCATATTTATGGGTGGTGCCAAACTCAGGGCATGGCACACTTATAGAACATACGGATGAGTTTAATAAGGTAGTGGATGGATTTTTTTCAAAGTGAACCCTGAAAGGCGTTTTCTTTGGTTTTTTATCGATAATGTTTTAGGATAGTTAAAGGCCAAAGATACCCGATACACCTTCTCCTTTATTACGGCTCATTATAATATTTTTCTATACCTTCACCAATTTCGTTTAAAGGAAGGCTATCTTTCCCGAAACGGTGCTGCACCGCTTTCCATACCCCGGAATTATTTTTTTCGATGATGTGACAGGTTGCATAATTAAATACGCTGAAACTGTAATTATCGGCATCGTTCCGTATTACCCTGAACGTTTCTTCTTTAATTGATAGGTCGAATGATTCCATAAGCTTTAGATTATTCAAATCTAATGTTTAAATAATAGCTGAACAACTTTCAAAGGGGGGTATTTTAACGGTATTTTTTAGGTGTTTTCACGGGTTGGAATGTGAAAATTTATTTTACAGTTGTTGTAATAAGTTGGAAGGGTTGTAATGAGTTATAAGGGTTTTAAGGAGTTGAGTATAAATTTCAACTTCTACAACCTTTACAACTACTACAACTAACGTTAATTGTTCACAAGCTTAAGCGCGCCTTCCCCGTAACGCATACCTGTATTTGGATATTTATTGATAATATTTTGTATATCCAACAGATCAGCCGGGGACAGTTCAATTTCAACAGAAGCTGCGTTTTCGCGAAGGTACTTTGTTTTTTTAGTACCGGGGATCGGGATAATATCATCGCCTTGCGCCAGCACCCATGCTAAAGCTAATTGCGCTGGTGTACAGTTTTTTTGCGATGCTATACCTGCAAAAGCGCTTGCAAGTTGTTGGTTGTTTTCTTTGTATTCGTCGCCGAAACGGGGCAATGTTTTGCGGAAATCATTGCTTCCAAGCTCATCAATATTAAGCGTATTGGTTATCAGGCCGCGAGAAAGCGGGCTGAATGGAACAAGTGAAATACCGAGTTCCCGGCATACGGGCAAAATTTCAGCATCCACATCGCGGGTAAGCAGCGAGTATTCACTTTGCAATGCAGCAATTGGGTATACGGCATGCGCCTTGCGCAAAGAGGCCGCTGATGCTTCTGACAATCCCAGGTAACGCACTTTACCCTCTTTAACCAAACCGGCCATAGCCCCAACCATATCCTCAACCGGCACATTCGGATCAATTCGGTGCGCGTAATAAAGGTCGATAGTATCGATATTTAATCGTTTAAGGCTTTTTTCAACTGCAATTTTAAGGTAAGCAGGTGAGCCGTCAAAATAACTGCCCGGCATTCCGGGAAATGAACTGTCATTTTCTTTTTGCCTGAAACCAAATTTTGTCGCGATAAAAACCTTATCACGGTTAGGCGCCAGTACTTTCGCTACAAGTTCCTCATTTAACCCATTAGCATAAACATCGGCGGTATCCCAAAAGTTGATTCCCAGATCGAGCGCCAGGTTTAAGGTAGCAATAGATTCTTTATCATTAAAAGTGCCATAACCATGATTCATGCCCATGCAGCCAAGGCCAATGGCAGATAGCTGTTCGCCGGTTTTTCCAAGTTCCTTGAATTTCATTTGTAAATGTTTTTACAAATATAGTGTGACATCAGAAAGTTAAAAGAGACTTTTCCTAACTAATCTCTAATCCCCAACCTCTAATCACTAACTCACTTCCCTTCCAGCACCGCAAACTTATTCTCATAATCCTTTAACTGCGCCTGCAGTTGGTTGCTCAATGCATCCTGGTGGTTGTTTTTTGTGGTATCAACCATGCTATTTAATAATTGTACGCCGTACTGCACAGTGCGGGGGTCCATCGCTTCGTTGTTATTATTTTTCAGCAGGGCATAGTTATACTCAAGCTGATCGGTAATAAAATTATCAACGCTTTTTACATACTTGTTGCCAAGCTTTAAATCGTCCAGTTTATAGGCCGTTTGCGCCAGGAAGAACTTTTGTGCCGCAGTGTCAATATCCGGGTTTATATCAGGCATTTGCTCATCAAATTTATGGATGGCTTTTAAGGCTAGGTCGCGGCGGCCATCTTTTATCAAACCTTGTGTAAGATCAATAAACGTCATTTCCATATTCGGATAAAACTGCGTGGTTGATACATTATCCAGCAATCGTGCATGCTTAAAATTACCGAATTTGAATTTATTCACCACGTTGTCATACATCACGAGGCTGTTTGTTTTAGTTTCCTGGGCGGGTGCAGTGGCGTCAGTTTTAAAGGGGATTAAATGGTAAACAAAGCCTTCTTTATATAAATACTGCTGTAAGCCAAACAAGCCCGAAGAAGGCATGGTTGCAGTAAAACAAATCGGCCTTTTCCAGTCGTTATGAGCCAAAATATCAAGCATGGCAAGGTTATCCTTCATAACATAGTTTGAAGGGTATTTCCACTCCATTGTTGCGGCAAGTTTGTCTTTTTGACTGGCTGTAATAACACCATTCTTAACCACGTCATCCGGGTTAACGGTGAGTTTAAAGTTTTTTGTAGGCAGGTAATTTAGCGAGGAGCCGTCCTGGTAAGCCGCTTTGGTGCGACTGTCATCAGAGGTTATAAAATCGAAAACATCCTTTAATTCAACAGAACCCGGTATTTTGGCATCATTGTAATAAATTACATCCCTCACCCCTTCTTTATATTTATCAAAGGGCAAAGTAATAGGCAAGGGCGCCGACTGGTTCATTTTGCCCTGCATCTGGTGTATATACCAATCGCCGCTGAACAGACTTAAACAAACAATCCGCACATCCGGCCGTATGCCTTCAACTTCCTGGTCGTACCATAACGAGTAGGTATCATTATCCCCATAGGTAAACAAAATGGCATTTTTAGGGCACGAATTAAGGAAATCGTAAGCCATATCATGCGGTATTAATTTTGTTGAGCGGTCGTGGCCCTTCCATTCTTTGGTTAAAAGTAATACCGGCACAGCGATCATGCATATCGCAAACGAACCTATGGCGGCAAGCCTGGCATTTAGCTTCTGCCTTGCTATTTCAGCCAGCGCTATCACCCCCATGCCAATCCATATAGCAAAGGCATAAAATGATACCACGTACGAGTAATCGCGCTCACGCGGCTGTATTGAGTTTTGGTTAACATATAATACAATGGCTATCCCGGTAAAAAAGAACAGCAGGGCAATTACCAGCGCATCCTTTCGCCGGCGTTTAAAATGATAAACCGCGCCAATAAGACCAAGGATCAGCGGCAGCGCATATAAAGGCGTATAACCCGTACCCTGCGTTACCGACTTTGGCAGGTGTTTGCCGCCATCGAAAATACCGCTTGTCCAGTTACCATTAACGCCGGCAGTGCTTTGCTGGCCATCCATATCATTGTACCGGCCCACAAAATTCCATAAAAAATAACGGGCATACATCTGGTAAATCTGCCAGCTGAACAACCATTTCAGGTTATCGGCAAATGTTGGCGCCTGGCCGTCGCCTAATTGCAGCCATTGCTTATAAAACTGGGCATTCTGGGCATAGTAAGGATCTGATTCGGTACTCCACATACGTGGGAAAATAGTGGTATGGTCGTACACGTAATCAATCCTTTTACCTGCTTTTTCGTAAGCGGTTTTACCCTTTTGGTAGATAGCGCCGGTTTCCTTTTCATCAACTATTTTAGCATCAAAATATGGCCCCGACAGCAGCGGTGTTTGCCCGTATTGTATCATATTAACATAGCCATACAAAGTAAAGGCATTGTCGGCACGCGAGTTATTGAGGTCGGTATTAGCTGTGGCCCTTATGGGGATATAAACAAAGGAACTATAACCAAAAAAGATAAAAGCCAAACATAAAAATGCCAGGTTTAACATTGGTTTTTTAGTATGGATGCTGTACCATATCCCGCCGGCCAATATGCCGGTGAGCAATAGCAAAAACGCGATTGCGCCGCTGCCAAAGCCCATTCCGAGGGAGTTTACAAAGAAAAAATCAAACCAGGCCACAAAGTAAATGG
>Ga0207033_1123_pt1 | contig 16225 bp, 18 predicted proteins | sample Alteio_BWMinCont_35_FD_153262 | JGI IMG/M metagenome (GOLD analysis project Ga0207033, IMG submission 153262) | Enriched cells from forest soil in Barre Woods Harvard Forest LTER site, Petersham, Massachusetts, United States -... | ecosystem: Environmental > Terrestrial > Soil > Temperate forest >... | reverse complement strand
TTCCGCGATGACCGGGATCGGGCTGGTCAATATTCTCAGGGCCCGGCGGCTGGTAGAATGGTCGGCGCTCTTATCGGCCCTCACCAACGAAATTGTCGGCGCATTCGACGATCACTATTCCTACGAGCTGAATATCGTCAAACCGCATCCCGGCCAGAACAGGATTGCCGCCATGATCCGGGACCTGTTGAAGGATAGCAAAATGATCCGCAGCCGCACCGAACATCTATACCATCCCGGCAGCCTTGAACAGGAAGTGTTCGAAGATAAGGTACAGGAATATTATTCCCTGCGCTGCGTTACCCAGGTGCTGGGCCCCGTCTATGATACCGTCCGCCAGGCAGAAAAGGTATTGGTGGATGAATTGAATTCGGTGAACGACAACCCCATTGTCGATCATGTAAATAATAACATCTTCCACGGCGGAAATTTTCATGGGGATTATGTCGCCCTCGAAATGGATAAGCTCAGGATCGCTGTCACCAAATTGTCCATGCTCTCGGAACGACAGCTCAATTACCTGCTCAACGACCGGCTGAACCGGAAGTTCCCGCCTTTTGTCAACCTCGGTGTCCTGGGCTTTAATTTCGGGATGCAGGGCATGCAGTTCACCGCCACCTCCACCGTGGCCGAAAACCAGACCCTTTCTTTCCCGATGTATGTGCACAGCATCCCCAACAATAACGATAACCAGGATATCGTCAGCATGGGCGCCAACGCAGCCCTGCTCACAAAAAAAGTGATCGATAACTCCTTTGAGGTACTCAGTATCCAGCTCATGTCCCTCGCGCAGGCGATCGACTATGCCGGCTGCCGGTCGAAGCTGGCCCCCGTTACCCTTGCTGTATACGACAGCGTAAGGAAAATATTCCCGAAATTTGTCGAAGATCACCCAAAATATAAGGAACAGCAGAAAGTAAAAGAATTTTTGGAACACTCAAGCCCCTTACCATGAAATGTGCCCTGGTGACCGGTGGATCGAGAGGGATAGGACGCGCCATCTGCCTGGAACTGGCGGCAGCGGGTTACTATATCCTGGTGAATTATCGCTCGGGGGAAGAACAGGCCGCCCAAACGCTGTCCGCCATCCGCCAGCAGGGCGCCGATGGCGAGCTGCTGCCTTTCGATGTGAGTGACAAAGACCAGGTGCAGCAACAACTCTCCTCCTGGTCGGCGAAGAATGCGGAGAAATATATTGAAGTGCTGGTGAACAATGCAGGGATCAAAGAGGATGCGCTGATGGTATGGATGGAAGATAGTCAATGGTCGAAAGTCATCCAGACAAACCTGGATTCCTTTTTTTATGTGACCCGGATCATCCTGAACAGCATGCTTCTCAAAAGATACGGCCGGATCATCAACATCGTCTCCCTGGCAGGACTAAAAGGCCACGCAGGTCAAACAAATTATTCGGCGGCAAAAGCCGGGGTCATCGGTGCAACAAAGGCGCTGGCCCAGGAAGTCGGGCGGCACGGAATTACGGTGAATGCCATCGCCCCGGGCTTTATTCATACCGATATGACCGAAGGCATGAACGAGAAGGAAATAAAAACCCTGATACCCGTCAGGCGGTTTGGAGGGCCGGAAGAAGTGGCCTTTGCAGTCGCTTTCCTTGCCTCGCCGCGCGCATCTTACATCACGGCAGAAGTACTGAGTATCAATGGCGGATTATATTCCTGACATAACGGCTCTTTTACCGCAGGGACCACCCTTTGTAATGGTGGACCGGCTGCTCTCGTCCGATGGCCGGACCACCCGGACCAGCTTCCGGGTGCCGGCGGATAACCCGTTAGTGGAAAATGGGCGTTTTACCGTGGCCGGCTTGATGGAGAACATCGCCCAAACAGCGGCCGCCGGTGCCGCCCGGAACTCCGCGAAATCCGATGCCGCCGGTGCCGAAACCGCTGCCCCCGCCGCCGAAACCGGTTCCCCCACCGCCGAAACCCGTCCCGGCTTTATCGCCTCCGTAAAAAACTTCGAAATATTCACCCTTCCCGAAATTGGCGATGAACTGCTGACGGAAATTACCGTGACCACCCGGGTCGCGGATATTATCGTAATTTCAGGCAGGATATCCTGTAAAGGAGAGACAATAGCCGTGGCTGAGATGAAAATATGGACTGTAGTATGAAACCCATTTTCGTTGTTTCAGATAATATCTTTTCTCCGCTGGGGGCAACAACGACCGAGAATTTTTCCCGGCTGAAAAATGGTATCTCCGGAGTGCGCCGCCACAACCGGCTGGATATGGCCGATCAGGCCTTCTATGCCGCGTTGTTCGATCCCATTGATCCTGCTGGCCGCATTACCCCCGGAGCGGCTCCCCCCGGCTTCACAAAATTCGAACAGCTCCTCCTGGCTTCGATCAGCGGTGCCTTGCAGACCGGTGGCATCGACCCCATAGACCCCAATGACCCGCGCACGATCCTCATCCTTTCCACCACCAAAGGCAATATCAGCTTACTCGAAACCGGCGTTGCCGACCCCGCCCGATTGGCCCTCCACACATCCGCCCGCCTGATCGCCGGCCACTTTCATTTTGCCCACCCGCCCATCGTTATCTCCAATGCCTGTATCTCGGGGATCCTGGCCCTGGTGACCGCCATGCGACTTATCCGTTCCGGCCGCTATGACACTGCCGTCGTTGCCGGAGCAGATACCATCTCCCGATTTGTGCTGTCGGGATTCGGCTCTTTCCAGGCCATCAGCGCCGGACCTTGCAGACCCTTCGATCAATCAAGGGACGGCATCAACCTGGGGGAAGGCGCGGGTACCGTCATCCTTTCGGGTCACGAAAAATACCGGGGTAACCTAAGGCTTCGGGGCGGCGCAGTCAGCAACGACGCCAACCATATCTCAGGACCCTCCCGCACCGGCGAGGAACTTTGCCAGGTCATCAACAAGTCACTGGAAGATGCCGGCTGCAAGGCTGAAGACATCGGCTTTCTCTCTGCCCACGGCACGGCCACGGTGTATAACGACGAAATGGAAGCATTGGCGATCACCCTGGCCAATCTGCAATCCGTCCCTGTCAACAGTCTGAAAGGATATTACGGTCATACCCTTGGCGCGGCAGGTCTGATCGAATCCATCGTTACCTTGCAGTCCATGCGCGAAGACCTGGTACTACCCAGCCTGGGATTTAAAGAGAACGGCGTAACAATGCCCTTGAATATCTGCTCTTCCCTGCTGCATACCCCCCTGGACAGCTGTCTTAAGACGGCCTCCGGATTCGGGGGTTGCAATGCCGCAGTGGTTATGAGTAAATAATAAAAAGAATGGAGTACATCACCGCCAGCTGCATCATCCGGGATCATATCGTCTATACGAACGAAAAAGCCGTATTCGAACAACGGCCCACCACCCCGACGCCCGCCGGCCTGCCGCCCGTCTCCCCGCCGCCCATCACCCTGCCGGAATTTCTGGCAGCAGCCTATCATCATTTTGGCCTCCAGTATCCGAAGTTCTACAAGATGGACCATCTGAGCAAGCTGGGCTGGCTGGCAGCTGAGCTGCTGCTAAAAGAAGGCTTCAAAACCACAGACTACCGGCCGGAAGAAATAGCCGTCGTGTTGTCTAATTCCCATGCAAGTCTCGACACGGACTATAAATATTTTGCGACGATAAAAGATATCCCCAGCCCCGCCGTTTTTGTTTATACCTTACCAAATATTATGATCGGCGAGATCTGCATCCGGCATAAATTCAAAGGCGAAAACGCATTCTTCATCTCCGAAGCTTTCGATGCTGCCTTTATAGAACAATACGTGCACGGACTGATGGATAGCGACAACGCCGGCGCCTGTATCTGCGGCTGGGTCGACGTACTGGGAGAAGAATATACGGCGGCACTTTTTTTGATCGAAAAAAAACCGGGGATACCTTTTTCCAAAGCCCCCGGCACGCCTTTTTCCGCTGCAAGGATGAATCGCATCTTTCAACCACAAAATGCCCGGCATGAATAAAGGATCACCGGTAGCGATCGCAGGAATTGGCATCATTTCCGCCATCGGCAACAACACCCGCGAATGCCTTTTGGCCCTGGAGCAGGGACAGGACGGCATGGACGATATCTGCTGGCTGGATACCGCACACCGCCGCAAAATACCGGTGGCAGAAGTGAAAAGCAGCAATGCCCGGCTGACCGAACTGGCCGGCATTACCGCCTCCGGGCCCTCCTCCCCGGCCGCCCACCCCACCAGCCGCACCTCCTTACTAAGCCTGATCGCCGCCCGTGAAGCGCTGGAAAACGCGTCGATCCCGGCCCTGGCAACATTACGCACAGGCTTTGTTTCCGCCAATACTGTAGGAGGCATGGACAGAACTGAAAAATTCTTTACCGATCCCCAAAAAGGAAAATTACGCGAAGTCGTCCAGCATGAATGCGGTTATAGCACCGAGTGGGTAGCGGACAATCTAAACATCCGGCATTATCGGACAACCATCAGTACCGCCTGCTCTTCTTCCGCCAACGCTATTGGGTTCGGAGCAAGACTGATCCGCAGCGGAATGCTGGATGTGGTGGTGGCCGGGGGTACCGACGCGCTGACGAAATTTACGCTCAACGGCTTCAATGCCCTGATGATACTGGACCCCGCTTATTGCAAACCTTTCGACAACGAACGCCAGGGCTTGAACCTGGGTGAAGGCGCCGGTTACCTGGTGCTGGTATCGGATATCGTAGCCGCTACCCTCCCATCCGGCATCTCCTGCGCGCTGAGCGGATATGCCAACGCGAATGACGCTTATCATCAGACCGCTTCCTCGCCCGATGGCCGGGGCTCCTGGCTGGCCATGAAGACGGCGCTGGAGCGCAGCGGATTGCAGCCCGCCGATATCGACTATATCAACCTGCACGGGACAGGCACCCAAAACAACGATCTGGCCGAAGGGACCGCCATCCGGCGACTGTTCGACCCCGTCTATCCAAAGATGAGCTCGACCAAAGCCTTTACCGGGCACACCCTGGGCGCCAGCGGAGGTATCGAAGCCGTATTTTCCGTACTGGCTATCCGGCACGGTCTTGTCTATCCCAATCTTCGCTTCCATACGCCAATGCCGGAACTGCCCTTTGTCCCGGAGACGGCTTTTTTACGGGATCAACCGATCCGGCACGTTTTGTCCAACTCATTTGGCTTTGGAGGAAACTGTTCCTCCCTGGTCTTTTCAAAACTATAACCCGTGAATCAACCCGTATATATCCGATCGACAACATGCATCTCGCCGCAACCCAGCTTCAACGGGCCGGCCCAACCAACTCCCGGCGAGCAACCCCCGCCCCCGGTCGGGCATACCGGCGCCCGGCTGAAATGTATCGAGCCCGACTATAAAGCCCTGCTTGATCCAAAATTGATCCGCCGAATGAGCCGCATCATCCGCATGGGCACGGCTGCCGCCCTTGCCTGTCTGCGGGACGCCGGAATAAAAGAGCCCGATGCCATCGTCACCGGCACCGCCTATGGCTGCCTCGAGGATACCGGGCTGTTCCTGACCAGCATTGTCGAAAGAAACGAAGAAATGCTCCAGCCCGCTACCTTTATACAATCCACCCATAATACGATTGGCGCACAGATCGCGCTGATGCTGCATTGTACCGGGTATAACAATACCTTTGTTCATCGCGGTTTCTCTTTTGAATCGGCGCTGCTCGATGCCGCACTGTTGCTGGCCGATGAAGAAGCGACAAGCGTTCTGGCGGGCGGCATCGATGAGCTCACAGCTACCAGTTATGCGCTGCTGAGCCGTTTTGGTCTTTATCGTCATACGATAGCAGGAGAAGGGGCCGCCTTTTTTCTATTGGCCGCCCGACCTTCGGAGAACGACTATGCCCGGCTGGATGGAATGACCACCTTCTGCCGGCCGGCAGACACCCGGGAAGTCAAACAGCAGCTCCTTTCTTTTTTAACGGCCCATGACATAAACCCGGACAGGATCGATCTGGTGATCGCCGGCAACAACGGCGATAGTGAAGGAGACGATATCTATCGGCAACTGAGCAGCTCCCTATTCCATAAAACCCCCGTTATCCCTTACAAACACCTCTGCGGGGAATATCCAACCTCCACGGCCTTTGCCCTGTGGATGGCGGCCAACCAGGTCCGGTCGGGCGCCGGCAGGATACTGATCTATAATCACTACCTTGGCATCTATCATACTGCATTTTTACTTTCGCCCGCGAAAACCCGATAGCTCATGTTGCTGAATGACTTTTTTATCGTCGATGACCTTCAGACCGGCAATGGTTCCGTCAGGGCCGTACTCCATCTCGATATAAGACACCCGATCTTCGAAGGTCATTTTCCCGGCCGGCCCGTGGTGCCGGGGGCTTGCCTGGTGCAGCTGGTTCAGGAACTGGCGGCTACGATCAACGGCGGGGAAGTCCGGCTTATAAAGGCGGATCTCATAAAATTTATAGCACCGATCGACCCCATAAAAAACGGAATGATTGAAATGATCCTGACAGGGAAGGAGACGGAAGCCAAAGAATGGCAGATCACCGCCACCGCATCCAATGCCGGCGCGGTATGTTTTCGGTTCAAAGGAACCTTTCGATCAGGATCAGACTATGCTGGCTGAATTTATAGTTGTTGTAAATAAGAATGGTCTGAGGGCTGCTTCCTTTCCCGGGAAGGGTACATGCTAACCACAGCGCATAGGCGGATGCAGTGGGGTATTCTCCGCAAAGATGCTTGAACCGGGTAACTGCTACATCCTGACCCAGCACAGCTTCACATAATTGATACCATTTCAGGGCCCGGTTATCGCCATTCTCACCACTGATCAAAAGATCCGGTTTTTTCCCATCCGGCAGCTGCCGCCCGAGGAAAAGAGCCATCGCAGTCCGGACATCGTTTTCATCTTCTCCCCGCAGGGTCGCTATCCCCTTTACCTGTGCAAGCGCCCCCGCCCGTGCATCGTTGACAAGGAATAATGCAGCCCCTTCTCCGGCGATACTGCCCGGCGAGTCGGCCGTATATAGATCCCTTCCGGAAAAATCTTCTTTCTTATACCAGCCTTCTGCATATTCAAAGCGATAATTATGACCCGATATCTCGTCCACCCCGCCAACCAGCCAGCTGCTGCCGGGCTGTTCCCTGACAAGCATACCTGCATCAATAAGCGCACTCTCGAAAGCAAACCCCCGGTGTACATAGGTGGTATTATATCCCTTGTTTTGATTGAACAGACCGATCTGAGATGCAATAGCGTTGGCCGTGCTTTGCACAAAAGGGCCCGGCGCCAATACCCCTTCCTGATAGTCGATGACCTGTTTCAGGAATTTTACGCTGTCTTCCATCCCGCCATACCCCGTTCCGATCAGGATGCCATCGGGAGACTGCTTCAATAAAGGGAGCGACGCACCAACTCCCATCCTCACCGACTTACTCATCCTTCTTAACACATTTCCCGGGACACCCTCATACTTCGGCTCGATTGCCCTTAATAAATTGCCCACCGGCCCCACCAGCCCACCTGCGCCCACCGGCCCCACCGACAAATCGGCGCCCACAGCCCCCGACCCTTGCGGCGAAATACAGGATATGTGATGAATATAGAACATGGTTAACTGACTTTGGAGAAAATGAGCGAAGTACAATTGCCGCCAAATCCAAATGAATTAGACATGACATGCCGTAAGGTATAATTCTTATAAGCTTGCAGCGGCCGGAGCCCGATACCGGGAATAGGCTGGTCAAAATTCAGACTGGCATACAACTCCTGGTGCGCAAGCGAAAGGATACTATAAACGGCTTCGATTGCACCGGAGGCCCCCAGGGTATGACCGGTATATGATTTGGTCGAGACAAAGACCGGCGGTTCACCGAAAAGCCGAACCATCGCCCTGCTCTCCGCCTCATCGTTGTTTTCCGTCGCCGTACCATGGGTATTGATAAAATCGATGTCGGCCGCGTTTAACCGGGCCGACTGCAACGCCCCCGTCATCGCCAGGTAAGGCCCATCCCCGGCAAGAGACAACGCAGACGGATGAAAGGCGTCATTCGTATTACAGTATCCGGTCAGCTCCGCATAGATCTTTTTGCCGGCCGACCCGCCTGCCCCCGTCGCCACGCTTTCGCCAACCGTCACCCCTGCCCCAGCCAGCGCCTCTTCTCCTTCCAGCACGAGATAAGCCGCCCCCTCCCCAAGATTCAGCCCGGCCCTGTCGCGGTCAAAAGGACGGCAGATCCCGGAAGACAGGATCTGCAAAGCATTGAAACCGTTAATAGTGAACTTAGCCAGGCTATCCGTACCGCCGACGATGGCCCTTCCCGCCAGCCCGTTCTTTATCAGCCTGGCCCCGTATTGTATAGCATTGGCGGAGGACGAGCAGGCCGTATTGATCGTCGTCGTAAATCCTTGCATGTTATACCGGCCTTGTAAGTATAGATGCACCGAAGCGCAATCATAGGAGGAAAGAAAGGCCGAACCTTCACATGGGATGACCGAATCCCGGTATAATTCATCTGTGAGGCACATTCCGCCGACGGTCGTGGCGCCTATCAGCGCAGTCCCCGGATCGCTGAGCTCCGCCGCCGTCAGCCGGGCATCCGATAGAGCATCGTCGAATGCATGCAGCGCCAAAAGGGTGGTGCGTGTTATTCCGGGATCGGTGATTTTGAATTTTTCGGTTAGCTCATCGGTCCCGGTACCGATCTCTCCGAAAGGCAAAATGCCGGCATATCGGGTGGGCAGCCTTGCAGACAGTATGACGCCGCATTTGCCGGCACGGAGGGCCGACCGGTTCTCAGCCAGGGAAACTCCGACGGCACTGATGATGCCCATCCCTGTGATGAAAACCCTGCTCACGCTGCTGAATTTATTTGGTTCTGTTTTTTTTGATATACTCCACCATAGTATCGATGTCGACCAGGACCTTGCGGCCTTCCTTCAGGTCTTTGATGACAATCCCGTACTCCCGGTTTAGAAGAACGATCAGCTCGAGGGAATCGATGGAGTCCAGCCCGAGACCTTCATCACCAAACAAAGGCTTGTCGTCCCGGATGTCTTCAGGTACAGTGTCTGTCAAATTCAGAAATTCTATGATCTGCCGCTTAAGTTGTTGTTTTAACTCGATTGTTTCCATCAAATCAGGTTTTTTCTTCTCAGACCCCAAAGAGCGATGCCCTGCAGACCTGCGATAATAAGAATTAAAGATAACACATTTGACCAAACATCTTTTAGTTTACCCCCTTCCAGGAACAGACCATAATACGCGTCCAGGCACCAATGCAACGGAGAAAATTTCATAGCTGCCCGGAAACCCCCGGTCATGATAAAGTCCGGTACCATCAGGCCGCCGATCGCAGCAAGAATGACGATCGATAGCGCGCCAAAGCCATTGGCCTGCTCTGCCGTTTCTGCAAAAACCCCCACACAGATAGCATAGCTCACAGCACAGCATCCGCAGAGAAGAGATACCAATACAAAGCTAACCCAGTCCCCCGGCAAGTTTAACCGCGGCAGCCCCATAACCGGGAAGATCCATACCCCAATGGCAAAAATGAGCAGGGCCTGCGCCATCGTAACACCTAAGTAGGTGATCTGTTTGGAAAGGATGGCTACAAAATAGTTGGTGGGCAGCGTCTTCAACCGGATCGAGCTTCCATTCAGCTTCTCCCTCACGATCCCGCTACCCAGGGAAACAACCACGAAGAACATGGCAAATATAGTCCAGGCCGGTACATTATGCTGAGATACGTTGGGGGCGCCCCTGCTCCCATCCATCGACACCACGATTTCGCTGATGGTTGTCCGATTGCTAAGCAGCTCATTTTCCAGCGTATCGGGTAATTCCTTTTCATTGATGGAAAAGTAAAGCGTCTTTAACAGCTGCTTGCTTTCGACCAGCTGTAAAGCGCTGTATATGGCGCCCTCTGCCGAACGGCGAAAAGATTCCTGCAGGACAGGATGATAGTAGAGCGTGAGCGGTACACTTCCTGGTTTCCCACCCCCTGCGCTAAGGCTGTCTCCCAACCCAAAGCTTTTCAAAACCTTATCCGCCAGGCTTTTTGTCCGGACCGTGATCTGTGCGGAGAAGTCCGCAGGCAACACCACCGCCAGCAGGGCTTCTTTATTATGCAGCCGGTCCCTGATCGCCGCCTCACCCTGGCCGGCAGGGATTTCCTTCACCATGAAAAGGCCCAGGGTATCGATGGCCCGGATGAACCGGCGACTGGCAGCTCCGGTGTCCTTATTGCAGAGCAGGAGCGGCACTTTATTTTTATTCGCCAGTTCAAAGGTGCTGCTCTGCATGCTGGTTACGATCAGCACCAACAGCACCGGCATCACGAACATAAAGATCAGTCCGATCTTATCCCGGCTCAATACCCTAACATCTTTCAATATGGTCGCCCGGAGCTTATACACTATAGATTACGATAGTTTTTTCCCGTTAATTCTAAAAACAACCCCTCCAATCCTTCCTGCCGGTGGTTGGACAGCAGGGTGTCCAGATCATCATGCACGATGATCCGCCCCTGATCGATCAATGCCACCTTGTCGCACAGGTCTTCCGCTTCGCCCAGCTGGTGAGAGGTATAGATCAGCGTAGTGCCGCTTTCATTCAATTGCCTGAGATAGCGGATGATCGCATGCCTCGTCTGCACATCCACGCCTACCGTGGGCTCATCGAGGAATAATAGCGGTGGCTGATGGATAACGCCGATGGCCAGGTTGACCCTTCGTTTCATCCCACCCGAAAAATGCTGTACTTTTTTGTCCCTGACATCCGCCAATCCCAGGATATCCAGCAGCTCACCGGTCCTCCTCCGGATAACCGGGCCGGTCATACCCGACCAGGCCCCGAAAAAAGCCAGGTTTTCAACAGGACTCAGCTCCTGGTAAAAAGAAAGATCCTGCGGAACGAACCCGAAAAGCAAATGAACCGATCGGTTATGGCGCTGCATGTCCTGACCAAAAAGCCGGATCTTGCCCGTATCGGCAGCCACCAGACCCGTCATAAGATTCATTAACGTCGTCTTGCCGGCGCCGTTGGGACCGAATAGCCCAAACCGTTGCCCCGCGCCAACCTCCAGGTTGAAATGCGAAAACAACCCGGACTGCCCGGGATAGCCGAACGAAAGATCGTCTATCCGCATCGCCGGCGCATCGCCCATTTGCATCGCCGGACTCATAACTTCCATTTGATTTTTGACAACGCAATAAAAGACTGCTTCTCCAGCTCGGAGATCTCCAGCAGATAATCACCCATCTGGTTAAAATCGTTTTGACTGCCCAACCTGCCCTTGTAAATGCCCGCGGCCTGGACAGCCGCCTCACGCCAAAGATCTCCCGACCGGGTGAACGCCGCAGAGACCTCCGTTAAGATCCCGTCGGGATAATATCCGTAGGCTTCCTGCAGGAAGGCGGCATAAATATAACGGAACCCTCCCCCCCCCCTGTCCCGATCTCCTCCTGCATCCTCACCAGTTGAGCAAGGTATAGCCCCGCCTTTTTTACCCCAAGGGAATCCCGCCATTTTTTTATTCGCTGACCGGTATACCGGATACCTTTTACCCCGGCAATCGGGCCGGGAATATGCAGCATGTCACGGATATTTCGGGTAATGCCGTTTTTTATCCCTTTTTGGATCATCCCATCCGAAATGGGCCTACCCGCTACCGGGTAATATACCTGGCCCCGCGGCGACAACACCCCCCTGGCAAAACGTACCCGTTCCAGCTCATAATCCGACATAGTCTCCGGCTTTTCCATGATAGGATCACTGATCAGGTAACGGCCCTCCTCTTTACCGAAAACGATAAGATTATGCGCATTAAAATGAAAGCGATATTCTTTAGGGAAGTAGGGAAGATAGTATACCCCCACCTGACAGCCGACCACATGACCGCTGTCCAGACATTCTTCCAGGAACTCCCGCGCCTTTTTTTTCGAGCGGAATTTCTTTCGCCGGACGGCGATGCCCAGCGCATGACAGGTCCGTTTGAATATCAGACCCGGCATGGTCCGAAAGGCAAAAGCCGGTCCGTTATTCACTTTCAGCAGGGGGATATAGACAAAGAACAACCCGGATCCGATGCCAAAAGCCAACGGCTCTGTTATCTTTTCCACGCCGATATTTTTCAGCAGGCTGACCGTTACGCCATTTTCACAGTGAGCTGCCTGGATATGTGCAAAATCAATCTTCATGTACGAGTAAGGGTGTAAAAGTCATTGACGGAAACATCGAACACTTCAGCATAACGACGCAGCTTTCGGGCAGATAATTTTTTAAATACCCCGGGCCGGAGATGTCTTCTTACCTGCCATTTCCAGAACCCGGTATAGCCTGCCAGCACCCCGATATCCATTAGCTTCAGCTCCATAAAATACAACAACGGGCTTGCTTCCTGACGCAGGACTTTTTCCCTGGCGGCCGCAATCCGCTCTTCGATATCCTGCCAGGCCACATCGAGAGCGCCGGCCTTTACTTCCCACCCCTGACTTAGCTCCGTCGTGTATTTCCCGGAGTCATCCGTAGCGTAGCACAGCTCCTTGGTAATCTTTCCAAGAGAACCCAGATCCTGCGGAACCTCTTCTTTTTTCATAAAAAGCGTTTTTCTAGCACACCGTCAGCATCGCATACATATACGAGAACCTCGAACTTTCCGGCACCAGCAACAAAATTTTCTGCCCTATTTTTAACCTTCCGCTGTGAAACAATTCATGCACCATCAGATAGACGGACCCGGCCCCGACATTGCCCATCGTACTCAGGTTGACAAACCATTTTTCATACGGAATGGTGGCCCCATGCACGGCTATCTGTTCGAAAATCTTGCTTTTAAAGAATTCACTCGACATATGCGGCAGGAAATAGTCGATATCATTGGAGTCGAGCCCCTTTCTGTCAAAGATCTCTTTGATCTTTTTCGCTCCCAGCACGACGATATTATCGCTTAACAGCGCGATATCCTGCTTGATGCTAAGGATAGATTTGCTGATGATCTCTTCCGGGGTAAAGTCCAGGTAACTTTTCAGCGTGCCATCCGCTAATTTTTCACTGGCCATATACATACAGGTTTCCATCTCATTGGCATAGGACGCGCCCTCGATCCACTCTATCCTCAGGCTTAACGACCCGCTGTTGGGCTGGTCCGACAGCAAAAAAGCCGCCGCCCCATCGGACAGCATCCATCGCAGGAACTCCTTATCAAAAGCGATAAAAGGGTTTTCGGTCAGTTCTTTCAATTTCTGTGCCTCTTCCTCAAAGACATTCGCCACCAGCGAAGCCGAAAATCGCTCCGAACCCGTGGCGACAGCCTGATGTACATCACCTGTCTTTATGGCCATATAAGCATACTTAAAAGCATGCATGCCCGCACAGCATACCCCGGACGGCGAGACGACTTCGATCGACCGGGTTTCAGGCAGCCAGCCGTGTGTCATCACCCCATGCGAAGGCATCATCTGATCGGGTGAAGACGTACCACAGGACAGCAATTCGATCTCCTTTAGTTTCGCCGGATCGTTGTTGAACAGCGCTTTTACCGCCAGGGCAGTCATTTGTGCATTGGTATGCGTCGCCTTCCCCTCTTTTGTCAATGCGTAATAACGGGTCTTTATCCCATTATTTCGCAAAACGATCTTTTTTGATTTTGATGGCTTGTTATTGATATAGCCCAGGTACAATTCCATGTCTTCACAGGAGACGGGCTCATTGGGCATGAAGATGGAAGTGTTGGTGATATAAACAGGTGGGAGTGACATAGTTATTGAATTAATTCAGCGATAAATAATATTGCCTTTTTTCTTTTATCCGTCTCGATGAAAAGGGCCTGATCAAAACCGCATCAAGGACAAGGATAATGGGAGCTGCTACAAAAAGTGAAAATAATAGATAATATCTGAATACGGCAAGCCATGTCTTTCTTTTTTTCCTTTTGACAATAAAGTTGGCCCATAGAATATAGGTAGGGATTGCTTTGGATTCCAGCAACAGCAAAGAATATTTTAGCGCCACCGCTTTCTCGCGGACCAGCTCTTCCTGAAGCCCTTCCCACTCGCCGCGATGGAGATAAGGGAGCAGCAGATTCCCGTATTCCCGCGTGTGTGCAATGTCCGATGCCGATACGCCCGGAAAGGGAAAAATATTCAGATAACGGTCTTTCTTCCCGCCAAGCAGCCAATGAAAGATGGTAACAAAGCTGATATGGTTGGGATGCCTGTCGACCAGGGCGATATTACCGACCAATCGGGCCTTTGCCTGCTGCAAGGACTTCTTTACTTCCATGAAAGTATTGAGCCACATATTCCTGGCCCCTGTAATGGTAACAACAGGCGTGTTCCTCAGCACAGCCCGGAAATCCGGATGATGTAACAAAGAATTCACCGGGATGCTTGGGTACAGGAACCAGGCCTGATAGCCAAGTACGATCAGGTCATAGGCCGTTTCTTTCAACCGGAAAGGAGCCAGCATCCCCGTTACGCCCAAAACGCAGTCCGGCATAACGGAATAGAATCTTTCGGTAGTCCAGGGAAACGAATAGCCCGGTAAAGGCTCGATGCTGACTTTTTCAACGGTTGCACCGGCTTCTGCCAGCGGAGCAGTAAAAGTATCGACGATTTCCGCTAATTGCCCGGACTGCGAATAATAGATGACCAGTATTTTTTTACCCATTCAACTCCTTTGCATATAATAGTTTGGAATGTTTACAATAATCCAGTATGGCTTTTTGAAGGGCAGGGGACAATTTTGAAAAGGACCGGATGACATCCTGGCTATCCCTTTCCCTGTCTTTATCGTAGTGGACGACTTTCGGCGCATGCTCCTGGATCATCAGCCGGAGAAAATGATATTCGACATTGCCGCTGTCCTTTGCCAGGGCAGATTCCAATTTTATATACCCCGACTTGAACATGGCCAGCTTGTCTTTTGGCCGGGCCAGCAACCCCGCCTTCTTCATCCGCAGGGCGCCTTCATACGCCTCTTTTTCCTTTATGGACAGTACTTGCAGAACCGCTAATTCTGAATCGATCCCGTCTACGTCTCCCGATGCCAGGACAGTGTAAACCCCCCCCTCTGTCAAAACCCTGGAACAAAGGTCTTGCATGTACCGCCAGACCGGATAGCAGGATAAGAAGGGTAAAAAGAACGCATCGTTTCATTGCCGGAGGGTAATGCGGCAAATATAAAGAATAAGGGATCTTTACCCAACATAAATAATTAACTTTCATTACTTTTGCAGGTCATTTGAAGGAGATCGGCATTTTTCCCTTTTACATCCGGTGAATGAAAAAACAATTTTTGGATCAGTGGGCTATTATTCTGGGCGGCTCGAGCGGTTTTGGCCTCGCTGCGGTAGAAAAGCTGGCAGCCCATGGCATGAACATTGCGGCCCTTTACAGGGAAACCAGCGCTGCGGAGCGCTCAATAAAAGAAAAGTTCAGCAGTATAGCCGCTGCGGCGGATATCATCATCGATACCTACAATCTAAATGCGCTCGATCCGGCTTCGAGGACGTCTTTCCTTCAGCAATTCGCCGCCAGGACGGGGCGTAAGCATAGTGTCCGGTTACTCCTTCACTCCATAGCCAGAGGTAATTTGAAACCATTGATGGGCGCGCCGGAGACGGGCCCTATAAGCCCGGCGGAAGACGACCCGTCCATACTGACCGTTGACGACATCCGGTTCACCACCTATGCTATGTCTACCAGTCTGCTCGACTGGGCACGGCTATTGCTCAGCGAAGGACATTTTCAGGCCGATGCCCGTATCATCGGTCTGACCAGCGAAGGGGCGCATAAATATTGGGATGGCTATGCCGCCGTTTCGATCGCAAAATCCACTCTCGAAAGCCTTGTTACCTATATGGCGGTGGAGTTGGCCCGATACGGTTTGAAAACCAATCTTATCCAGGCCGGAATTTCCGACACTCCCTCGCTGAAGAAAATACCCGCCAGCGAAGAATTGCTGGAGCTGGCCACCCGAAGAAATCCATTGGGAAGGACGACGAGACCGGAAGATGTTGCCAATGTGATCTACCTGCTTTGCATGGAGGAGGCCTCCTGGATAAACGGCTCTATCATACCCGTGGATGGAGGCGAACACTGCCGATAATAATTTATGTACCAGTATATTTTCGATCATCTGCCGTATAAATCCTCCTTTCGCTTTGTTGACGAGATCTCTTTCCTCGATCAGGATAAAGTGATCGGTCACTATACTCCAAAAGAGGATGCTTTTTTTTATAAAGATCATTTTCCCGGTAACCCGGTGACGCCG
>Ga0207033_1122_pt1 | contig 16280 bp, 7 predicted proteins | sample Alteio_BWMinCont_35_FD_153262 | JGI IMG/M metagenome (GOLD analysis project Ga0207033, IMG submission 153262) | Enriched cells from forest soil in Barre Woods Harvard Forest LTER site, Petersham, Massachusetts, United States -... | ecosystem: Environmental > Terrestrial > Soil > Temperate forest >... | reverse complement strand
ATTTATGAAATTATTGATTAGATGTAAGATTTGACATTAAATTTCAAATTGTTAAAATTTCTCAAATCTCATATCTCACATCTCATATCCAAAATCCAACATTTTTACCGAATTTTGCTGAAAATTTATTTATCTTGAATGGATAGGACTACAGAAAAGGATTCTTATTACAGTAATTTGGAAAAAAATGCCTGTGATGGAGATACTTCAAAATATAAATAAAGAAGATCAGACAGTTCCGTTGGCTGTGGCTGGGGCTTTGCCTCAAATAGAAGCGCTGGCGACCATTACTGCCGCTAAAATGAAGCAAGGGGGCAGGCTTTTTTATATTGGCGCCGGTACAAGCGGCCGTTTAGGTGTGGTTGATGCTTCTGAATGTCCACCTACATTTGGTGTTCCGGTTGATTGGGTGGTGGGGATTATTGCGGGTGGCGATGGCGCTATTCGTAAATCGGTCGAGTTTGCGGAAGACGATATTGAACAAGCGTGGATTGATCTTTCGGAATATAATATTAATGATAAAGACGTACTGGTAGGCATAGCAGCATCGGGGACAACACCGTATGTAATCGGCGGTTTAAAACAAGCAAATAGACATAACGTAACAACCGGATGTATTGTTTGTAATAGTGGCAGCCCGGTGGCTGCCGAAGCAAAATACCCGGTTGAAGTGATTACCGGTCCCGAATTTTTAACGGGGTCAACCCGGATGAAAGCAGGGACGGCGCAAAAGTTGGTTTTAAACATGCTAAGCACCTGCGTAATGATACAATTGGGCCGGGTAAAAGGCAATAAAATGGTTGATATGCAATTATCAAACAATAAACTGGTTGACAGGGGAACCCACATGGTAATGAAGGAAACCGGTTTGGATGAAAAAACAGCTGCAGATTTGCTAAAAAAATACGGAAGTGTTAGAAAAGCGGTAGAAGCACATACACAATTAATTAAATAAAATTAAAAAGTCTCTCCGCCAACGGGCGGAGGAGATTTAGAGGGAGCTAAATGCACGAGATAGAACCATATTATAAATGGCGTGATGATTACGTTGCATCAGAGGACGAGTATTCGCCTTTTTATGCAACTGAATATAACGAGTTTGAGTTTGATAAACAGGTGTACAACTACCTGTTGCACCCGCAATGGGATTCGTTTGGCTCAAACACTTTATACCTTAAAGTATTATTTGTTGATTACGAACGTTCATATGCCATAATAGAATTTATCGGCGAATGGAACGATGCGATCAATAATGATATTATGCTGCTGAAGCGCGAAATCATTGAGTTAATGATAGATAATGGCATTAATCATTTTATACTTATTGGTGAAAACGTGCTTAATTTCCACTCCTCCGATGATTGCTATTATGAAGAATGGTTCCAGGATGTGGAAGATGGCTGGATAGCGGGCATAAATTTCAGGGAACATGTGATAGATGAGTTTAAACGCAATAACATTGATTATTATATCAATTTTGGCGGTGAGCTCGATGACCTTGGCTGGCGCGCATTAAAACCCATCCAGGTATTTAAAAAAGTAGAGGAGCAAATGGTAAGGAGGCTTTCTTAGTGATCAGAGATTAGAGGTTTGAGATTAGTTATTGAGCAAAAAAATCTGGTTATTAAACTTTCAAAACTAATTCTCGTCTATCGAATGTAAAAAATCTTGCATCTCGTATCTGAAATCTCATATCTATAATTAAATTTGTATAAATAATTTTTTAAAAAATGGAAAATAATAACCCTGATTACGCTTATAATAACGTAGTCCAAATAAATGAAACGGATTCAACCCGTAAATTTTTAGCTAATGTATTTATGTGGATGTTTGTGGCTTTGGGCATTTCGGCACTTTGTGCTTATGTATTCTCCACAACCCCCGCATTTTTAAATTTAATAATTGACCCTGCAACACATTCACTGTCGGGCTTTGCTTACCTTGTAATGTTTGCACCTCTCGCGTTCGTACTGATTATGAGTTTTGGTGTTAACCGGATTTCGTATCCTGTTTTAGCGCTGTTATTTGTTGCTTATTCTGCGGTAACGGGCATCAGTCTGTCCTTCTGGCTGTTAGCATTTACTGCATCGTCAGTATTGGGCGTTTTCTTAACTACATCAATTGTATTTGGAATTATGGCCATTGCCGGTTACACTACCAAACAGGACCTTACAAAATTTGGTTCAATACTAATCATGTTCCTGATAGGAATAGTGGTAGCAAGCATAGTAAATTTCTTTTTACACAGCTCCGGATTAGATATGCTTATTAGTTACATTGGTGTGGCTGTATTTGTAGGTTTAACTGCCTATGATGTTCAAAAATTAAAAAATATAGGCGCCGGTTTAACTTATGGCGATGCCACAGCATCAAAAATGGCATTAATGGGTGGCTTAACCCTTTATCTTGATTTCATCAACTTATTTTTGATGTTGCTGCGTATTTTCGGCAGAAGAAGATAATTAAAAATATTCCTGTATTAAAGCTGCCTGCTAATACCGGGCAGCTTTTTTGTTAAATGAAAGTAAAGAACCTGCCCTTTTGAACAAAAGAACTCGTTTATAAGAAGAGCGCGAAGTGGGGCACTTGCATTTTATTAGTTTATTACGCATATTTGTAACGCTTATAGAGAAAGACGGAGGGATTAGACCCTGCGAAGTCTTGGCAACCTGTGCTTACAAGGTGCCACATTCTACTTGAAGGCCATTGCCGCATTCAGGAAAGATAAGCGAAAGTCAAATTACGACCGACTTTTCGATATAAGCTTTATTTTTTGGATTTCACCGATTAGTTTTGATTTCACCGATTTTTTGCGTGATTTCAAAAACAGTTTCATCGGTGTAATCGCAAAATAATCGGTGAAATCATAAAATGGGTATTAGAAACGAGCTACAAAAACGGATACTGGTAATTGACGGGGCAATGGGTACCATGATACAACGGTACGAATTATCCGAAGAGGATTTTCGTGGCGAACGTTTTCGTGGCCATGCTTCTGATCTGAAGGGTAATAACGACCTGCTGAATATTACACGCCCGGATATTATCAAAGCCATACATGCCGAATACCTTGATGCCGGTGCGGATATTATTGAAACAAATACCTTTAGCACCCAGTGTATTTCCCTGGCTGATTATCATCTTGAAGAGCTTGCGTATGAATTAAGTTATGAAGGCGCCCGTATCGCCCGCGAAGCGGTTGACGAATACAACAAAAAAACACCCGGTAAACCCCGCTTCGTCGCAGGCGCTATAGGCCCTACTAACCGGACTGCTTCTTTATCGCCTGATGTAAACGATCCCGGCTACCGTGCCGTTACTTTCGATGACCTTGCCGAAGCCTATTATGACCAGGTACGCGGTCTTGTTGACGGCGGTGCAGACTTGCTGATTATCGAAACCATATTTGATACGCTTAACGCAAAGGCGGCACTATTTGCGATTGATCGTTACAGAAACGAATGTAAATCACAAGGCAAAGACTACTCCCCCTTTAGGGGGCTGGGGGGCGTCATGATTTCCGGCACTATTACTGATGCCTCCGGTCGTACCTTATCCGGTCAAACTGTCGAGGCTTTCTGGAACTCGGTACGCCATGCCAACTTATTATCTGTAGGGCTGAATTGTGCGTTAGGCGCAAAAGAAATGCGTCCGCATATTGAAGAGCTTTCCCAAAAAGCTGATGTATTTATTTCAGCTTATCCAAATGCGGGCCTGCCAAATGAGTTCGGCCAGTACGATGAAACTGCCCACGAAACCGCCCACCAGGTTGATGAATTTATGAAAGCCGGGTTGGTAAATATTGTTGGCGGCTGCTGTGGCACCACACCGGAGCATATTAAATGCATTGCTGAAAAAGCAGCCAAATATCCCCCTCGCGTAAAACCTGTAATTGAACCTTACCTGCGTTTAAGCGGTTTGGAAGCGGTTACGCTTACGCCTGAAACAAACTTCGTAAACATTGGCGAACGTACCAATATAACTGGCTCTCCAAAGTTTTCTAAGCTAATATTGGCAGAAGATTATGAGGCAGCATTAGCTGTTGCCCTTCAGCAGGTTGAAGGCGGTGCACAGGTGATTGATATTAATATGGACGAGGGGATGATCGACTCCGAAGCGGTAATGGTTAAGTTTCTTAACCTGGTAGCTTCCGAGCCTGATATTGCCAAATTGCCGATTATGATCGATTCATCAAAGTGGACAGTTATTGAAGCAGGTTTAAAATGCTTACAGGGGAAAGGTATAGTTAACTCCATCTCGCTAAAAGAAGGAGAAGAGAAATTTAAAGAATCTGCCCGCAAAATATTAAGTTATGGCGCTGCAACTGTGGTAATGGCATTTGATGAAACAGGGCAGGCAGATAGTTTAGATCGCCGTAAGGAGATTTGTCAGCGCTCTTATGATATATTGGTTAATGAAGTAGGTTTCCCGCCGCAGGATATTATTTTCGACCCTAATATTTTAACTGTAGCCACCGGGCTGGAGGAGCATAATAATTACGCAGTTGATTTTATTGAAGCTGCCCGTTGGATAAAAGCCAATTTGCCTTATGCCAAAGTGAGCGGGGGGGTGAGTAATATTTCTTTCTCATTCAGGGGAAACAATGTAGTACGTGAGGCCATGCACTCGGCATTTTTGTACCATGCTATTAAGGCAGGGATGGATATGGGTATTGTAAATGCCGGGATGCTTGAAGTTTATGCAGAAATTCCAAAAGATTTACTGGAACTGGTTGAAGATGTATTGCTTAACCGCCGGGATGATGCCACAGAACGCCTGGTTGAATTTGCTGATACAATAAAAAGCAAAGGAAAAGAAATTGTAAGGGATGAGGAATGGCGTAATGCACCGGTTGCCGAACGATTATCGCACGCCCTTGTAAAAGGTATTATTGAGTACCTTGATGATGATGTGGAGGAGGCAAGGCTGGCTTATGATAAACCGCTCGAAGTAATCGAAGGTCCGTTAATGGATGGTATGAATGTGGTAGGCGATTTGTTTGGAGCGGGCAAAATGTTTTTGCCGCAAGTGGTAAAATCGGCCCGTGTAATGAAAAAGGCGGTTGCTTATTTATTGCCATTTATTGAGTTGGAAAAGCAAAGGGTTATTGATGCCGGCGAGGACTCCAGCAACAGTCGCGCTAATGCCGGGAAAGTATTAATGGCTACCGTAAAAGGCGATGTGCATGATATAGGAAAAAATATTGTAGGCGTAGTTTTGGCCTGCAATAATTTCGAGGTAATTGACCTGGGTGTGATGGTACCGGCGCAAAGGATCATCGAGGAAGCTAAAAAACAAAATGTGGATATTATCGGCCTTAGCGGGTTAATTACTCCTTCACTTGATGAGATGGTTCATTTTGCCAAAGAAATGGAACGCGAAGGTTTTACCATTCCGCTCATCATCGGTGGTGCAACAACATCCCGCATTCATGCCGCCGTTAAGGTTGATCCGCATTATTCGGGCCCTGCTATACACGTACTTGATGCATCAAGGAGTGTTACAGTTTGCAGCAGTTTGATGAATAAAGATCAGCGTGGCCTCTATACCAAAGGAATAAAAGAAGAATACGCGAAGGCCCGTGAGGCTCATTTAAATAAAAAGTCGGACAAACGGTTTGTCAGCATTGCTGAAGCACGAAATTCAAAATTTCAGATCAGTTTGGACGGGGATATCGCCCCAAAACCAACATTTACAGGGACTAAAGTGCTGGAGGCTTATCCGCTTGATGAACTGGTGCCCTATATCGACTGGACGCCGTTTTTCCATACATGGGAACTTCGTGGCAGCTATCCTAAAATATTTGATGATAAATATGTTGGGGTTGAAGCTAAAAAGCTATATGACGACGCACAGGAGCTGCTAAAGAAAATAGTTAAGGAGAAATTGCTGCAGGCAAACGGGGTAATTGGTTTTTGGCCTGCTAATAGTGTTGGTGATGATATTGAAGTTTATTCAGATGAAACGCGCAAAACATTACTCACAACTATACATACGCTACGCCAGCAGGCAGAAAAAGTAAAAGGCGAACCCTATTATGCGCTGTCCGATTTTATTGCGCCAAAAGAGACTGGTATACCCGATTATTGGGGCGGCTTTGCAGTAACAACAGGTATTGGCTGCGATGAACTGGTGGCCGAATTTGAACGTGATCACGACGATTATAACAGCATTATGGCCAAAGCACTCGCCGACCGTTTAGCCGAAGCATTTGCCGAAAAAATGCATGAATTGGTGCGCAAAGAATATTGGGGCTATTCAAAAGGCGAACAATTAAATACGGATGAGCTGATAAAAGAAGAATACCAGGGGATACGCCCCGCGCCGGGTTATCCTGCGTGCCCCGATCATACTGAAAAAACTACGCTGTTTGAAATATTAAAGGCAGAAGATAATACCAAAATGCACCTTACCGAAAGCTTGGCGATGACACCGGCAGCATCAGTAAGCGGGTTTTATTTCGCGCACCCGCAAGCACGTTATTTTGGTTTAAACAAAATAAGTAAAGACCAGGTAGAGGATTACGCGGTAAGAAAAAACATGTCGTTAGAAGATGTTGAAAGGTGGCTGGGGCCGAATTTGAATTATTAGCCCCCCCGGCCCCCTAAAGGAGGAGCAACGCGGCAAAATTCCTCCGTACGGGGTTAGAAAGCTTGAACTATTACTAATAAAATTAAAATAAAATTCCCCCTTTAGGGGGTCAGGGGGCATGAAGATAACCGAACACATACACAACGCAAAGAACAAGACACTTTTTTCGTTTGAACTTTTACCGCCTGTTAAGGGGCAAAGCATACAGGGTATTTATGATGCCATTGACCCCCTGATGGAGTTTAACCCGCCGTTTATTGACGTAACCTATCATCGCGAGGATTATATTTATAAACAGCATGATAACGGTTTGCTCGAAAAAGTGGCATATCGCAAACGACCGGGAACAGTGGCTATCTGCGCTGCCATTATGAACCGTTATAAAGTAGATGCTGTTCCGCACCTGATATGCGGTGGTTTTACCAGGGAAGAAACAGAAAACGCCCTGATCGACCTTCAATTTTTAGGGATAGATAATGTACTGGTTTTACGCGGCGATGCCCGTCATGCAGACACGTCATTTATACCTACCCCCGGCGGCCACTCTTATGCCACCGACCTGTTACAGCAAGTAGCAGATATGAATAAAGGCAAATATTTATATGAAGATCATGAAGTGGTTAAAGCCAATTTTTGCATCGGTGTAGCGGGCTATCCCGAAAAACATTTTGAAGCCCCGAACTTAAAAACAGATTTTAAATATCTTAAACAAAAAATTGACATGGGCGCTGATTTTATTGTCACCCAAATGTTTTTTGATAACAATAAGTACCGTGAGTTTGTAAAGCAATGCCGCGAAAATGGTATTAACGTGCCAATTATTCCCGGTTTAAAGCCTATAACCTCTTCAAAACAACTCATCAGCCTGCCCAAAATATTCCATATTGATATCCCCGATGACCTAAGTGACGCGGTACATTCCTGCAAATCGGAAAAAGAGGTAAAAGATGCAGGTATCGAGTGGATGATCAGCCAGTGTAAAGAATTGATGGATTTTGGCGTTCCTGTATTGCACTTTTATACCATGAGCAATCCCGGGCCAACCAAAAGGATTGCAGAAGCTATTTTTTAGCGCTACCTTTCCTGCTGTAAACCAAATTTTTTTCCTGGACCTAAAATGTCATCAATTAAAATGAGATCACTATTTATTGCGTTGCTGATAGCGTTGCCTGCTATTATTTTTGCTCAAGCAAACTATCATGAAGGATTCGTTGTAAAAAACAATGGAGATACCTTGAAAGGCTATATTAATTACCGGGAGTGGATATATTCTCCTACATCGATTGAATTCAGGTCCCGCGATGGTAATGACGTTACAAAGTTTGGCCCCGAAACTATTAAAAGCTTTCAAATCAAGGGATTTGAAAATTATATTAGTTACGCTGGCCTGGTGAGCGTCAACAAAAATATTTTTCCGGACCTGCCTTTCCATCTCGATACTGCCACGAAGCAAATGGCAATCTTTTTAAAGCAATTGGTGACCGGGAATAATGTTACCCTTTACTATAATAACGAACAAAATAAAAAACGATTTTTTATAGCCGAAACAAACGGACCGCCAGCTGAACTAAAATATTATGAGTATTACTCTTCTACTGCAGGAGGTGATGAAATATTTGATAATTTATTTAGGGGGCAATTGATACTATTAAATAACAAATTTAAAAATGGGAGCCAAAAGCTGCTTAGCGCAATAGCGGAAACCAGGTATGACGGACCAGATCTGGAGCAGATTGCGACCCGGTTAAATGATGAAAACGCAGGAAGCTCATCAACAAGTAATAATATAAATAGCCATCCGAAACTCGTTCGAATTTTTGCAGGCCTGGGCGTCAATGATGTCACAACCACTTATAAATATGCCCAATCCGTGGTCAGTACAAGCAATAGCAGCGGAACATCTACTATTTATAACTATGCCTCCTATCATTCTACCATGATCGCTCCCAAGATCAATTTCGGAGTAGACGTGTTTATAAACCCTAATATTCAGCAATTTATTTTCAGAAGCGAGTTGTCCTTTTCATATTCCAATGGACTCTTCAACCGAACAGTGCAAACAATAACCGGGAACTATAATACCTATAACTATAAATTTACCCAATATACAACTTCGCTAACGCCCCAGTTTTTGTTTAATTTTTATAGAACGGACAAAATGAAATTTTATATTGATGGCGGTATAACATTAAATTTATCTTCCTACGGATATAATAATGCGGCCCAGGTTAATCAAAACGGCCTTCAGCTTCAACCTTTTTGGGCCTATTTCCCTCTCCAGGCCGGCGTTGTTTTTAATAAAAATATAGAGATTTATTTTACTTATAGCACCAGCGCAAGTTTTTCGGATTATACTGATTTCTCTGTTTCCAACCAATATATGGGCCTGGGTTTGAAATTTTTATTTCAGTGATCAGTGGATAGCGGTATTTGAGAAATAATTTAAGCCGTTCTATAATTGCGTCGCCCATGGTTGTGAAAATAGTATGGTGACATTATCCCGTTTTTTTCCAACCTGGGGAAATTTGTTCCAACTTTTTTTTGCTGTACCTGTAATTGTTTCTTGAAAGATTCCGTAATTGATAAATGACGGTTGAAAATTATTGATTTTTATAGGAATAATATAGGAAAACGGAATGTTTACGAGCAGGTTTGCGGTGACGTACTAATATTGAGCATCATTTTTGTTTAAAAATAATTCGAACTGATTATTGAAATAAATTTGGGGCTAAATGCCTATAAATAAGTCAAAAAACATTATTTTAGCTGATTGTAAAGGCCTTTTAAACCAATTATTTAACCTTAATGACTTTCAAAAGCATCGTTAAAGTATGCCTGTTTGCTTTGATCTTCATCAGGCTGGACTTTGCTTTTGCCCAAATTCCTACGTTTACCTACCCCGCCGGAGCTAACTACACAACGGGAACGCCAATAGCTCCATTAACCCCAACTAACAAAGGAGGCCCTGTGCCGCCGGTATTATATGGGCAGACCACTACCTTCGCGGGTAATGGTACTGTTGGATTTCTTGATGGCATTGGTACCAATGCAACGCTTTCCGGACCGGTAGGAATAGCTTTTGATCAAAGCGGCAATTTGTATGTAACTGACTATTTTTTAATAAGCATCCCCTATATAAACGATTTTATAAGGAAAATAACGCCGGGTGGCGTTGTAACTACGCTGGCAGGCAACATTAACCAGGGATATGTTGACGGGCAGGGCGGCGCAGCGCAGTTTTTTGCGCCTAATGGCGTGGCAGTTGACGCAAGCGGCAATGTTTACGTAGCGGATATAGGCAATAACGTGATAAGGAAGATAACCCCGGGGGGACTTGTGAGTACCTTTGCAGGAAATGGCCAGCGTGGTTTTGTGGATGGTGTAGCCGACTCTGCAAGTTTTAATACCCCCACAAGTATTGCAATTGATGGTTCAGGTACGCTATATGTAGCAGATTACAGCAACAACGCGATCAGGAGGATAACTCCTTCCGGAATAGTATCTACCCTGGCAGGCGGCGGCGTTATCGGGGGTTTCGCAAATGGTACCGGCACAGCCGCCACTTTCAGAAATCCAGAAGGCGTGGCAGTTGACCGTGCTGGAAATGTTTATGTTGCGGATGCAGGTAACAATGCGATAAGGATGATAACACCAAACGGGGTGGTTACCACATTCGCTGGAGACGGTAATGCTGGTTTAACAGATGGTCCTGTTGCAACGGCTAACTTTTATCGCCCAACGGGCGTAGCTGTTGATATTGGCGGGGATGTTTTCGTAGCTGACGCATCAAATAACCTTATCAGGGAAATTTCCGGTGGGCAGGTATACACGTTGGCCGGCACCGGGATAAGTGGAAACACCGATGCTATTGGTACAAAAGCAAGTTTTAACGACCCCGAAGGTTTAGCGGTTGACGGGCAGGCAAATGTATATATTGGGGATAAAGGGAATAATGTTGTCAGAAAAATAACCGCGGGAGGCTATGCTATCAGCCCTGCCTTACCTGCGGGGTTAAATTTTGATGGCACATCAGGCATTATTTCCGGTATCCCTGCATCTCCGTCCCCAACTACAACATATACTATTACAGGATACAATGCCTACGGAAGCAGCACAGCCACTGTGGTAATAACTGTAACCGGCAAAGTAATCGTTCAAACTTTGCCGCCGTCAATAACTTATCCAACCCCGCAAATTTATAAGGTAAATTTAACCGTTACGCCTCTTGCACCCACCAATATTGGCGGCGCGGTCCCTGTTGCAGCATACGGAGGCGCATCGATATTTGCAGGCAGCGGGATGCCGGGCTCAGGCAACAATATAGGGCAATTGGCAACTTTTAATACCCCGGATGGCGTTGCAACTGACGCGGCCGGCAACATATATGTAGCAGACGCGGGCAATAACCTGATAAGGAAAATTACGCCTGCCGGCGTTGTCACAACTTTTGCAGGCAACGGAACAGTGGGGTCATCAAACGGGGCGGCAGCATCTGCAAGTTTTAACAGGCCATCAGGCATAGCTGTCGATGCTGCAGGAAACGTTTATGTATCTGATGCGGGCAATAATCAAATCAGGAAAATAACGCCGGGGGGACAGGTATCAACATTTGCTTTTGGTTTTAATAGTCCATCGGGCCTTGCCATTGATGCTTCAGGAAATATTTATGTGGCTGATGCAGCAAATAACGTGATCAAAATTATTACCCCATCGGGTAATGTAAGTGTATTCGCAGGCAGCGGGAGTGTTGGCGCTGTCAATGGTGTTGGGATTGGAGCAAGTTTTACCCTTCCTACCGGTTTAGCAATTGACGCTTCAGGCTATTTATATGTTACAGATAATGGCAATAACTTGATAAGGAAAATCACCCCGGGTGGCCTGGTAAGCACCCTTGCAGGAAGCGGTTCACCAGGCGCGGTGGATGCGGTCGGTGCGGCTGCAAGCTTTAAATCCCCGGTGGGTATAACTGTTGATGCCCTTGGCAATGTTTATATAGCGGATTCCGGGAATGATATTATCAGGAAAATAACACCAAACGGCACGGTAACTACGCTTGCCGGCACCGCGGGTAATATCGGACGCAGCAATGGCCAGGGATCTGTGGCGTCCTTTAACGATCCGCGGGGTTTAACTATCGATGCAAATGGTAATCTTTATGTCGGCGATCTGGTTAATAACCTTATAAGGGAAGTATCAACAAATGGATATGTTATTAGTACACCACTTTCTCCCGGATTAAATTTTGATAATACGACAGGCACTATCAGCGGTACGCCTACAGCTCCTTCGCCTGCGACAGATTATACCATAACTGCCTACAATTTAGGTGGCAGCAGCTCATTTATTATTAAGATTTCGGTACAAATTCCGGTAGTTGTTATTGTCCCGCCACCAGTCATCAGTTATGTTACCCCTCAAAAATATGTTGTAAATACAACTATTATCCCATTAGACCCTGCAAATACAGGGGGGCCGGTCGCCCAAACTATATACGGGCAGGTTGTCACATTTGCAGGCAACGGCTCGCCGGGTTCCGCAAATGGAACAGGTGCAAATGCCAGTTTCAGTGTTTTACATGCTGTAGCTACTGATCTTGTGGGCAATGTGTACTTTACAGATAATAACCTGATCAGGAAGATAACGCCATCAGGTAACGTAAGTACCCTTGCAGGCAGCAGTTTAGCAGGCTCTGTCGATGGACAGGGAGCCGCCGCAAGTTTTAATCAACCGAGGGGAATAACTGTTGATGCCTCCGGCAATGTCTATGTCGCAGATACGAAGAATAATACTATACGCATGGTCACCCAGGCTGGTGTTGTAACCACAATTGCAGGGAGCCCGGTAGTTTCGGGGCTTATTAACGGTACAGGCGCTGTTGCAAGGTTCAATGCCCCTTCGGCCATTGCAATTGATCTCAATGGCAATATTTATGTTGCTGATGCTGGAAACAATCTTATCAGAGAAATCTCACCATCAGGTATCGTAAGCACTTTTGCGGGCAACGGAACTATTGGCGCAGTAAACGGCCCCGGCGTCACTGCGAGCTTTAATAAGCCGCTTAGCCTCGCTGTTGATCAAAATAACAATGTATATGTTGCCGATGCGGGGGATGATCTTATCAGGAAAATAACGCCGTCGGGGGTTGTAAGCACCATCGCCGGCTCGGGGATACCGGGATCAGCAAATGGCCAGGGAGCCGCTGCAAGCTTTAATAATCCATCGGGTATTTCGGTTGACGTTGTGGGGAATATTTATGTTGCTGACGCCGGAAATAATCTTATCAGAAAAATAACACCTGCGGGAATCGTAACAACACTCGCCGGCAACGGTACAGCCGGGGCTGTTAATGGTGCATTTATCGCAGCAAGCTTTAACCTGCCTGTTGGAGTCTCGGCAGATATATTCGGTAATATTTACGTGGCTGATTTCAATAATTACCTGGTTCGTAAAATAATAACTACAGGTTATACCTTATCAGCAGCCCTTCCGCCAGGTTTAACCTTTGATGGTACAACCGGCATAATTAGCGGCACACCTACCGCTGTTTCACCCACAACTATTTATACTGTTACTGCTTATAATACCGGGGGCAGCAGTTCCGCACCAATAAGTATCACAGTTTCTACCGTTGCAATTCCCCCGGTCCCCGCGCCAAATATCTCTTATTCACCTGGTACACTTAGCTATACTGTTAACACGCCTATCACCCCTATGGTACCTATAAATACAGGCGGCATACTGCCGAATAAGGTTTTTGGACAAACCACGACACTTGCAGGTACAGGTTCAGCCGGAAACGTTGACGGAATAGGTACTTCCGCGAGTTTTAACCAACCATTCGGCGTTGCAGTTGATGTTAATGGTAATATTTATGTGGTCGATCATTTAAATAACCTGATTAGGAAGATTACCCCTGCCGGGGTGGTAACTACTTTGGCAGGCAGCGGCGCGATAGGCCATGCCGATGGACAAGGCACTGCTGCAAGTTTTAATAACCCTACGGGGATAGCAGTTGATGTAGCCGGCAACGTATATGTCGCGGATGTAAGTAATAACCTGATCAGGAAAATATCCCCCACCGGGTTAGTTACTACGCTTGCCGGCAGCGGGTTAAACGGGTCAGCAAACGGACAGGGTACAGCAGCAAGTTTCAGTAACCCTTCAGGCATTGCAGTGGATGGTGCGGGTAATTTATATGTTACCGATTTAAGCAATAATCTTATCAGGAAGATCACGCCCGGCGGACTGGTAACAACACTTGCCGGAAGCGGGTCCAGCGGGTCGGCCGACGGCACGGGTAACGCTGCAAGTTTTGACCAGCCTTATGGAGTGGCCGTTGACGCAACAGGCAATCTTTATATTGCTGATTGGGGAAATAACAAGATCAGGAAAGTGACACCCACCGGGGTAGTTACGACAATTGCCGGAAGTGGTCAGCCGGGCTCGGCTGATGGCGTGGGTACCGCTGCAAGTTTCTACAGGCCGTTTGGATTAGCGGTCGATCAAACGGGGAATATTTATGTAGCTGATACCAATAATGAATTGATAAGAGAAATAACACCTGCAGGCGTAGTTACAACAGTTGCCGGCAGCGGTACAAAAGGGGCCGTTAACGGCCAAACAGGTAACACCACGAGTTTTTATCAGCCTACGGGCATTGTAGCAGACGGGGCAGGCGATGTTTACGTTGCCGATGAATTTAATGACCTTATAAGAGAAATAGTAGTCGTGAGCAATTATACCATTAATAAGCCCCTGCCTTCGGGGTTAAATTTCGACCGTACTACCGGCATTATAAGCGGCACGCCTACCGTACCAAATCCGATCACATCTTATGTGGTTACTGCTTATAATACCGGGGGGCAAAGTTCATTTACAATTAGTGTTGAAGGGGTCAAGGGTCCGGAAACAATTACTTTTGGCCCGCTGCCAATAAAAACCTATGGTGATTTGGATTTTCCCCCCGGCGCTACGAGTACAAATGATTCCATCCCCATTATTTACACCAGCAGCAACCCGGCAGTAGATACTATAATAAATGGAGAAATACATATTATCGGGGCTGGTACATCAACTATCACAGCGTCCCAGGCGGGGAATGGCGGCTACCTTCCGGCAAAACCTGTGTCACAATTATTAACGGTAAACCCGGCACCATTAACTATTACTGCCGATAATAAAACCAGGGATTTCGGCATACCTAATCCTGTTTTAACAATTACTTACAGCGGGTTTGTATACAATGAAACCGTTGCACAATTAATCACGCAACCTGTAATAACGACAACAGCTGTTATTACTTCGCCGGTGGGCCAATACCCTATTACAGCAAGCGGTGCTGCTGCAATAAATTATACTTTTATTTACGTACCAGGTACACTAACTATTAACCCTGTGCCGCAAATGCTGGTTGTGCCTAATGCTTTTACCCCAAATGGTGATGGTATTAACGATGTTTGGAATATTAAATCGCTGAGTGATTTTCCGAAATGCACAGTATCCGTTTATAATCGTTATGGTTCATTGGTTTATCAGTCAAAAGGATATCCTCAACCCTGGGACGGGACCTCTAATGGCAAACCGCTTCCAGTGGGCACATACTATTACATTATTAACCCCAATGACGGCATGCGCCAACTGGCAGGCCCGGTGACCATTATACGTTAAACACATCTTGCTCAAAAAACAAAGCCCGCTCAGAAGCGGGCTTTGTTTGATGTGTTCGTCAAAACATTGGACTTTGCTTTACCAAATTTTTATCCTGTCTTCGGGCTTCTTATACATTTTATCATCCGGCTTTACATTAAATGCAGTATACCAGGCATCAATATTGGTAAGCGGAGCGTTTGCGCGGTATTGTTCCGGTGAATGCGGGTCGGTCAATATGCGTTGTGCTGCAGCTTCAGGGCGTTGTGAACTCCGCCATACTTGCGCCCATGAAAGAAAGAAACGCTGATCAGGGGTAAACCCGCCAATTTTTTTATGTGATTGTCCTTCTTTGGTTTTCTTAAACGCGGCATAAGCTACATTTAAGCCACCCAGGTCGGCCAGGTTTTCGCCCAAAGTTAACCGCCCGTTCACATGCAGGGTATCTAATACGGTGAAGCCATTGTATTGGGCAACCACCTGGTCGGCGCGGGTTTTAAATTTATCGGCATCATCTTTTGTCCACCAATCGCGTAAGGTGCCGTCTGCATCGTACTGGCGGCCTTCGTCATCAAAGCCGTGGGTCATTTCATGACCAATAACCGCGCCTATCCCGCCATAATTAACAGCATCATCAGCCCCAAAATCGAAGAACGGGAACTGCAAAATTCCTGCAGGGAACGTGATTTCATTATTTGTAGGACTATAGGAAGCATTCACAGTAGGAGGTGTCATTCCCCAGCGTTTTTTATCAACAGGTTTGTTAATCTGGTCTACTGTGTAGTTATATCTCCATTCTGATATACGCCTTAAGTTTCCAAAATAGTCATCTTTTTCGATCACAAGCCCGGTATAAGGCTGCCATTTATCAGGGTAACCAATTTTTACACCGAAAGCGGCCAATTTTTTTTGTGCACGCACTTTTGTCTCGGCGCTCATCCAGGTTAAATTTTGGATGCGCTCGCCAAGCGTTATTTTTAAATTATTCACCAGGTCGACCATATACTGTTTAGCGGCGGGGGTAAAATATTTAGCCACATACA
>Ga0207033_1121_pt1 | contig 16322 bp, 15 predicted proteins | sample Alteio_BWMinCont_35_FD_153262 | JGI IMG/M metagenome (GOLD analysis project Ga0207033, IMG submission 153262) | Enriched cells from forest soil in Barre Woods Harvard Forest LTER site, Petersham, Massachusetts, United States -... | ecosystem: Environmental > Terrestrial > Soil > Temperate forest >... | reverse complement strand
CTATTTTCATTTGTTTGAAATCCCCAGCTTTTTACAGCCTGCAAACTTTCCCAATGCGTTTTAAATAAAAGCCTTTCGGTATATAAAAAATACAAATAACAATCCAATGGCCGCTTTGCCACCTCGCCGGAGTCCTGCATTTTAAGCGTGCCTGAAGCAAAGTTTCGCGGGTTGGCATAAGGAAGTTCCCCATTGTCTAAACGTTCGGCATTCAGCCGCTCAAAAGCTTTGAGGTGCATAAATACTTCGCCTCTTATCTCAAAATCATCAGGGTAGTCCCCGGCGTGCAGTTTTTTTGGTATGGTATTAATGGTGCGCACATTAGTGGTAACATCATCGCCCTGCAGCCCGTCTCCGCGGGTTACGGCGCGCAAAAGCTTGCCTTCCTGGTAAGTGAGACTTATGGATAAGCCGTCGAATTTCAGCTCGCATACATATTCAAAATTATCACCTATGGCTTTGCGTATACGCTGGTCGAAATCAAGCAATTCCTGCTCGTTATAGGTATTGCCCAGCGATAGCATCGGCCACCTGTGCTTAACGGTAACAAACGCTTTGGTAATATCGCCGCCTACCCTTTTTGTGGGCGAATCAGGGTCGGTATATTCAGGGAATTGCTTTTCGAGGGCATTAAGCTCTTCCAGTTTTTTATCGAAATCAAAATCAGAAATGGTCGGCATGGCCAGCACAAAATAATTGTAATTGTGCTGTTTTAATTCGGATGACAATGATCCTATTCGTTTTTTTGCTTCTTCCGGTGACATAGAAGCGAAGATAGATAAATTAGAGATTAGTTAAATAGAGATTAGAGATTAGTTATTTAGTCCGGAAGTCGGCAAGTCCGAAAGAAAAGTAATTCATTCTGTCCAATGACTTAATGACCAATGACTAATTTAAGTTTAGCGTTTAGGCCAATTATTAAATACTTTTTTAAAAATCATATCGCCCTGTTTTACAGAAATATCCTGTGACTCAATTGAGTTTAGCGGAGCAAGTATCAAAATTATTTTAAACCCTGGTGATTTTGTTTTGTCATAATAAAAACAAAATAAATTTTACCATGAAAAAGATCATCAGAATTTTAATGTTATTATCAGTGGTGTCGCTATTTGCGATTGACAGCAGCCGGGCACAGGAAATAGTCGTAAGGGCACGTCTCGGACGGCCGGGGCCTGTTATGGTTAGGCCAATGCGCCCTTCACCACGCCATGTTTGGGTTGCCGAAGAGTGGGTTCCCGGCGGTGGGACTTATGTATATCATGAAGGTTATTGGGCGCTTCCGCCACATCCGGGCGCTATTTGGGTGGCCGGCCGTTGGAGGCACCGCCATCATGGTTATGTTTGGGTAGGCGGTTTTTGGAGATAATATTTGCCCCCGGCCCCTAAAGGGGTAAATACCGCTAAAGGATTTAATATCGAATAATGAATTTCCAATATTGAATAATGAACTAAACTTCAGCGTTCGAAATTCAAAATTCATTGTTCGATATTATTTTAACCCTGTATTCTTATTTTGAGTTAGCGCTATTTCTTTTGAAGCCCGGGGGCTAATGATCAGCAGTAGTTACCTCTGTGTTAAAAGTCATAGGTATAGCCATCCCGCCAGGCATTTTCGGGTTATCCAATATTTCAATATTGCCCAACATTAGTTGCTTTAATTTAGCAGATCTCCCGGTACTGGCCATATAATAAGTATCGCCCTTAACCAGGTTTAACTCAGGCTTAAATTTTTGTGCCTGGCAGGGGGTAAGCTCAACAATAACAACAGCAGGTTTAAGAGATATTTCATAATATAATTATTACAGGTTTGCTTTATAAACGGGCAATAAAGATATTGTAAAGTTTCAGGTTGGCAAAAGGGGGAAAAGGGGCTATCTGAAAAAACTTTAAAATGACTTTCTGCAATTTTTACTGATTGGATGCCCCAAATGGGACCAATTTTACTCATAAGCCGCCCCATGTGGGACGTATGGTTGCCAAAAAAAGGAAAAAAAACAGCTATGACCTTTCCTTCGAAAAGGGCTTCAGGCCAACGGAACGATCATTGAAAATGCGAATATTTTAATCGCATACAAGGCAAAATAAGACTTAAAAAATAGAAATAGCCAGGCTCTCAACCCTGGCTATAACTCAAACTAGCATTATCATTAAATATTCACTCTCCCCTTTCTACGTGATTGTTGCAGCATAGGTTACAAATTAAAAGTGCTTCTGCCTTTGCGCAGAAGCACTTTTATAGTCAAGTATCGTCGAAAACAAACGTAAAAACGTGTATTAGTAATTAATACATGTTTTTACGTTTTATCATTGAAATGCTTGTTTTGATAATAAAAAACACAGGTACTGCCTGTATTACTATTCCGATGACAGCGAGTGTACTCATGATAATGCTGATTTGAGTGTTATTTCTTTTTTTAGTACAAAGATCGTACCCAATTAAAAAAAATGATTGTAAAATAAAGGTACACAAATAATTGATTTTTATTTATTTTTTTTCATGAAAATTGCGGCGGAGAATTGTGAAAATGATTGCTCAAATTGCGCAAATAAATCTACGGGTAAGCCAAAAGCATTCCTATCAACTTTTGAGTTGGGGCTGTTGTGGTTGAGTGATAAATTTGACAGGCAGAATAAAATTGTGCTTCGTTTTTGCAGTTAACTATTAACTTATTATTAACTTCTGTGTGTTTTTAATGATTAATATTTTTAATAAAAGGATTAGGTTATCAATAGAGCAATATAAATGCCAATAATTGAAAACTCTTATTCGCCATTATTAACTAAAGTCATGTATCTATCCTCAATTCATCGCTCATTATTCACTACTCCAATTCATCACTCGCCACTCACCTCTCACTACGGATTACTGACCGCTTCCTTCGCCAGCATGGCTTCTTTAATATATTTTACGGGCGCACTGCCATAACTCAAAAATTTCTCGTTAAAATCTTTTAGTTTATACTTGTCGCCCATTTTCTTTTTATAGGCTTCGCGCAGGTCCATAATCTCTTTGTAGCCTGTAAAATAACTATCTAATTGTACACTGGTTACACTTACACGTTTCCATTTTCCTTCAGCCTCGGCCTGCTGCTGAAATGCTTCATGGGTAAGTAATGTGATTGCATCCTGTTTTGACATATTTTGGGTATGCACGCCGTAATCTAAAATGGTATTGCAAACCGAACGCAGGTGCCATTTATACCACATCAGCCTCATTTCGGGTTCATCGCTCCCAAAGCCATTATCCAGCATCATTTGCTCGCCGTACACAGCCCAGCCTTCAATCATGGCAGTGTTCCCAAAAATTGATTTGATAAGGCTTGGCGCCTTATTGGCATATATTAGCTGTACGTAATGGCCCGGAATGGCTTCGTGGATGCACAATATCTGCAAAATGTACTGATTGTATTCGCGCAGGTAGCCGTCAGCTTTGGCGGGTGCCCAGCCGGCCAGGCTGCCAACGTTGAAATAAGAATTGCCGTTTTTATCATAAGGCCCCGGCGAGCTCATAGAAGCCCCGGCAACGCCTGCCATATAACCGGGCTCTTTGCGCACAATTAATGGTTTTGATGGGTCAAGTGTTACCAGGTCTTTTGCTTTTACAAAAGCAGTAAGTTTTGGGAGGATAGTTTCAATAGCTGATTGAAATTGATCAGGCTGAACATGTTTTGAAGAAAGTGTATCGATAACCTGGGCTATCAGGTCGAGCGAATCAGCAGGCAAAGGTTTGGTGCCAAAATATTTTGGCCATAACTGTTTGCTGATCTTCACCATTTCATGATGAATGGTTTTTTTACGTTCTACTGCAGCGTTATAGGTTTGCTGGGCAGTTAATTCCGATTGGATGTCATATTTAAATTTGTCATCGTAAAGCTCCCTGCCCAGCCTGAAGCTTCGCGGATGATCGTTTTTTAAGACCTTTAACCACTCGGCAAAAGCTTTTATCGTCTCGGCGGATAAGCGTGCCCGGTCAAGCATTTGCTTTTGCTCCGCCTGCGGGATGTCGGTTTTTTTAAGCGAATCGGCAAAGTCCTTTTCAAATACACTAATACCGCCGGTGAGTTGGTCAACGGCTAAGTTAGTTAACTCGGTGACCGGGTTTTTTACCTGTTTTTCAGCCTCTTTATAGTAAAGTGGGATGTTAGACATTTTTTGGTAAAAATTGCGCAAACGTTTATCAAGCGGGGCATAATGTTCATTCAGTATATAGGCAAAGCTGCCGATAACATTATAAGTGGATGGGTTCCACTGGTATGATTTTAATTCCTGGATACTCCATTCCATCTCCTGCATTTGATTTTGCATCAAATGGTAATCCATTTTATTGGCATCAGTAAGCGTAGTTATTTCAAATCTGCTTAATGAATCGAGTTGCACTTTTGCAAAGTTTACCTTTTTATCCCGCAGCTTATCATCAGGCACTAATAGTAAACTATCGTATTTATGAAAACCCACGGAGGTTGCCCAATCGGGATCCAATTTCCATAAGCCGTCAAGAAAAGAGTTTTCATAAACAGCGAATGACGCATCGTCTTTGCCCAACTGGGGGCCTACACCCCCATCTTTCTTACATCCTATCAGGAAGGTGAAAATTGCAGCAGTGGTATATAGTAGTTTTTTTATCACAGTGTTTACCAGGGTTACTTTGGAGGTATAAACTTAAAACATTTAGCCGGAATAAATTAAAAGAACGTATATACTTCCGTAAAAATATCGGGACAGCGGGTTAATTGCCCTATTCCTGCAATTAGTTGATAAATTTATCAACCAATTTTATACATATTTGTTCAATCGGAAAACCACCTTTATGGAAAACCAGCATAAAATACTTATTGACGAATTAACAAAATTACTGCTTGGCGGCAGCGCGCACGTTTCTTTACAGGATGCTTTAAAAGGCCTGCAACCTGAACTACGCGGGGTAAAACCCGGTCATTTGCCTTATAGCGCCTGGCAATTGGTTGAACATATCCGCATTGCCCAATGGGATATGCTGCAATTTTGCAGAGACGCTGAACATAAATCGCCAAAATGGCCTGATGATTACTGGCCCCGGGAAAGCGCGCCCGAAGATGACAATGCCTGGAATGGGTCATTATCACAAATAAACAGCGACCTTGACGAATTTATTGAATTGATGGAACACAGCGATATTTATCAAAAATTACAGCATGGCGACGGGCAAACCATCCTGCTGGAAGCTTTACAAATGGCTGATCATAATGCGTATCATGTTGGTGAGATCATTGCCATCAGGAGGTTTTTGGGGGATTGGAAGTAGCGCCGCCGCCTCACCCTGCCCTCTCCAAAGGAGAGGGTTCTAACTTCGCGCTTTTTTAAAGTCCTCGCCTTTGGAGAGGATTATTCACGGGTGGTTTGTTTTTTAAGGTGTTCATGAATGCTGCGCAGTTTAGGTGAGGCGAGAATACAAGTGTTAAACCTACCTCACCTTATTCACAAAATCAACAATACCGGGTATTAGTTCGGAGCTTAGGGGCAATTCCGGTTTGCTGTAAGTGGCATAATTTTGTTCTTCGTCTGCCGGAGCGTCTTTTAGTATATGGTTCATGCCTTTAATAAGCAAAAGGGTAGCATCTGATTTTGCCTTTTTTAGTTTTGCGGCGTTATCAGGCGTTATAAGCAAATCGGTACTGCCCTGTATAATTAATACGGGCACTTTTATTTTTTTTATCCCTCTTTCAGGCACGCAGCGGCACCATGTCATTAAAAAATGTTGTATGCTTGGCCTGGCAATATAGTATAACGAAGGGTCCACAATGTCGGTGGTTTTGCCTTTGCGCAGGCTGTCTAATATGGTTTTAAACCCATCGGCCATATATTTAGGTTTCGACTCCATTTGTTTTGTCAGCATTTTGTCTGCCTGTTCGCCTGCGCCCTCTGCCGAAATATATGCTTTTACCGGTGTATCGCTCATGGCTATCATAGCAACAAGAGCCCCCTCGCCATGCCCGAATATGATGATCTTCGAAAACCGCTGATCGTCATTTAACAGGTTTATCAATCCAAGCGCATCATCGCCATAATCTTCAATACCCAATTGCGACTCTTTTGTAGTACTTACACTTTCGCCTACCATGCGTTTATCGTAACGTAATGAAGCTATGCCGTTTTTACCTAAACCGTATGCTAATAACTTGTAGGTATCCGCAGTTACGCCGGCTTTGGCATTATTACCATCCCGGTCGGTTGGGCCCGAATCACCGATAATTAATACAATGGGGATCTTCCCGCTTACAGTTTTAGGCATAACTAATGTCCCCGAAATCTGCCCGGATAAAGTTTTCATTAATATAGGCGATTCCGTTACCGAGGGGTCAATTGCCTGCGGGGCATCTTCCTTGTAGGGGCTTAGCAGCAGTCCGGTTAATTTATTTTGGGCATTTAAGGATACATTCAACAAAAAAACATCGTTTTTAAAGGTAGCCTTATAAACAGCCAGCGATTCGCCGTATTTTACAAAATCTGTTTTAACCAAATCGCCGTATTGCGCCTTTAATTGCTCTGTAGTGGGCTTAAATTTATCAAGTGGCAATGCCGCTTTCATCTCAGCGCTAAACATGCTGAAAATGCTATCAGGCTGGTTATGGTTATAGTATTGTTTAAATTTGGTAAGGGCGGCAGTATAATTGGCCGGTTCGGCCTGGGCAATGGCTTTTACGGTAAAAAGCAGGACAACTATAAAAAAAACAGCTTTTTTCATCGGGGTATAACGGGTTGCGAAAATATTCAGCTTCGAAATTAATAAAAATCGGGCAGCTTTTGCTGCTTATCGCTTAAATTAAAGTGTACCATTCATTTTGAAACGAGCAAATTTCAGGACGATACAACGGCAATTTGTGCCGCTGTGCCGTGGGCACGCCTGGCACAGCTGGCACAAACTTGGCACAGGCCGGATTTTCATCAAAATTGGCAAAAAAAGAATTTTTTAACGATAAACTAAGCCAAAAATGAATGATTTTTCGTTAAAAAAAGGGGCGTTTTTAGACGGTAATAAATTTGCGTGTATGGAGGATGCATTTATTGCAAATAGCTATGTAACAGGTATTTATGTAATTTTAGTCCGGCAACGGAATGTGCCAGGTTGGAAAAGAGGTGGCACACCGTCGAAGCGACGAGAACACAATTGGACAGGCGGCCAATTGTTTGAACTATGATTTATAGAATTAAAAGATTGACATGATTTTACCACCGCCCGGTTAAGCGTGTCGCTTAAATAGGCGAAACAGCCCGCCACAAAATCCCCAGTCTATTTTGTTATCCGCCCAACCACTTAATGCTAAGTATTTTAAATATATTTAGTGCTTTATAGCCCAACCGCCCTTATGAAACAATTAATACTTGTATTGATAGTATTATTTATAACTGTTACAGCCTCGTTTTCGCAGCGGGCCACTTCAAAAACGCATGCACAAAAACTTTTTGATAGTTTATTTACCCTTAGCCGCAAATATTTTGAGCGGGGGAAATTAGATAGCATCCCCCGCCTTAACCGGCAAATGATGCCGCTGGCGCAAAAAATTGATGCCGACAGTAACTTTTTTTCGGCAGACGTTTCTATAGCTGAATACTTTTTCGCTAAATCAGATTATTCACAAACTTTTGAATACGTTTTTAAGGCATCGGATATAGCCCAAAGGGGTTTCCGCCAGCGTTTGCCGATTTTATACAGCAATGTTGGGTTAACTTATATTGAACTTGACAATTATCCATCGGCCCTATATTATTTACACAAAGCCCAGCAATATTTGCCATAGGATGATTGGGGCGATGCTAAGATTGCCATAGCCACAAACCTGGCTTATGTTTATCAAAGAATGGCTAAGCCCGACTCAGCATTAAAATATATTCAACAGGCCTACCAGTTTAATTTAAAAAAAAACACACGACCAGGCATTGAACCAGGCGGAAATTTACCGCAATTTCGGATTAGTTTATGAGCAGCTGAACGAGCCTGCTCTGGTTGATTATTACTATAAAAAAAGTATCCGTTATTCCGATTCGGTGAATATCCCGTCCATTGTTGCTTCAGCATCAAAGTACTACAGCGAATACCTTATTAAACAACAAAAATATACCGATGCTAAACACTACGCGCTTCTAAGTTTTAATATGGCCAAAAAAATGGGTTTTAAAAAAGGGGTTATCGGCGCCTCTGACTTGCTGTATGTTTTAAACGATCAGCATGGGCGAAACGACAGCGCCTATTATTATTTAAAAATTAAGAACCTGTACCAGGATAGCGTAATAACCGAACAAAAGACTAACCAGATGCAGGCTTCGTTGGTAAACCAGCAATTAAAGGAGGCCGAGCAAAATGCTAAAATTGTACAGGAACAGGAGCAACGGGCGCACAATGAGGCATACGCCGCGATAGCATTCGGCTTAATATTGCTTACGATTGTCTTCCTGCTGCTGAGCCGTAGTATTATTGTTAATACACGTGTTATTGAGATAATCGGCGTCATCGGCCTGCTTATCATTTTTGAATTTATTAACCTGGTGCTGCACCCTTATTTGACAGCTATCACCAATGATTCTCCATTATTAATGCTCCTGATTTTAGTATTGATAGCGGCAGCGATAGTCCCATTACATCACCAATTGGAGCAATGGATAAAGCATAAACTGGTGGAAAAAAACAAAGCCATCCGCCTGGCAGCTGCTAAACGGACAATTGAAAAACTTGAAGGGAATCTATAAGGGAATTTACGTCTTTGAAATTAGTAGAAAACCAAACGACTTTAATGCTAAGTATTTTAAATATATTTAGTGCTGATAATTATTAGCCACCCTTATGAAACAATTAATACTAATCCTGTCTGTGTTTTTTACGATTGTTTCTAATGCTTTTTCACAAACTGCACATAAAGGTAAAAGTAAACTGCAAGCACAGTTCGACAGCTTAGGGCATGTGAACCGTGCTTATTATTTAGCCGGCAAGCTGGATAGCCTGCCTGCTATCAATAGTAAAATGCTGCAATTGGCGCAAAAAATCAAAGCGGACAGTTCGCTGGCGAATGCATATGGTATTATTTCAAATTATTTTTTCTCAAAAGGCGACTATGCGATTTGCATAGAATATACTCTGAAAAGCGTTGACTACGTCCAAAAAGGGTATCAAAAGCGTTTAGCCATAATGTACGGTAACCTCGCTATGACGTATGTACAACTGGAAAATTATCCGCTGGCTTTGTATTATTTACGCAAAGGGCAGCAATTTATACCCATTGATATCGAAGGTATCGGAGCATCAAGTGTCTACAGCGGCCTGGCTGTTGTTTTTTGCAAAATGCTCCGGCCCGATTCCGCATTAAAATATGCGCAACTTGATTACCAGGAAAACCTTAAAAAACATCGGGAATATAAGTATAACAAGGCTTATGTCTATCGCAACTTCGGCCTGGTATATGAGCAGCTTAACGAGCCCGAACTGGCAAACTATTATTATAAAAAAGGCGTGCGTTATTGCGATTCTATGAAATATATGCGGATGCTTTCGCAAACGGCTGAATTTTACAGCCTTTATTTAATGAAACACGCAAAGTATAAGGAGGCCAGGGACTATGCCCTTTCAGGCTTTAACGCCAGCGAAAAAATGGGCAATAAGGGCGAAATCGTTGCAACATCAAACATACTTTATACGCTGTATGATCAGCATGGCAACGCCGATAGCGCTTACTATTATTTAAAATTAAATCATATATACCAGGATAGCCTGCAGGCCGAGCAAAAAACCAATCAATTGCAGGCGGTTATAGCCAACCAGCAAATAAAAGAAACCGAACAAAACGCCAAAGCTGCCCAGGATGAGGAGCAGCGCCGCCGCAATATACAATACGCGGCCATTGCATTAGGGTTGGTTTTGCTGTTGATGATTTTCCTTTTACTTAGCCGCAGTGTGATGGTTAATACCCGCACTATCGAGATGGTTGGTGTAATAGGGCTATTGATAGTTTTTGAATTTATTAACCTGGTGCTGCACCCTTATTTAGCCGCCCTTACCAATGACTCACCTTTATTAATGTTGCTGATTTTAGTATTGATAGCCGCCGTGATAGTGCCTTTACATCATCAATTAGAGCAATGGATAAAGCATAAGCTGGTGGAAAAAAATAAGACCATCCGCTTAGCTGCTGCAAAACGGACTATTGAAAAATTGGAGGGAGGAAGATGAAGAAGTCGGAAGTCGGAAGTCAGAAGTCGGAAGTAAAAAAGAAGTCGGAAGTCGGAATGCCGAATACGGAATTAGAAAATACTTCCGGATTCGACATTTCGCAATCCGAATTAAATAATTCCGAAATCGAACATCCGACATCCGAAATAGAAACACTGCCAACTGCCAACTCAAAACTGCCAACTGAAAGCACCATGGAAGTACACCACCACCCCGAAGTAGAAAAAAAAGGCCTGAAAGAATATGTACTTGAAGGTTTAATGATTTTTTTGGCAGTAACAATGGGCTTTTTTGCTGAGACAATCAGGGAAACCATCTCTGAAAATCATACAGCGCATGATTATGCACGATCAATGATTGAAGATTTGAAAAAGGATACCGCACAATTAGATACAGGGATAAACGATCTCAATTTTATGTCGAAACGCCTTGATACCTTAGTTGAACTTACGCATACGAAAAAGATTAACGAACTTCCAGGAGGGACATGGTATTATTATGGAAGGTTTGGCTCGTACTGGATAGGATTTCAAAGTGCAAATGCAACTTTAGGTCAATTAAAAAGCTCAGGTGCACTCCGGTTTTTCAAAAACCATAAGGTAATTAATGCAATTGCCCAATATGATCAGTCGAGCCAGGAACTGTATGATTTTAATACCCAGATCACCTATAAAGCCAGTACAATCCAATTGCGGAATAAATTGTTCGATGCATATTATTTTACCCCGGTAATGAACCTCAACATAAGCCAGGTGTCGATCAATCTCTTTAAAAAAAGGAACATCCCTTTACTTAGTAATGATCGCAATATGATGGTTGAATACGCCAATTACTGCCAGCTTAAATCCTTCGACAGCAAGTATATGAAGAGCCTTGAAATAAAACTTTTAGGCAGGGCCAAATACCTTTTACAGGTCTTAACTGAGCAGAATGAGTAAACTGCGCCAAAATCCCGAAAGTCGGAAAGTCCGGAAGACGGAAAGTGTGAAAGTAAGGAAGAAATCGGAAGTCGGAATGTCGAATGCGGAAGTAAAAAAGAAGTTGGAAGTCGGAAGTCCGAAGTCGGAAGTAAAAAAGAAGTCGGAAGTCGGAATGTCGAATGCGGAATTGGAAAATCCTTCCGCTCCCGATAGCTATCGGGATGACATTTCGCAATCCGAATTAAATAAACAATCTAAAATCGTAAATCGTAAATCTGAAATAGAAACACTGCCAACTGCCAACTCAAAACTGCAAACTGAAACAATGGAAGTACACCACCACCCTGAAGTAGAAAAGAAAGGCTTTAAAGAATATATTCTTGAAGGTTTAATGATTTTCCTGGCCGTTACAATGGGCTTTTTTGCTGAAAGTCTTCGTGAGCATATTGGCGACAATTCAAAGGAAATGGAATATATTCATTCCTTTGTTGAAGATCTGAAACAGGATACGGCAGCTCTCAACTACAGTATCAAACGCCTGAACAGGGATGTTAAAAATTGTGACGAACTGATCAGATTATATGCTGCGGATAAATTAACACAGCAGCCAGACACAATCATTTTAGATATGAGCAATCAATGTGGCCTCAGTGTGGATGTTTTTTTTAATGATCGCACAGCATCACAGTTAAAGGGCACGGGCTCCATGCGCCTGATTAGAAATAAAATGGTAGCCGACTCCATGTTGCAATATTGGAACACTCAATTCAGATTAGATCAAGTACACAACCGTTTTGAAAGTATGAGAGTGGAGCAACGGAAAGTGGGGTGGAAAACTTTTAACTGGTACATAACCAATTACAATTTCAAGATAGACCACCATGAAATGATACAAATTAAAAAGGCAATTGTCGATGTTCGCAATCTAAATGAATTTGTTAATGTCTGTTCCACGCTATACAATGCAGGTAAATTTCAGTACTTGCCCTTGCTTAACAGGCAATTGGCTCTCGCTGCAACAATGATAAAAATGGTTAAAAAACAATATCACCTGCAAGATGAATGAGCGTAGGCCGAAAGTCCGAAAGACGGGGAGTCAGGAAGATAGTCTTGAGTCTAATCCCGATAGCTATCGGGACGAAAGTCAAAAGCCGGAAGAAGAAAATACTTCCGCTCCCGATAGCTATCAGGACGACATTCCGCAATCCGAAATAGAAAAGAAGTCGGAAGTCGGAATGCCGAAGTCGGAAGTAAAAAAGAAGTCGGAAGAAAAAAATACTTCCGCTCCCGATAGCTATCGGGATGACATTCCGACTTCCGAAATAAAAGAACCACTCACCACTCACAATTCACCACTCACCACTATGGAAGTACACCACCACCCCGATCTGCACCACAAGAGGAAAGCCTGGAAAGAGTATGTGCTCGAAGGCTTAATGATATTCCTGGCCGTAATGATGGGTTTTGTCGCCGAAAGCCTGCGCGAAAATATTGCTGACCGAAATAGGGAAAAAGGATTCATGGTATCTATGATCGAAGATTTAAAGTCAGACACGGCTATGCTTTCAAGCAATATGCATTTCCGGGACCACCGTATTCAAATGATCGATTCGCTGATCTTTTTGCTAAATCCATCCTCATTGAGTAAAAATGGGAATACCATTTATTTTTATGCCCGCGTTATTTCGCCGCCACAAAGAATAAATCCAAACGACCGCACCATCCAGCAATTGAAAAGCTCAGGAAGCCTGCGACTGATCAACAATTGGAATATCTCCAACAGTATTATGGCATACGACCAGAAAATGCGGGTCCAGTTACTTGAAATGGATGAAGAACAAATATTGAGGGACGACTACAGGAAGCTGGCCATGAAAGTTTTTGATACAAGAGTATTCAACAGTATGGTTGCCGGTGATAAAATACTCCGGCCGACGAACAATCCGAAACTGTTTTCGACGGATGCAGCATTGCTCAATGAATATATCGGTTCGGCACAGTACCTTAAAAAGTCAGATATACAGCAGGCAAGCCGGGCAGCTGAGCTATTGACACAGGCAAAGCAATTGATGGCGTTAATTAAACACGAATATCATTTAGAAAATGAGTGAGGGAGGAGGGAGAAGTCCGGAAGTCCGAAAGTCGGAAAGTCAGGAAGTAAGCATGAAGTCCGAAGTCAGAAGTTCGAAGTCGGAAGTAAAAAACAAATCAGAAAAAGAAAATACTTCCGCTCCCGATAGCTATCGAGATGACATTCCGCAATCCGAATTAAATAAGCAATCCGAATTAACTAAATCTGAAACGGCGACAGCCCTCTTGAGCACCGATGAAAACAAACAATCGCGAAAAATCGTAAATCATAACTCTGAAATAGAACCACTCACTACTCACAATTCACCACTCACCACTATGGAAGTACACCACCACCCCGAAGTAGAAAAAAAAGGCTTTAAGGAATATATCCTCGAAGGCCTGATGATTTTTTTAGCCGTTACCATGGGCTTTTTTGCCGAAACCATCAGGGAGGGCATTTCCGAAAGCGCCAAAGGCCGGGAGTATATTCACTCATTTGCACAGGACCTGCGGCGGGATACGGCAACTTTTTCCGGCGTGATTGTCTTTGATGCAGCAAAATTGATGGCACTAAAAAGCATTTTCGCTTGTTATGATAGCATTGAAAATAATAGCAAGTCAACCGGCTGCCTTATACCCGTCATGAAAAGTTCGATATCAAACCGGGTTGCAAATTTTACCGATGGCACCCTGCAGCAATTGAAAAACGCGGGCGGCTTTCGCTTACTAAACAAGAGCGATAGGGATAGTGTTGTCGCCTATGACCATGCTGCCAGGGCTTACCAGAATTTTGAATCCACGATATTCCAGCAACGCCAGGATATAGTAAGAGATATTTATGTTAAACTCATTAATTTCAAGGCCCGAAACGAGCTGCTTCCCGACTCACTCGCAGTCAATGCCCAATCACCCTTGTTGTTTTCAAATGACAAGGCGTTCATCAATGAGTATTTTAACGACTTGTTCCTTTATAGGAGAGTTATCATGACGCAGTCCGCTCAGTTGCGCAGATTAAGCAAACGGGCGACAGGTCTTATTAAATACTTTGATAAAAAATACGATTTGGGCAATGAGTGAAGGGAAGAAGAAATCTGATCCCGATAGCTATCGGGACGGAACGCCGAAGTCGGAAGTAAGAAAGAAGTCGGAAGTCGGAATGTCGAATGCGGAATTGGAAAATCCTTCCGCTTTTGACATTTCGCAATCCGACTTAAATAAATCCGAAATCGAACATCCGCAATCCGAAATAAAAGAACTGCCAACTGCTAACTCAAAACTGCAAACTGGAAACACCATGGAAGTACACCACCACCCCGAAGTAGAAAAGAAAAGCTTTAAAGAATACATTCTTGAAGGATTGATGATATTCCTTGCGGTAACCATGGGCTTTTTCGCCGAGAGTTTACGTGAGAATATTACCAATAGTGAACACGTAAAACAATTGAGTGTACAATTGATGCAGGATTTAAAAACAGACACGTTATCTCTACAGGGAGAAATGGGCTATGAATCGGTACTTGTAAAGAGAAATGACAGCTTGTTTTTTCTGTTGCAACAGCCGTTAGCGAAAACAGATACCAAAAAAATGCAGCAACTGGTATTTAATTGTTATTATGTTATGTTATTTCACCAGTCATCAGGCGCTTTTGCAGCGATAAAAAGCCAATTGCAACTGAAACAATTTTCAGAATCCCTGATCGCAAAATACATTGCTGGTTATGAATCCGAATTACAAATTCTGAAGGCGCAGGAGAAAATTCAGGGAGACAATTTAGATCGCGACCTGGCGCCATTTTTCAAATTACATTTCACGCCGCAAAATTTGTATGCATTTATCCATGGAATGCCATTAGTAAATGGCGGCATGCGTAACCTCACGCAAAATGACTTGACTCAGCTAAGCATGGATATGGAAATGATACAAAGCTACAACCTTGATATGATCTCGTGTCAGCGTAAACTGAAAGATAAGGCCGTTTTGGATGTTTGATTTATCGCTGTTGTTTTTTTTCATCGGTGTTCAAGATGGCATTCGCCGTTTCGGATTGAGGAAAATTGAATACGGAATTATTTTCTTCTTCCGACTTTGGACTTTCGTCCCGATAGCTATCGGGATTAGACTCATGACTATCTTCCGGATTTTCCGACTTTCGGACTTTCCGACTTCCTCCCTTCTCACTCATCGTTTAAATTATATTCCCTTTTTAATAGCATTATAAGCTTAATTGCCCGTTGTTTTTGTTCCCTAACTAACCGGCAATAACTCGATTCAACTGCTGCTTTGAAATAAATAGCGTTGGCATATTGTTCTATGTCTTTATGATTCGTACCAATCAGGGCAATTGTATTATCAATGCTTCGTTGGGTATTTAAAAATCCATATACTTTCATATTGATCATTTGACGGGCAAACTTTTCGCTATCCTCTGTAAAATATTCAACCACTTTCGCCTGATTTTCACAGGCTTCAGTGCCATTGCTGTAGTCTGTTATTTCACCGGCAACGTCATTATTAATTATCAGTCGAAAATTATCACTGCTTTTTAACTGGCTCACAACGCGGTTGGTAAAGTGTACGCTGTACAGGCCTAAAGTATAGTGAGCTGCATCATAAAATTTTGACAGGTAAGCTGTATCATGTTGCAAAGGTTTTTCCAAATCATCCACCAGCAGTTTGTATCGCGCCCGGCTTAAAGCAAAATCATCGAAATAGTTGTTCATTTTAGCAGTATCCGCCTTTAGGTCAACCAATAGCGACTGCACATATTCGTGCCCTTTTTCATTATTGTCGATATGCTCACGCAAACTTTCGGCGAAAAAACCCATGGTAACGGCCAGGAATATCATTAAACCTTCGAGAATGTATTCCTTAAAGCCTTTTTTTTCTACATCGGGGTGGTGGTGTACTTCCATAGTGGTGAGTGGTGAATTGTGAGTAGTGAGTGGTTCTATTTCAGAGTTACGATTTACGATTTTTCGCGATTGTTTGTTTTCATCGGTGCTCAAGAGGGCTGTCGCCGTTTCAGATTTAGTTAATTCGGATTGCTTATTTAATTCGGATTGCGGAATGTCATCCCGATAGCTATCGGGAGCGGAAGTACTTTCTGCTTCCGGCTTCTGACTTTGGACTTTTG
>Ga0207033_1120_pt1 | contig 16413 bp, 9 predicted proteins | sample Alteio_BWMinCont_35_FD_153262 | JGI IMG/M metagenome (GOLD analysis project Ga0207033, IMG submission 153262) | Enriched cells from forest soil in Barre Woods Harvard Forest LTER site, Petersham, Massachusetts, United States -... | ecosystem: Environmental > Terrestrial > Soil > Temperate forest >... | reverse complement strand
AGATCTCCCCTCAAAGGTAGCTTTTAAGGCAATCGGCCCCGATGGCCTGGGCATAAATGTAAAAGGTGTTGTTATTGATAATACGAATAAGGAAGTAGCAAAAATTGCTTCAACCCACCTGGGTATGGGCGTATTTGGTTTTATACCCGAAGCAGGAAAGACATACAAGGCCAGGGTAACTTTCGCCAATGGGACGCAAAGCGCGGTTAACCTGCCTGCTGTTGACCCCAAGGGGATTACTTTGGATATTAATAATACCGATCCCAATAAATTGTCAATAGAGATAATTGCCAACCGGGCTTACTATCTTGAAAATAAGGATAAAGATTTGAATATGATAGTTTACAGTGCAGGACTGCTAAGGACTTATAATTTTAAATTAGATAACTCGATACTTGGCCTTGATTTGCCGGTAAGCGATTTCCACACAGGTGTTTTACAGGTAACATTGCTGTCAGCAACAGGTGAACCGATGAATGAGCGCCTCGCATTTATACAAAATCCTGATCAGCTAAACCTATCTATAAGCGCTAATAAACCTTCATTTACAAAACGCGAAAATGTGCAGCTAAGCCTTAATGCCAAAAATAAGGACGGCAACGCGGTAAACGGATATTTTGCGGTATCAGTTATTGATGAAAGTAAGGTATCGGTTGATGAAGATGCAGAAAATACCATCTTGTCTTATCTTTTATTAACCTCTGACTTAAAGGGGTACATAGAAAAACCTAATTATTATTTCGCGCATGTTACTAAGGAAACTAAGGCAAACCTTGATGCATTAATGCTTACCCAGGGTTACCGCCGTTTTGTTTGGAAGGAATTACTGAACGACAATTTAACCGCAGCTACCTACAGCCCTGAAGCGCATATTGACCTATCGGGCGTATTGAAAACTAAAGCTGGCGATCCAATTATTAACAACAATGTTATGCTGATTGAAAAGACCAGCGGATTGACTTTATTACAGGCGACAGATGCACAGGGAAGATTCCGCTTTGCAAATGTGGATTTTTCAAGCGGCACTCATTTTATAGTAAAAACCCAATCAACAGCCGTTGGTAAAAATGCGGCAGTACTCACTTTGGATGAACCTGCGGCAGGGCCTGCAATAACTGCCGGGAATGTTATTGAGGCAAGATATAATGCTAATGCAGATATACTTGCATCATTACAAAACAACCAGGGAACGGGTGCGGTAACGGCCAGCAATGAACCGACAAAAATATTGCTGCAGAATGATAAATATATAGAAACTACTAAAAGGGGAAATAATTACAGGTCGACAAAGATAGGCGGTTCAGGAAGTGCAGACCAGGTGATTATGCCTGACCAACTTGCACAGGGACCAATGCTTTCCGAAAACCTGAAAGGCGTAGCCCGTGGAATTAATTTTTCAACAGACGGTCAGCCTTATTTACAAAACAGCCAGAAAATGGGACAGTCGGGTATTGAACCCATGCTGATCCTCGTTGATGGCAACGCTGTTAATACCATTGACGACACTAACCCACAGGATGTTGAATCCATTGAAATTTTAAAAGGGCCCAATGCAAGTATTTATGGCGTTAGAGGTTCAAACGGTGTTTTAATTATAACCACTAAACAAATAGGTGCATCATTCAGCGTCAGTAAAGAGATGTCCCCTGGTATTTTTTCAATTAGCCCCAAGGGCTTTTACAAGGCCCGTGAATTTTATTCGCCGGTTTACAGCGCCGATCAGCCCGTAAACAACCTTCCTGATCTGCGTACCACCGTATTCTGGAAACCGGATGTTACCACTGACGCAAGCGGCAACGCCTCATTTAATTTCTTCAATGCCGATGGCGCCGGAACGTACAGGGTAGAAATTCAGGGCATTGACAGTAAAGGCAATTTGGGCAGGCAGGTGTTTCGTTATAAGGTTGGGGGTTAGGGATTAGAGACTGGAGATTAGAGATTAGGTAAGACAACTCCTTCTAATCTCTAATCACCGATTAACTAATCACTAATCAGCTAATCAACTAACCTCTAACACTAAATAATCATGTTAAAAACCTGCATCTTATTTATCCTGTTATTACCGCTTAGCTGTTTTGCCCAGTTCACTATTTCGGGAAGGGTTTTAAACCAGGCGAATACAAAACCTGTTGCCAATGCAAGTGTATTTTTAAGCAATTCGTCTGTCGGCGATAAAACTGCCAATGATGGCACTTTCAACTTGCGCAACGTGAAACCCGGAAAATATGAGTTGATAGTTTCAATTGTTGGTTTTGATGCATTTCATCAAACAGTAATGATAACCAACAGTGATATCAATTTACATGACATTACTATATTTCCAAAAACCATAGCATTAAATGAGGTAAGTATAAAGCCTGTGCATGATCCTAATCGAGATAAATATTTTTATTTATTTAAGGATGAATTTTTAGGAACATCGGCATTGGCAAAAGAGTGTAAAATATTAAACCCCGAATTGCTCGATCTGAATTATGATGAAACAACAAGTACACTTACGGCCTCGTCAGTTGATTTTTTAGTAATTGAGAACGATGCTTTGGGGTATAAAATAAAATACCTGCTAACTAACTTTATTTTGGATGATAAAGATCCTAATGACAGACGGGTACACTACCAGGGTTTTGTCCTATTTGAGGACATGAAAGGATCACCATCGCAGCAGAGGCGCTGGAATAAGAGGAGACAGCAAGTTTATTTAGGTTCAGAAATGCATTTTTTACGTTCGGCAATTGGCAACCGGCTGGAAGAAGAAGGCTTCAGGGTGCTCCAGTTAGCTATATTTTCTAATCCGCAACGCCCGGCCGATAGTTTAATTGACGCTAAACTCAAATTATACAAAAAATCAAAATCAGGGAATAACAGGTACCGCGACTCATTATCTGTTTGGATTAAAAGATCCAAATTGCCAAAATTGGTTCAAACATTAATGTATTTCCCCTTAAATTCCGAAGAAATAATAAGCTTAACAGATCAGAAGGGAATATTTGCGCTTAGCTGTAATAATGACGCGCTTCATATCACTTATGACGCCGACCATCATTTTCCTAAAAATGGCCTGCTTACCCGTTTAGATGACGTTGATAATACAGAGGTAACCATTTTGAACTTTAAAACGCCTTACGCCTTTTTTGACAATAATGGAGGAATTATTGATCCAAATAGTTTATCATTTAGAGGGGCCTGGGGCAGAAACAGGGTAGCCGAATTATTGCCCGTCGACTATGAATTACCACAAAACGGAAGTACAAACAGGGATAACATAGCTACAGAAAATGCCGTTTCTAAATTAAAAGATTTTTCGAAACAGCACATCACCGAAAAAGCCTACCTGCATTTTGATAAACCCTACTACGCGGCCGGCGACACTATATATTTTAAGGCCTATGTAACCATGGGCGAACAGCACCAGCCATCAACTATAAGCGATGTATTATATGCTGACCTGATAAATACCAATAACAAGGTTGATAAATCCATAAAATTACAATTAACAAATGGCGTAGCCTGGGGTGATTTTACGCTGCCCGACTCCCTGCCAAAAGGCAGCTACCGTGTAAGGGCCTACACCAACTGGATGCGTAATGATGGCGATGGCGCTTATTTTTACCAAACTTTGCCGGTAGGTTCTGTCCTTAACAATAAAATATCCGAAAGCGGCGCAAGCAACACAACATCTGCAAGTTCAAAAGCAGATTCAAAAGCGGATATGCAGTTTTTACCGGAGGGCGGCGGACTGGTTACCGGCATTAAATCAAAAGTAGCTTTTAAGGCCATCAACGCAGATGGAATGGGCATAGATGTTAAAGGGGCAATTATTGATAATGAAAATAAGGAAGTAGCAACCTTTGCATCGGCACATTTAGGCATGGGTTACTTTTATTTTACCCCGCAGCAAGGCAAAACCTATAAGGCAAAACTGACTTATGCCGACGGTGCTCAAAATACAATTGAACTGCCAAATGCTGAAAACAACGGGATAGTATTATCAATTAATAATGATTCATTGCCCAAAGCAACAGTAAGGATAGAAGCCAGTAAAGAATTTTACCAGGAAAATAAAAATAAAGACTTTACCCTGCTGATCTATTCAGGGGGCATTGCTACATCGGTTACCTGCAAACTGGACAGTTCGGTAACCACTCTTGATATTTTAAAGAGGCGTCTCCATACGGGGATCGCCACAGTTACACTGTTTTCCCCGACAGGTGAACCGTTATGCGAACGGTTACTGTTCGTACAAAATTACGACCAATTGAGCCTTGCGTTAAACAGTGATAAGCCAGCCTATGCAAAAAGGGAAAAAGCAAATATCAGCCTGAATGTAAAAGACAGGGCGGGTGATCCGGTAGCAGGGCATTTTTCGGTATCGGTTACCGATGAAGATAAAGTACCTGTAGATGCGAACGCAGAAAATACCATCTTAGCTAATCTGCTCTTAACCTCAGATTTGAAAGGTTATATAGAACAGCCAAACTATTACTTTAGTAATATAACTGACAAAACAACCAGCGACCTTGACCTGGTAATGCTGACCAACGGTTACCGCAGGTTTGAATGGAAACAGCTTTTAAATAATGCTTACCCATCTATTGCTTTTCAGCCGGACAGCAATCTTGAAATAACCGGTACTGCCAAAAGTTTAGGCGGTAAACCGCTTGCAAACGCAAGCGTTTCGTTAATAGCAATGCAAGGCGGACAATTCAAAAGTACTGTGACAGATGATAAGGGCCGCTTCAGGTTTGGCAACCTTGTTTTTTCGGATACGGCAAAGTTTATACTACAGGCGGTAAATGCAAAAGGGGAAAAATACACCAAACTTATCCTTGACAAAGATACGCCAGGGCCGGTTGTGCGCAAGGCAATGGCAAGTGAAGCTCAAAACCAACCAATGGCTGCTTATATGGAAAACAGTAAAGAACAACAGGATGAAATAGCACAATATGATGATATTAAAGGAAAGATACTCAAAGAAGTAGTTATTAACGATAAAAAAGTAATTCATTATCCCTCAAATGGTAACTTGATAAGCCCGGAAATGGCTGATCAATTAGCAACAAGTGAAGATATTGAAAGAGCTGGTGGGACATCCCTAAAAGCGGTGATTTCAGCGAAGTTTTATGGAAGAGGAAGGTCAGCCGAGCTTATAGTGGTAGATGGGTTGGCAATGGGTCGTGGATTTAGTATCGATGATTTGAATGTAAGTGATGTTGAAACCGTTGCGGCATTGTATGGAGCAAATGCCAGTATATATGGAGTTCGGGGTGGTCATGGCGTTTGGCTGATTACAACAAAACGAGGCAAGGGGTTGGATCCAAAAAATATTGCATCAATCGGCGTTTTGCCAATTACCCCAAAAGGCTTTTATATAGCACGTGAGTTTTACTCCCCCAAATATGACCAAACCAATTCAACAAATAACCGCCCTGATTTGCGCAGCACGATATTCTGGAAACCTGAATTGGTTACTGATAAAGACGGCAAGGCTTCATTTGAATTTTATAATGCTGACGGTACGGGCAGTTACCGGATAGTTGTGGAAGGAATTGATGAGAAAGGCAATATTGGCAGGCAGGTTTACAGGTATAAGGTAGAATAACTAATTGTGTTGATATGAAAAAGATAATTACAACAGTAAAAATAGTTATAGCCCTGTTATGCCTGTTTCATTTATCGGCCTGGTGCCAGCCGGGTAATGATAAATTAAAAGATGTAGTTTCTAAATTAAAAACTTTCTCAACAAATCATATCATTGAAAAAGCCTACCTGCATTTTGACAAGCCCTATTATGCAGCCGGTGATACCATTTATTTTAAAGCATACCTTACAGCCGGCGAACGGCACCTGTTGTCAAACCTGAGCGGCGTGTTATATGCCGATTTGATCAATACCAATAACAAGATCGATAAGTCGATTAAACTACAGGTAATAAACGGTGTAGCCTGGGGTGATTTTGCGCTGCCCGATTCGTTGCCGAAAGGTAATTACCGGGTAAGGGCCTACACCAACTGGATGCGAAATGATGGCGACGGGAATTATTTCGACCAAACTTTTATGGTTGGGTCATCACTTGATAGCAAAGTACCCGAAGCAGGTACCCCGCATATAAATTCCGTAAATGCAAGACCAGATCTGCAGTTTTTTCCCGAGGGCGGGTCGCTGGTTACTGGCATTTCATCAAAAATAGCTTTTAAAGCTATCGGGCCAAATGGTTTGGGGATTGATGTTGGAGGTATTGTTGAAGACAGCGAAGGCAATGAGATAACTAAATTTACAACAGCACATCTGGGCATGGGTTATTTTTATTTAAAGCCTGAAACCGGTAAAACTTACCGTGCAAAGATTACTTATGCGGATGGGGAACAAGATGTGGTGAATATACCGCAGGCTGCATCAAGCGGCATTGTTTTAAAAATAAATAACGACAGCCTGGATAAAGCGCCGTTGCAAATCATAGCCAATGAAAATTATTTTGCCGAAAATCACGATAGTGCCATCAGTCTGCTGGTTTATTCTGGCGGCATTGCTACCATGATCACAACAAAGTTAGATAGCCTGGTCATTAATTTAGCGATACTGAAAAGGCACCTTCACTCAGGTATTACCAAAGTCACTTTATTTTCATCAGCTGGTGAGCCGTTAAGTGAGCGGCTTATTTTTATACAGAACTATGATCAGCTTAATTTATCTGTCAATACTGATAAAACCGTTTATAGTAAGCGTGAAAAGGTACAAGTAGGCATCAACGCCCTCAACCGGGCAGATTCGGCAGCAACAGGTCATTTTTCGGTATCGGTTATTGATGAAAGCAAGGTGCAGGTTGATGAAAATTCAGAAAATACCATCTATAATTATTTGCTGCTTACTTCGGAGCTTAAGGGCTATATCGAACAACCAAACTATTATTTTGCAAATATAACCGACAAAACAAAAGCTGACCTTGACCTGGTAATGCTGACCCATGGATACCGCAGGTTTGAGTGGAAACAGCTTTTAAACAATGCGTATCCCCCAGTCGCTTACCAGCCTGAAAGCACCCTGGAAATTACTGGTATAGCTGAAAGCTTAGGCGGGAAACCGCTTGTAAATGCAACAGTATCATTGATAACAATGCATGGGGGACAATTCCAGAGCGCTCATACAGATGATAAAGGCCGCTTCAGGTTTAGCGACCTTGTTTTTTCGGATACGGCAAAGTTTGTACTGCAAGCGGTAGATGCAAAAGGCGGAAATTACACCAAACTTGTTTATGATAAAGAGAGGCCAGAGCCGGTGGTCACTTCAGAAGCTTCATTCCAAAAAGATACTGTGGTGCAATTAATGTCGGCTTACATGGAGAATAATAAAAAGCATCAGGATGAAATAGCACAATATGGTGGTATTAAAGGAAAGATGTTAAAAACAGTGATAATTAATGGAAAAAAACCCGAAGAAAATCCACACCATAATTTAGTAAGCCCTCAATTTGCCGATCAAATTATACACCCTGATGAAATGGCAAAGGGAGGGCCGTTTTCAGTAAGAATAGAAGGTTTATTGCATGGCGCTCATATTGTAACCGGTGGCGCGCCAGGGTCGGGAGCACATGCTTATTTAAGTGGATCTCGCGTGCCCATGATGGTGATTTTAGATGGTTCAAAAACTGATGGCGATTTGAATGAGCTTACCGGTTTGGATGTGGAAAGTGTGGAAGTATTAAAAACTCTAGCTGCAACGGCGATATACAATGCCCCGTATGGGGTTTTGATTATAAATACCAGGAGCGGTTTACAGGCTGAAGATGTTGCCTCAATTGGCGTTTTGCCAATCTCGCCAAAAGGCTTTTACATAGCACGTGAATTTTATTCGCCAAAATATGATCAAACCAATTTAACAAATAACCGCCCCGATTTGCGCAGCACGATATTCTGGAAACCCGAATTGGTTACTGATAAAGATGGCAATGCCTCATTTGAATATTATAATGCTGATGGCACAGGCAGTTACAGGATAGTTGTGGAAGGTATTGATGATAAAGGAAATATTGGCAGACAGGTTTATAGGTATAAGGTGGAGTAATAAGATATATATTGTAAGGGATGCAATTCAAATTGTCGCGCGTACAGGACTCACCCGATCTGCGCTTCGCTGGATCACCCTCTCTACCACAAGTGGTAAAGAGGGTAAAAAAGCAGTTTTACCCTCTTTTTTGCTCGCAAAAGAGAGGGGCGACGATCCGCCAGTTGGCGGAATAGTCGGGGTGAGTAAAATATGCGCGCGACAATTTGAATTGCACCCTAAGATTAACAAAATACAGGGATTAATTTTTAGTATTTTAGCTTACCAATTTATCCGAGTATGAAAAGAATATTTTTTGCATTATTATTTTTATGCGCATTTAGTTCACCCGCTTTTTGTCAAAGTAACACAGCAGTTTCACAAGGTGCAGTTGCTAAATTAAAATCATTTTACTCGGGCAGGATCATCGAAAAGGCTTACCTGCATTTTGACAGGCCTAATTACCTCGCGGGCGATACCATTTATTTTAAGGCCTACGTAACTTATGGCGAGCAGCATGAACTTTCGAGCCAGAGCGGGGTATTAGATGTTGACCTGCTTGATCCCCAAAACAATTTCCTCCGTTCCATAAAACTGCCGTTAAAGGGCGGAATAACCTACGGTGATTTTGCACTGCCTGGTTCAATGCCTGCAGGCTACTACAAGATAAGGGCTTATACGCAGTTAATAAAGGATGCCGGCATAACAGATTTTTTCGAACAAACAATTTCTGTTGGCTCAAGTACCGGGAATAGTATCCTCGCCTATAAGCCTGTTCAAAATACAAGTAAACCCGAAATTCAGTTTTTCCCCGAAGGCGGCACCCTTGTAAACGGGGTAAATTCAAAAGTGGCATTTAAAGCGATAAACGTGGATGGTTTGGGTATAAACGTTAAAGGGAACATCGTTGATAATGCAGGGAAAACGGTTGCCGGTTTTACTGCAAAACATCGTGGCATGGGCTTTTTTTATCTCCAGCCCGAAGATGGTAAAACCTATAAAGCCAATGTGATATTTGCTGACGGGACTCAAACCGTAATTGACCTGCCGCCGGCTGACATAAAAGGGGTTGCATTAACCGTTAACAACGATGACCCCGATAAACTTAGTGTTTTGATCAGTTGTAATAAAGCGTATTACGATGAAAATCAAAATAAGCAAGTAAGTCTTGTCATTAATTCTGGCATTGCCGTTTCAAGCGGACGTATTAAATTAACCAACCAACTGCTGGCGGTTGACCTGAAGAAAAGCCAGTTCCGCACCGGGGTTGTTCAGCTGACTTTATTTTCCCCTTTGGACGAACCTGTAGCCGAACGTTTGGTGTTTGTAAACCGTCCCGACTTGTTGCAACTTAATGTAAGCACCAATAAAACTTCCTTTAATCCGCGCGAAAAGGTATCGGTCAGCATTACCGCAAAAAACAAAGCGGATAGTTTAGTAGCCGGGCATTTTTCAGTGTCGGTTATCGACGAAACTAAAGTTCTTGATGAGGATAAAGAAAATACCATTTTGTCCTCGCTATTACTGAATTCCGACCTGAAAGGATATATTGAACAACCCAATTACTATTTTGCGCATCCCGACACTGCAACAGCCGCAAACCTGGATGTTTTAATGCTTGCCCAGGGTTACCGTCGCTTCGCCTGGAAGCAACTGCTGGCTGACAAATATCCCCCGTTTACGGAAAAGCCTGAAAATGGCCTTCAAATCGCCGGCCTGGTAACAAATGCAACCGGTGGCCCAATTGCAAAAGACAAAATAAACCTGATAGCACTTGATGGGGGCCCCATGTTAAACCAGTTGACCGACAGCGCCGGCAAGTTTGATTTTACAGGCCTTGACTTTGCAGATGGCGCCCGTTTTATACTGAAAGAAAGCGGCGCCAAAAACAAAAATACAACGCGGATAATATACAATAGTAATAACCCCTCAGGTATAGCAAAAACGGATTGGCCGTATGGGCAGGCTGGACTGGATTCCAACAGCATAAAACGTCCGTCAATAAATGGCAGCGAATTAAAGGTAGCCGAGGCAGGTACGATAGGTAAAGAATATGATAGGAGCCATAACCCGCAACCGGCCTCAAACGCTGACCAGGTGCTTCATAATAAAGATTTAGGCGACGGCGTGTTAACAGATAAATTAGCCGTCTTGCTCCAGGATGTGCAGTATATAAATGGCAACTTTTATTTAAGGGCAAACATAACGGGTACTTTGCTACACCCGGAGGCCATGTTGATGCTTGTTATTGTTGATGGCGTAAAAGGCGTAAATTTGGATGGCTTGCAAACCACAGACGTTGAAACGGTTGAAGTTTTAAAAAACGTGAATGCAAGCACCTATGGCGCCGATGGCAGCGGGGGGGTGCTGGTAATTACCACAAAACAAGGGAAAGGAATTGAGCCAAAGAATATCGCGTCAACAGGCGTTTTACCAATTGCCCCAAAAGGCTTTTACATAGCCCGTGAATTTTATTCGCCAAAATATGACCAGGCCAATTTAACAAATAACCGCCCTGATCTTCGCAGTACCATATTCTGGAAACCCGAATTAGTAACTGATAAAGACGGCAAAGCCTCATTTGAATATTATAACGCCGATGGTAAAGGCAGTTACAGGATAGTTGTGGAAGGCATCGATGAGAAAGGAAACATCGGCAGGCAGGTTTACAGGTATAAGGTAGAATAGAGAGATTAGTGACTGGAGATTAGAGATTAGCGTCTTGTCATGGTGAGCCTGTCGAACCATAGTGCGCAAAGGCCTTTACCGGTGTGCCACCTCATTGCGAACCTGGCACACCCCGTTGCCGGACTAAAATTAACAAAGTTCCTGTAAGACAGCTATTTGCTTGCGCGAATATCTCAGTACCTGAAAATTTATTGCTGTTTAAAATAGGGGCTTTTTTTTACGCAAAATCCATCATTTTTGGGGTAATTTACTTTTGAAAATTGCTTTTTTTGTCAATTTAATACTGTGCCAAGTGTGTGCCAGCTGTGCCAACCCACCTGGCACGGCACAGCGCATAAATCGGCGATTTTCTATTTGGTAATAAGATAAACATGATCAAGTACCTTATACCGGGTTTCCCTATTAATAAAATTTAGCTGGATGTTTTCCTTCGGATAATCTACAAATGAGCGGATGATCTTAAAATCAGCATGGCTTTGTTTAAGGTAATCCATTGATATTTCGTTAATATAAAAAATCGAAATACCCTTTGGCTTAAAGCTGTTGAATTGCTCAATCGGGACAAGATCGACCGGCCTTTTGCAATAGAACTGGAAAATATTGTTTTCGGTAGTTAACGCATAAAGGTGGAAATTATCAAATGGTTTTTGGCTGGCATACCCGGCAGCGGCTATTTGACCTTTATAGGGCACCATTTCGTTATAAAATACTGTACATACATAAAACCCAGCAAACAAGGCGGCGGCACAGTTTAAAAAGAAAACCTTTTTATGCGCTTCTTTTATTTTGGTAATTAAAACGATTATGATAATTAAAAACAACGCAACATCCAAAATGAAAAAAACGTTGTTCGCTGGTTTTAAAAGTATATTAATAACTATGATGGCTGTCGGCAATAATACAACAAATACCCATTGCCCTATCAGCCTGAATTTTGTCCCGAATTTACTTAGCTGGTCAAAACAAACAGGCGCTGTTATAATGGCAAATAAAGGGAACAGTGCATTGGTATAAAAAGGCAGTTGAAACCGTGATAGTGAAAAAAGCAACAATAGTAACAATCCCCCGCTAAAGGCATAATACTCCGCCTGTTTTTTGTCCTGATATATCCCTTTCAATTTCTTAAAAACCGCATAATAAAATAACAGGCACCAGGGCGCAAACGCCCAGAGCAGGGTATGCAGGTAAAAAAATATGCTGCCGGATACTTTCCGGTTAATAGGGCCGGTATTTACAAAACGGCCAAACTGGCTGTCCCACAAAAACCATTTTATACCCGATACATTTTGCTTCCCGAAAACTGTTTTTTCGGGGTGCAGGTCAAACTGGATATATAAAGCATAAAACTCGGGCAAGGTGAAAATAAATGTAAGCGCCAGCAGCCATAACCATTTAACCCGGAACAAGGTCTTTAACTTTTTTTGGAATAGCAGTTGCCCCAGCAGGCTGCCATAAATGGCGGTAATAACAAATATACCTTTCGTCATGATAGCTAATGCTGTAAGCAATGCAGCAAAAAAAAGATCTTTATAAGTAAAACGTTCTTCAAGGCAGGCAATATGATAAATACTACCTATCAGCAGCCCCATTAAATATGGCTCGGCCCTGGCATCGGTGTTGGATAGTATCGTATTCTGAGCCGTCATTAATATCAATACGGCTATGGCAGCCACTTCCCAACCATAATATTTACGGGTATAAATAAAGGTATAAACCAGGCTGACGACAAAGAAAAGCAATGCCGGCAAACGGTACGCCCAAACGCTTATACCAAAAATTTTAAAGCTTATAAATATTGCCCAAAACGGAAAATGAGGTTTATCCAGCCAGTCGCGGTTATAAGTAAACAGTTGAAAAAACTCTTTTTTATAAAGCAGGTTTTTAGCGATGGAAGCGTAGAGGCCGGGATCATCGGTAAAAAACTTAACGTTTATGCCGGCAAAATTAACAGCAAGCGCCAATACAAATAACAAAAGGTAAAATATCTTATTTGTATCCTTCATTTAATAAGGGCCCGCCATTAAAGAATAATGTGATTGGCAAATATATAAAAAAGCCCCATGCCTTAAGACATGAGGCCCAAATCACAACAATTGTTTAACCTTACGGTCAATTCCTAACTGCAATATGATTTTAGTTATTAAAGCAAATGTGATGCCGAATTAAACTGGTTTTATAAAGCCAAGAGCGAAGAGCCAAGAATCAAGAGCCAAGAATCAAGAACCAAGATATTAGAGACAAAGAACCAAGAGCCAAGAAAATAGTAGAAGGTAAAGAAATCTTTTAAAAGAAAAACGGTTAACAAGGCTATGGGCACTGGTGCGGTGGTTTTTGCTGTCCTTTTTATCTTGAATCTTGGCTCTTGATTCTTGACTCTATATTCGCATAGCCAATAAAGTGTAAATGAATTGTAACGAAAGCACTATTTTAAATGTCTAACAAAGAAAGTCCTAAATTCAGTTTATCTTTATAAACATTTACGTTGTAACCAATTAAAACACAATATGAAAACATCATTTCAATTAAAGGCGCTAACTTTTTTTGTAGGCGCTTTTTTAGTATCGTCAGTGGCCTTTGGGCAGGCGACAATTCCCAGTCCGCGCGATAGCGTAAGCGGTACTATTGCCGGTTCGACTATTAAAATAAATTTTGGCAGCCCGGGTGTTAAGGGAAGAAAGATTTTTGGTGGATTGGAGCCTTATGGTAAAATCTGGAGGGCCGGCGCTAACCAGATGACCACCTTTGAAACCAGTAAAGACATCCAGGTAGAAGGCAAAACCTTACCCGCAGGCAAGTATAGCTTGTTTGCTACTCCTAGCGAAACAGACTGGACAATTATTTTTAATTCGGTTAATAATGCATGGGGAATTAAAAGGGATGGATCGGCAAATGATGACCCGGCAAAGGATGTTTTGACTGTAACAGTAAAGTCAAAACCAACAAAGGCACTTGTTGAGCGCTTAACTTATAAAATTAATAAAAAAGGGTTCGCGCTTATCTGGGAAAATACTGAAGTGCCTGTTATGGTGAAATGATCGCATAGTTGAGGTTAGTCTTGAGTCAAAAGTCTTGAGTCTGGAGTCAGAAAAGCAACAATTGACTGCCGATAGCTATCGGGATGACTTGCGACTAAAAACTATTGACTTAATACTATATAATTAATGCCCCTTGACTTACCAGGGGGCTTTAATTTTTAATCGCATATTTGCAGAACCAATTTTATTGAATACAACCGTATTCAGCTTATATTTACAAACCAATAAATTATAAACAAAAAAAATACCATTATGAAAAAACTATTTAAATTAAAATCGTTATCCTTTTTTTTATGCGCCTTTTTAATATCATCGATTGCGGTGGCACAAAAAACGGCCAAACCAATCCCAAGTCCGCGCGATAGTGTTAGCGGAACAGTGGCAGGCGCTAATATTAAAATTTGGTATGGCAGCCCCTCGGTAAAGGGGCGTAAAATATTTGGAGGTCTTGAGCCCTGGGGAAAAGTTTACCGGGCCGGCGCCAATGAAGCTACTACCTTTACAACCGACAAGAATATTATGGTAGAAGGCCATGCCTTGCCGGCAGGTACTTATGCATTTTTTGTTATCCCAATGGAAACCGGGCAGTGGACAGTTATATTTAATAAAACAGCCAAACAATGGGGTGCATTCAATTATGATCAAAGCAAAGATCAACTAAGGGTAATGGTTACGCCAGAAAAAACAAAAATGCAGGAAAGAATGGTTTACCGTATTACCAAAAAAGGCTTTAGTATGGATTGGGATACAACAAGCATTCCTATTTCCGTTAAATAAAAAGCTTTTTTCGCATTTAGTAAAATTTGAGCCTCCCGGTAAGCCAGGGGGCTTTTTTATGCATTTACACAGGTTACAAAACAAGTATTATTTTACCCCTTTTTTAATATGAACTATATTTACCGCCGATGTTAAACAATAGCAGCAAAAAAAAATTGAAAGTAAGGTCTATCGCAATTGCCGTGCTTGCTATTGCTATTTTTTTGTTAGGACTGTTGGAAGATTACCCAAAACTGGTTGAACGATATTATTCTGAAAGCTTTTATCCCTTTCTCTGTCACGTACTCCATTCTGTTTTTAACTTGTTTCCGTTTAGCGTGGGCGATATAATTTACATTGTTGTTGTAGGTTATCTTATTTATGCCTCATACAGGCTCATAAAACTATCTTTTAAAAAGGACTTTAAGCTGGCAGGCATTTTTTTAATGAAGATTGTTATTGGTGTACAAATCGGCATACTGATATTTTATCTTTTTTGGGGATTGAACTATTTCAGGCCTTCAGCAGGTGAACGGTTAAATCTGCGCGACACCAGTTATACGACAGCCGATCTGAAAGCAGTTACTACTATGATGATCGATAGCGCCAACGCCTGCCGCGCCCGCGTAACCCCTGCCGACCTGGCGCAAAGCAACGGTACAATTTATCAAACCGCCATAGTAGCGGTTAATAAATTATCCACGGGTTCCGCTAACTTCCGCACTTATTACCCCGATGTTAAATCTTCCATATTAACCCCTTTGCTTAACTATATTGGTACTTCGGGCTATTATAATCCGTTTACAAGTGAAGCGCAGATGAATTACCAAATGCCTGTTTTCGACAGGCCGGTTACAGCCTGCCACGAAATGTCGCACCAGATGGGCTATGGCGCTGAAGATGAAGCAAATTTTGTTGGCTTCCTCGCGGGTATTGGTTCTCATGACAGGCTGCTGCGTTATTCGGCATATCATCTTGCTGTTGACGAATTTATGCATGCCCTGCGTTACCGCGATAGTTCGGCAAGTAAAGAGTTAAGGCCCCGGATATCTGCTGCCGTTCACAACGATTTTAAGGCCGAACGTGAGTACTGGTTGGCCTATCAAAACAAAGTGGGAATTTTAAGCAGTATTTTTTATGACAAATTCCTGAAAGCAAACAACCAGCCACAGGGGCTCAATACTTATAACCGCATGGTGCTTTTAGTTATGGCGCTTTACGATAAGAAGAAAGTCGATGGTCCATAGTCCATGGTCGATAGCAGAAAGGTTCGCCACAATTTACCGTGGTCTATGGACTATCGATTAAGGACTAAAAACCTACAACACTACCCCATCCGTCGTAAATTTCAATTGATTTTTACCGGCCTGTACCGAATTGCCATAGCCATTACCGTTAATAAACAGCTTTTCGTTTTCGGCGGAAATGTTGAGGTCGCCAGCCATAAAGTCACCATTTATTCGGATTACTGCAATAGGTGTGTTCACATCGAGCTCTGCTGTAATATTATGTTCAAGGCCCATAGCTGTTTCATCATCCAACTGGTGCACATGGATAACCAACGAGCCATCAGCCCTTAAAACCTTTACGCTGTCCCGTTCTTTTTTAATACTATAAGCTGCGTTGTCTACCGTCATATTGGTCAGCATGAATATTGGGGTACCATTGGTATCTTTAATATTGACGTCAATATCAAGGTGGGATTGCTTTTCTGCTGGGGGCAGGTCATGATAAATAGAATTGATCCTTAAAAACTCTCTTTCCTCTTCATCATCAATATAGCTAATAACCGGGTTGGGAACTACAAAAGCGTTTGACCCAATAATAAATGCATATTTCATAACCTGTTTTTTTTATAAAGATAATGCAATAACTATCAAATTGTTTGGGATAATTT
>Ga0207033_1063_pt2 | contig 16568 bp, 10 predicted proteins | sample Alteio_BWMinCont_35_FD_153262 | JGI IMG/M metagenome (GOLD analysis project Ga0207033, IMG submission 153262) | Enriched cells from forest soil in Barre Woods Harvard Forest LTER site, Petersham, Massachusetts, United States -... | ecosystem: Environmental > Terrestrial > Soil > Temperate forest >... | reverse complement strand
CTAGGTTCTGCTTCGATTGATCTACTTCAGCAATCCGCCGAATCGTTGGCCGGACGCATCACATACCAGGAACTACGGCCGTTCTCCGAGACGGAAGTTGCGGATGTCAGACCCGAGCAGGGAGACCAACTCTGGGTGCGGGGCGGCTTTCCTGACAGTTTCCTTGCAGGGGATGACAAAGAGAGCTTCGAATGGCGGAGCGCTTTCATCCAAACCTATTTGGAGAGAGATGTTCCCGCTCTCGGACCGAGAATTCCAGCCGAGACTCTCCGCCGGTATTGGCAGATGTTGGCTCACAACCAGGCGCAAATGATGAATGCCGCACAGCTGGCGAGCGGACTGGGGGTGAGCGGGCACACCGTGGCCCGTTACCTCGACATTATGGTGGATCTTCTGCTCGTTCGGCGGCTGCCCCCTTGGTCGTCAAACGCAAAGAAACGCCTGGTTCGAACACCGAAAGTCTTCGTGCGAGACAGTGGTCTAGTCCACGCTTTGCTTGGCATCCGTGAGCGCGAGGAACTTCTGGGACACCCTGTCGTCGGTGCAAGCTGGGAGGGAATGGTCATTGAAAATGTACTGGGTGCCCTGCCCGCTGGCGCCGAGACGTCCTTCTACCGAACATCCGCGGGCGCCGAGATCGACCTCATCATTGATTTTGGCGCAAAGGATCGGTGGGCGATTGAAGTGAAGCGATCCATTGGAAACCCGGCGCCGAGCAAAGGGTTTTACCTCGGATGTGAAGACATCGGAGCAGCCCGCCAGATCGTGCTTTATCCTGGCACGGAGAGATACAAGTTGGACCAGAAGACGGAAGTGATGTCCCTGGATGCGCTGTTACACAAAGAGCTGCACCGAACCAAGTAGCCCCAAATTGGATTTGATTCTCGCTCTTGTAAAAGCCCACATTCGAAATGGCACAAATCCCTCGCGCGTCGGGCTCGTCTGGGGTGGACGAGCCGTAATTGCGCGGCGTAGAGGTCCATCAAGTTCTGCGAATGGTCCATCCACTTACCCATTTGATTGCACAACTGCATAACAATGTCGCGGCCTTGACCCGAGTGGACTGTGGTTGTTCGACGACCAAATGCTCGGGAGGTACAGAGATGCTGGTGAGGCCGCGGGCGAGTCGGCAGAAACTGGCTGAACTTTAGTACTGGTCCCAGCCACCGCTGTACCATCGACCAAGACGGGAGGGGGTTCTAAAACAGTTACAGACTGGAACGCGAGTGTCCCCACTCGGTTCATGTGCGCTGTATCTGGACGGGAGAATCGACCGTGTATCCGAACCCAAGCAAGCTGGCGAAGAAGAGCTCTGACGTTCTGCTGAAGACCACCACCTGGGGCGCGCTGATTGCCTTCGCGCTAGTGTTCACCCTCCTCGGATTCAAGGGGCATGTTGACCATTTTACTGGGAACGTGACGGTGCCAAACAGCACAGGTGGGAAGGCGTCTGTGCGAGCCGCAGCGACGCCTGAGCCGGCCAAAACTGCGAGTTCAGGCGGGTTTAGCAGCACGGCGGACCACGCGACGGAGTCGAATCCGTTCCCCGTCAGCCGAAAAGAAGTGGCGGCGGCAGGCAATCGCGACCGAGCGGTCAGCACAGCAGGAAACGTTGACACGAAGGAATTGCGTGCAGCGAAGCAAGAGATGGATTTCAGCGTGGCACCCGCGAGTGTAGAAGATCCGCAGGCTGTTATCGCCTCTCATATCGCGCCAGACCTGAAAGGTCTTGATCCGGAAGAGCCGGTGGACGTGATTGTGCAGTTTAAGAGCTCGGGAGTGCAACCGGACCTAGCGGCAGATGGTGCGACGAATAAGTCTGAACTACCGCTGGTACACGCTCAATTGGTCACCGTGAAAGCTGGAAATCTGAGCAGCATCGCATCGCATCCGGAGGTAGCGTACATTTCACCGGACAGGCCGGTACGAGGTGCAGTAGACAGCGTTGTGACGGCCGTGAACGCGGACCTGGCAAATGCCAGCGGCTGGAATGGTGCGGGTGTCGGGATTGCGGTGATCGACAGCGGCGTCAACGGTGTTGTCGACCTTAGCTCTGGGGGAAATGCAGCCCCGTCACGGGTCGTACACAGCCAAAGCTTCGTATCTGGCAATGGCCACGGCAATGACGATTTTGGCCATGGAACCCATGTGGCTGGTATCATCGCCGGGAACGCGTACACTTCCACCAACCTGCAATACTACCCGGACTTCTATCCAGGAATCGCGCCAGAAGCCAACATCATCAATCTGCGTGTACTCGACAGCACCGGCGCAGGCACGGACAGCGGGGTTATCTCTGCCATCCAGCAGGCCATTACCTTGCAAACCACCTACAACATCCGGGTAATCAATCTGTCGCTGTCCCGCGGAGTGTATGAGAGCTACACGCTGGATCCGCTTTGCCAAGCCGTGGAGTCTGCATGGAAGGCAGGCATTGTAGTCGTGGCCGCCGCCGGGAACATGGGTCAATACAATGGGGCGAGCACGAATGGTTATGCAACCGTCGGTGCACCGGGCAATGATCCGTACGTGATTACCGTTGGTGCCACCAATACCCATGGTTCCGGTGCGCAGACTGCGCAGACGATGACCAGCTACAGCTCCAAGGGTCCTTCGGCGATCGATCATATCGTTAAGCCGGACCTGGTTGCCCCAGGCAACGCGGTGGTATCGCTCCGGTCTTCACAGAGCAATAGATTAGCGAGTCTGTACCCAAACCTGGTGGTGTACCCGTGCGATTCGTCACGGACCAATTGCGGAAGCTCGCACGGTAAGGCGCAGTACTTCCAATTGAGCGGCACCAGCATGTCGACCCCTGTGGTCAGCGGTGTTGCGGCGCTACTTCTGCAACAGACGCCTTCCCTTACACCGGATCAGGTGAAAGCCCGCTTGATGAAAACGGCTTGGAAGGGCTTTCCGCAATCCATGAGCGCAACGGATCTGAGCACGGGCACGGTTTATCAGATGGAAGCGGACATATTTACCGTGGGCGCTGGTTCCGTGGACGCCGCCGCAGCACTGGCGAGCACTGACCTTGCTCCCGCGGCCGTAGGTTCCGCTTTGTCACCCACAGCTGTGTACAACTCGTCCAACAATACCGTTACGATCGCCGGCGCTCCCGGGACGGTGTGGAATAGCTCCGTTGTGTGGGGCAACTCGGTGGTTTGGGGTAACTCGGTCGTTTGGGGCAATTCGGTTGTGTGGGGTAACTCTGTGGTTTGGGGTAACTCCGTGGTATGGGGCAACTCCGTGGTATGGGGCAATTCCGTTGTCTGGGGTAACTCCGACGGAACCGCAGGGGATTCCCAGTAATTGATCCGGTGAACGGATAGACGCATCCTTCTCCGGAGAATAAATAACCTCCTGGGCGCGTTCTACAAGCTCCGAGAGTTTCTGCTTGAGGCCCTTAGCAAATTTGTTGTGCACACTGCGTTTCACGCATACTGAGTACAGTTTTGGTGTCCGCCCATCTCAGATTACGAGAGCGTAGGCCGTGCTTCTTCCCCCGCCCTTTTCCTGTTTGAGAATGCCTTTCTCGATTAAGTCTTGTATGTCCCGCAAAGCTGTATCGTGCGAACTCTTTGTGAGTTTTGCCCACTTTTCGGTTGTCAATTTTCCCTCAAAGCCGTCCAGCAACAGATTCACTATCTTTTTCTGTCGGTCGCTGACCACCATTGATTCTTGCTTGACGCGACGCCAGAATGCTTCCTTTTCCAAGACGCTGCCCGTCAGCATGTTTGCTTTTTCAATTGCGCGACCAAGGCAGTCGAGAAACCAAGCCAGCCAATCGGTCACGTCCATTCCGTCCCTCTGAGTAGTTTCAAGAATCTGGTAGTAGTTCCGTCGCTCTTCGCGGATTTGGGAGGACATGCTGTAGAAGCGCTGTGCGCTCATCTCCAATCGAGCTAGGGACATTTCCGTAATGGCGCGCGCGATTCTTCCATTGCCGTCCGCGAACGGATGAATCGTGACGAAGTAAAGGTGCACTAGCCCAGACTTGAGGAGAGGCTCGATTTCTTCGCCACTGTTGAACCAATTGAGAAATGCGGCCATGTCTGGTCCGACACGTTCCGCAACCGGAGCCTCAAAGTGAACTTTCTCATTTCCTTCCGCCCCGGAGACAACCTGCATTCCACCCTCGCGCCATGCCGCAGTTCGGATCTTGTAAATACCGCTGCGCCCGCTCGGAAACAGTGCCCCATGCCAGCCGAATAACCTCTCGTCTGTGAGCGGCGCCGCATATTTCTGAGTAGCATCCAGCATCATTTCGACGATACCCTCGATATGGCCGTCCGCTCGCGGGGCACCGGCGACGCTCAGGCCCATTCGGCGTGCGAGGGATGAGCGCACGCTCTCTGGATTCAGTACAGCTCCCTCAATCGCAGACGATTTGACTGTTTCTTCCGTGAGAGCGGCAAGCGTTGCTTCTTTCTGAAGCGGGTAACCTAACGCGCGCATCTTTCCAAGAAGCAAGCCTTGCCGATAGCGCACCGAGGAGAGAGGAGCAACGAGACGGTCCACTTGCCAAGTGAACCGTGGCCATCCCTCGGCTTCATGGATATATTTCATAATCTACGCGTATTCTACGCGTTTATCTACGCATCGGTCAAAACTAATCTACGCGTTTTCTACGCACGGAGCTATGCATCCTTAATACTCGTCCGCGTGCAACAGCCTTTTGACAATCTTTAGTTGAAGACGCGGCCGAGGAGTTGTATTGACGCGGTTCACGGAAACCCTCGATTTCGAATGGCTTAGTTTCATCGCTGGCGTGTTTCTCGGATTAATGCCAGGTGTGATGGTCTCGCCAGCTCCAGTTTTCATGGCCGGGCGGATGAGAGAATGTAGCCGAACCCGAATGGCGAAGGACCGAGCATGCTGGTCAGCACGGATTTCTTTCAAGTGGTTATTGCTATGGGTATTTATTCGCTCTAGATTGACCCACGATTCAGGAATCGGTATTGCTATGGGACGAGCTCGATGCTCACGAGTTCGGACAGAACTGGTTGTTCTCCGGAGTACGGCCTGAACAGCTTCTCCGGGCACGGTGGACCTGCACGCCGGCTCTCGTTCACAGACTATGATTAGCTGCTGATAAGAGGGGGCGCCTGAACTAAAAGTGTTCACGTTCATTTAGCCTGGGTTTTGATTGCGACTCCTTTGGAGGAAAACATGATGCGCCGAGTATGGACCTTAGCCGCCGGACTGGCAGCGATGTCAACAACGTGGCCTATAACCTATCGAGCGACTCCGGATAAGCCGCCACATAGCGATCACAGCCCAGAGCTTGTCAATACGTGTTTGATCACCAATGACGTGGAGAAACTGGCTAGCTTTTACGAGCCTGTTTTGGGATTCAAGGCGAAGAGGTCAGGCGAAGACTACGCCGAGTTTCACACGGACAGGGGAGTGTTGGCCATCTTCTCCGCGAGGGCTCAAGAGAAATACATTCCGGGCTCGACCAAAGCAGCAAGCAACGAGGGTATAGTTCTGGAATTCAGAGTCGACGACGTCGATCAACAATATCTGCGACTGCAAAGTCTGGTGAAGACCTGGGTCAAGCCCCCGACGACCCAGCCATGGGGTACTCGTTCGATTTACTTCCGTGACCCGGACGGAAATCTGGTTGATTTCTTTGCAGTGGCGAAGGCTGAATAGAGCCCGGAGCGCTTGGGCGCCGAATTCGCGAACCCTAGGCGATCGCGTCGGTGTATGAAGAGGCAGGTCGAGGTCAACCACCGTATCACCCGCGCAGGTTGGTGAGGGTGCCAGTCCACACACCATCATTTAGGAGATGAAGCTATGATCGGACATAGCTTTGGGGCGTTCCTGGCCCAAGAATCTGTGCAGGTCAGAGGACGGTTTGAGCGCGGCACAAAGGTTCGCATACGGCGAGCCTTCTGAACGGTGATCTGGTCATCAAATCATGAGACTTCCAAAGATTAGCGCCATTCTTAGCGCGGCGGGGATGGCCTTCACACTCCTAAGCTTTCGGTATCTGTCGGTCTGGGCGCAAACCCAAACAAAACAGGAGCCCCCCGCGAATGCTCAGCTGCCCATGGCCACGGCTGGCGTGCATAAGCCTGTTCTTGATTCGGAAAACCGACCGATCACCGCGGGCGGTACGGTGGAAGATGGTCCGATTGTTTTTGTGGATACCGCGGAAAACGCAGGCTTGACAGCCTGGAAACATGTTATGGGAACGCCGCAAAGGAAGTTCATTCTGGAAACTGTCGGTTCGGGCGTGGCGCTGCTGGACTACGACAACGATGGGTGGCTGGACATTTATCTGGTTAACGGTGCAACGTACCGAAGCTTGCTAGGAAAAGAGACTCCGCCGCACGCCGCACTCTTTCATAACAACCACGATGGCACGTTTACCGACGTGACGGAAAAAGCGGGAGTGGGGAACGACCGGTGGGGATTTGGAGTGGCCGTAGGGGACTTTGATAACGATGGGTGGCCCGATCTCTACGTGACAAATTTCGGAAAAAATCGTCTTTATCGAAACAATCGCGATGGAACCTTTACGGATGTTGCGGAAAAAGCAGGCGTGACCCTGGGAAATTGGTCGACCGGAGCTACTTTTGGAGACTATGACGGCGATGGCCATCTGGATCTCTTTGTTCCTGGGTATGTGCACTACGAGATTGAACACCCTCCCATTCCAGGATCATCGGTAGTAGCGTTTTCCACTTGCCAGTTTCGCTCCATAAATATCATGTGCGGTCCACGCGGACTTCGCGGTGAACCAGATCATTTGTTTCACAACAATGGAGACGGCACCTTCACGGACGTCAGCAAAAAGGCGGGTGTGGAGGATCCCCACGGGTACTATGGGTTGGCATCGGTCTTCGCGGACGTAAACAATGACGGCAAAGCCGACTTGGTGGTGGCTAACGATTCGACCCCTAACTTCCTGTACCTGAACAACGGGGACGGCACCTTCGAAGATGTAAGTTACGCGTCCGGATTTGCTCTGAATGAAAACGGCCGAGAAACCGCGTCGATGGGAATTGCCATTGGGGACTACCTGAACAATGGCCTTCTCGATCTTTCAACCACTACATTCTCGGATGATTACAAACCGCTTTACCGCAATGACGGAGACGGGAATTACACGGACGTCAGCTATCAGGCCGGAATTGCCGAAATAACGATCCCTTTCCTCGGCTGGGGGACTGGTTTCTTAGATTTTGACAACGATGGCTGGAAAGATCTCTTCTTTGCGAACGGGCATGTTTACCCGGAAGTGGACCATACCGACTGGGGAACGACTTTTGCCCAGCGGCCCCTGCTTTTTCGCAACAAACGAAATGGAAAGTTCGAACTTATTCCGGCACGCAAAGGCACGGGGTTGGGTTTGACGCTATCGGCGCGCGGCGCGGCCTTCGGCGACCTGTTTAACGATGGAAAGATCGATGTGGTGATCAATCAGCTCGGATCTGTTCCAGCCCTTTTGCGGAATGTCAATGCGGACCAGAACCATTGGCTCGGACTTAGGTTAATAGGTGGCCCCAAGAGTCCACGAGACGCTACTGGTGCGACGGTGTACGTCACGGCTGGAGGGCTCCGACAACGCGGAGACGTGCTTAGCGGCGGTAGCTATGCCTCTAGTAATGACCCCCGCGTTCATTTTGGCCTGGGAGCAGCCACGTCGGTGGAAAAAGTCGAGGTGCACTGGCCCAGCGGTGGCGTCGAAGTCGTGCATTTGAAGGATGTTGACCGGTATCACGCTATTGAAGAAGGCAAGGGCCTGGTCCCCAGCGTGTATGACAGAGGAGTGCGGGGAAGACCAGAGAAGCCCCGGGTTTCGCCTAGCGGGCTGAATTGAAGAAAACCATTACTCGAATGGGCCGTGACCGGGGCGTCAAGTAGGCTCCTAACACAGTGCTGGCAGCCCAGATTGATTGAGAAAATGTTTACTCAAGATTTAAAAAACACTTGACACCGTGGGGGGCCAGAAGTAGATTTCGCGCAATGTGTTTGGGGCTTCTACAAGTCGGCGTTATTCCTTGCTATTTGTGTTGGTCGCTGGTTGGGCCTGTCGAGCGCCTTCGCGTCCGCAAGACTCTGCCTCAGAAAAGCTCTTGGCGCAGGGCAACTCGGCATTGCGCCAGGGCAATTTCGCAGAAGCATTCGAGAAATTCTCTCGTGTGACGGTAATCGCTCCGCAATTTTCTGGTGGCTTTTTCGATCTTGGGCTCGTCCTGGTACAGCAGGGGAAGTGGGAGGAATCCATCGCCGCCTTCGAAAAATGCCTTCGGCTCGATGCAAAATTTCGCGGAGCGCATCTGTTTCTCGGGATCGCCGAGTACCGGCTCAATCGTCTCGCGGACGCAAAAAGGGACCTTAAGCGTGAGGTCGAATTGGCCCCCCAAAGCGCTGAGGCATTGATGTGGACGGGAACAGTGCAGCTCGTGGATGGGGATATCGAAGGTGCGGTGGGAAGCTTGGACCGCGCCGCCCTGCTCAGCCCTGATAACGTCGACATTTTGTATCACCGCGGCCGCGCGCATATGCTCCTCTCGCAAAAAAGCTACGAACACATGTACGAAGTGGACCCCAAGTCCTGGAGAATCCACCAGGTTCTAGCCCAGTCCTTTGTTGAGCAAGAGCGGTATGAAGAAGCCGCTCGGGAGTGCCAGCTGGCGATCCAGGACCATCCCGAAGAACCTGGCTTGCACGAGCAGCTCGGGGACATTTACTGGAAGCAGAACCAATTGGAATCGGCCGAAAGTGCGTTCCAACAGGAACTTAGAATTGATCCTGAGGGCATTTCGTCGCGCTACAAACTTGGTACCGTGAGCCTTGAGAGGTCTAAGCCCGAGGTTGCCGAAGAACTCATGCGCAAGGTGTTGCAGGCTTCTCCTGGCTCGATCGAAGCACACTATCAGCTGGGGCGCGCGCAGGCGCAGCTCGCACAATACGATGGGGCCATCGAAAGTTTTTCGTTCGTCACTGCGAATAGCTCCCGAGCGGACAAGGATATTCTGCGGCAGTCATACTATCAGCTCTCGCAAGTCTACCGGCGCTCGCAAAAGCCGGACGAATCCAAGAAGGCCCTCGATGTCTTCCTGAGCATGAAGCAAGAGGCGGATATCCGCGAGGACAAAAAGCTCCAGGACAAGCTGAAACGGGCCAGCAAAGAAACGGAAGAACATGAATAGGGCTTCTTTTTTTGACGCCGACGAGCAAACGTTTACTTGGCATTGCCCAGGACGCCCTTCCGCAAAGAAGGGCCCTGCTCCTTGGAAGGCAGCGCATGAGTTCCGGTCGATGGATGCTGAGCGCAAATCGCAGAGTCAGTGTTTTGGGGTTCCTCGAGTCCACTTATTAACGGGAGCATATGAAATGAAAACAGCGTTGGTACGCATCACTCTTTTGTTCGTCATCCTAGCCTTTGGGGCACAGGCGCAGACCAACCAGGGCTCCATTGCTGGGACGGTGTTCGACCCATCCGGGGCCGTGGTGGGCGGGGCCAAGGTTTCCGCTGTTTCGTCGGAAACCGGCGCAAGGTACGAAGTGTTGTCGAGCGACGCCGGGAGTTATACCTTCCCGCATTTGAACATTGGTGTCTATGACGTGACCGTGAGTGCCGTTGGATTTAAGGTCGCAACGCTGAAGGGTGTAGTCGTTGAAATCGGCACGACCAGCTCCCTCGACGTGAAACTTGTGACCGGGGCATCCTCAGAAACAATTACCGTGGACGCGGATACCCCTCGCATACAAACGGAATCCTCCGAAATTGGTACGGTGGTAGGTTCGAAAGAACTGAACGACCTGCCTCTGCCTTTGGGAAGCGTCGTCCAAGCTATGCGCTCCCCGGAGGCTTTCGTATTCCTTACTCCCGGCGCCGTCGGGCCAGGAACAGCCAACGGGAACGGCGGGACGTTCGAGTCCAAGATCAACGGTGGACAGAACTATGCGACGGAAGTTCTCCTTGACGGCGTAAGTATGTTTCGCTCCGAAAATGGCTCGTCATTTGACGAAACGGCGCCTTCGGTCGACGCACTTTCCGAGTTCAAAGTCACTACTTCCACGATGCCGGCGGAAATGGGCCGCACCACAGGTGGGATTGAAAGTTTCAACACCAAGGCGGGAACTAATGCCTTCCACGGCGGCGTTTATGAATTCTTTCGCAACGAAGACTTGGATGCCAACTCATTTTTCGACAACTGGAACAAGATACCGCGGCCCTTGGATCGCAAGAACGACTATGGGTTGACACTCGGAGGCCCGGTGTGGCTTCCCAAGTTATATAACGGCAAGGATAAGACGCATTTCTTTTTCGGATGGGAGCAGTTTCGTCAGACGCAGGGCGCTGTGATCACCAGCACCGTCCCTACAGCGCTTGAACGACAAGGAGATTTTTCGGACTTGTTGGGAGCCCCGCTCACGAGCGGGGGCAATCCCGTGATTAACCCATGCGATGGTTCGCAAATGTTCGTCGGACAGATTTTCGATCCGTCGACCACTAAAACGGTGACCGTGAATGGACAGCCACAGCAGTGCCGGACGGCCTTCCCCGGCAACAAAATTCCACAAGCAGATTGGTCCAAGGTGGGGGAAAGCATTCTGACGCATTACCCCAGCCCGGTAAATAACTCTCCAACGCAAAACTACATTTTCCCCTTCAGCTTTCCCATCTTGGACACCACCATGACTCTCAGGCTGGACCAGGACGTAAGTGTTAAGAACAAGGTTTACTTTTCGTATTCGTCCCGGGATAACGGGCGCACGTCGGTAAATCCGACATGGGCTGATTCATCGGGCTCCGGACGATTCCAGGTATTCACAACGCACTACATCCGGGCAGCCTGGGACTTCATCATTACCCCCTCTCTGCTGAGCCACCTAAGCATCGGCTACAACCGCACGAACAGTGTAAACGTCGCAAAATCCACGGTGCTTGGCAATTGGGATCAGCAACTTGGCATTCAAGGGGTTCCTGCGCAGGCCCATGGGACCTACCCGGTCGTGGGGCTCTTCAACGGAGCGAACCCGCCCACGGGGCAAGGAGACTCAGTCAACGGCGATACCATCGATAACGGCTACCGATTGAACTACGATCTGACGTGGGTGAAAGGAAAGCACAACTTCAAGGCGGGATTGGACTACCGTTTGCAAATTTACGACCCAATCACACTGAACAACAGCACCGGGTCGTTTTACTTCTGGGGACAACAGACCGCTGGAACTAATATTGGGCTTGGCAACACCACGGGCAGCCCCACCGCCAGCTTGCTGTTGGGCTTGGTGCATGATTCCAACCTGATAACCTACGCTGGCCAGCCCAAATGGGTCTCACCCTACTATGGACTGTTCTTCGAAGACAGCTTTAAAGTCACGCCTACTCTCGTCATTAACTACGGATTGCGATGGGACGTCGATTTTCCTCGGCGCGAAGTGCATGGCGATACCTCTAACATCAGCCTTACGACTCCAAATCCCGGAGCGGGCGGTCTACCGGGGGCCCTGGTATTTGCCGGCACGGGAACGGGCCGCAACGGAAACGTAAACGAGCACTGGGCGAACGTGTGGTACAAGGATTTTGGACCACGCCTGGGGTTTGCCTGGTCTCCTGAAAGGTTCAGCGGCAAAACGGTCGTCCGCGGAGGAGGTGGAATCTTTTATGGTCCTTTGATCTACGCGGATTTCGGCGCTTTCAACCGCGCTGGATTCCAGGGTAACCCCGGATTCTCGACACTGGACAATTTCTCTCCGGCGTTTAATCTCAATAGCGGATTCCCGGCTTTCACGCCTCCCCCCAACCTGGATCCTGCACAGCTGAATCTTACCGGCCCGCAGTACATCGATCCAAGCTATGGCCGCCCCGGTATGATCACAAACTGGAGCCTCGAGATTCAACATGAGCTCCTTCCCGACCTGATTCTTGACGTGGCCTATGTCGGTCAGCATTCCACGCATCTGCGCACAAACTTTGACTCCGTCAATACCCTAACGCCCAATAATTTGGCACTCGGAAATCTCTTGAACGACTCCATATCCTCGCCGGCGGCGCAAGCGGCGGGAATCAAATTGCCGTACGCAGGTTTCCCGGCAGCTGAGAGCGTGGGCCAGGCTCTCGTGCCGTTTCCACAGTACTTTGGCTTCAATACGGACGGGGCTCTAGAAAATCGCGGGCAGTCCACCTACAACGCCCTCCAGACTTCGCTGCGGCGCAGGTTTCGCAATGGGCTGAGCTTGATGGCGTCGTATACGTGGTCCAAGACACTCACAGACGCTGATGCTGCGTTGCCATTCTTTGCCACCTTGCATGGGGGAGGCAGTGCTCAGAATCCTTACGATTTAAGAAGTGAGAAATCCATCAGCAACCAAGATGTTCCTCATACTCTGGTAATGAGCTACGTCTACGACGTGCCCGTCGGCAAAGGGAAGCGCTTCGTCGACAAGGGCGGCGCCGTTAACAAGCTGGTCGGAGGCTGGCAAGTCGGAGGGGTTCAACGGTATCAGAGCGGGCAGCCTCTGTCCTTCTGCTGTGCGACGGGGGGCACCGGGTTCGGGGGTTACAACTTCCGCTACGACTTGGTTAAAGGACAACCGATCTTCAGCCAGCAGTACCTGAGTGGGCACTTCGATCCCGTTACCGATCCAATGTTCAACACGAAAGCATTCTTCGATCCCAATTCTCCGTTAGGACCAAACGGCTATGTATTCGGCACCATGTCCAGGACCATTGGCAACGTGCGCGACCCCAAGTACGTCAGTGAAGATTTCAATCTGACTAAACGAACGCATGTGACCGAGAAGCTTGATCTGCTCTTGCGAGCCACGGCCATCGATGCGTTTAACCGCCACATCTTCAATCGATCTTTCGACTTGAACCCCGCTCCCACAAACGCTAACCCGCAGGGCAATTGTAGGGCGGCCAACATAAACGTCTTCGGTTGCCTCGATACGAGCGCCACCATTCTAGGCCCAAGAGCATTGCAACTGGAGTTCCGAATAGAATTCTAAACACCCCGAATCGAGAGCCGGAGTGCCTGGAACTACCCATCCCGGCACTCCGGCTTTTGCTTATGGAGGACGATTCTTACGCGCCCCCTCGATTCTTGGGTTCATTCGGGCGTGCTATTCTGCCGTTCTGAACAGATGCAAAAGTTCTCAATCTGGCTGCTTTCGGTTTGTCTGGCGTTGACCGTGGTTGGATTTTCCCAGAGTGCCGGGCCCCAAACGCAAGCGCTCGAGCCTCTAGGTGCCGGCCGATTTCGAGACGCCACGAAGGAGCTGGGCGTCGACTTCCGCCATCGTGCCTCCCCGACTTCCAAGAAATATCTTCTTGAAACAATGGGTTCAGGCGCCGCGATATTCGACTATGACAACGATGGCCGCCTGGATATCTTTCTCAGCAACGGGGCGCGCCTTGACGATCCCATGCCCGAGGGCGCGATTCCAAGGAAGAACGGCCCCGAATATTGGAACCGCCTGTATCACCAGAAGCCGGATGGAACGTTTGAAGATTCGACCGAAAGGGCAGGCCTTGCCGGGAGGTTTTATTCCACCGGCGTAGCGGTCGGGGACTATGATAATGACGGCTATGAGGACCTGTTCGTTGCTGGCTACGGCCGAAACACGCTCTATCACAACAATGGCGATGGAACGTTTACCGACGTAACCGAAAGCGCCGGCGTAGCAGGGTCGGGATGGTCTAGCAGTGCTGTTTGGGTCGATTACGACAACGACGGGCTTCTTAATCTGGTGGTGGCCCGTTATGTGACTTCTCCGTCGCATAGATGCGACGGCTTCTCAGGACACGCATGAGTCGAGAACCTCTACGTTACGTCCTGAAGGCTTTATCCGAAGCCTCAAGTTTCACAGGACTTACGGTTGCTCAGAGAGCGATTCGCCTGTGAAGGTCGGGCAAAAGTTAGCAGAGAACGGAAAGGAAGGCAAGCCGATTCCCGCTGCCAGCTAGAAGCAGGCGGTCCCCTCGGCCCAAATGCTTATGGAATGGGATTTTCAGGACGTCAATTGCGGGGAACACAAAGAGGGATCTCGGGCCTATTGCCAGTCGGATCTGTTCAAACCGGCTACGCCCCTGGTTTACCATAACGAAGGCAACGGCAAGTTCAAGGAAGTGTCGGCCAACGTAGGAATGAATAAACCGGGAAAGGGTCTGGGTGTCGCGGTAGCGGACTATGACCGGGACGGCTGGATGGACATTTTGATTGCCAATGACGCCGTCCCACAATCTCTTTTTCACAATAAGGGAGATGGCACTTTTGAAGAAATTGGAATGATCTCTGGATTGGCTTTGGACGGCAGCGGTGCCACTTATTCCGGTATGGGCGTGGACTTTGAGGATTACAACAACGACGGCTGGCCGGACGTCGTGATTACAGACTTGGCCAATCAGAAGTACGCCCTCTACGTAAACGGAGGAGACGGCAGTTTCAGCTATTCGGCTACCATGACAGGTATTGCAGGCGCAACCTTGCTCCACTCCGGCTGGGGCGTAAAATTCTTCGACTTCGACAACGATGGCTGGAAAGACATCGTGGTGGCTCAGGCTCATGTCATGGATACGATTGAAACCTCCGAGCCGCATCTCCACTATCGCGAGCCACCTCTGTTGTTGCACAACGTCGCCGGGAAGAAATTTGTCGATGTGTCGCGCGCTTCCGGTAAGGCGTTCGAGGAAAGGTGGGTTGGACGTGGCGTTGCCACGGGGGATTTGAATAACGACGGCAAGATCGATGTGATCGTCGCGTCCAATGATGGTCCTGCATGGATCCTGCTGAACGAAACGCCTGGTGGCAACCACTGGATAACTCTCGATCTAGAGGGAGTAAAGAGCAACCGCGACGCCATTGGCGCTAACATAGAGATCTCAACGAAGGGCGGATCGCAATTTGCCACCGTAACTACGGGCGGAAGCTACCAGTCCTCCAGCGATCGCCGCGTTCACTTCGGGCTGGGTTCCGAGAGTACTGTCGAGCGCATCGAGGTTCATTGGCCTAGCGGGATTACGCAAATACTGACGAACATATTGGCAGACAGAAAAGTGAAGATTCGAGAGCAAGCCGGTGCTCCGAAGTAGTTCGCGTGGATCTTTTCTTGGCCGGTTGGATTTGCCCGAGTTCCAATTTGCGCGCGGTGAGTAGTTTGTGAGAAAAGCTAGAAATCCTCAAGATGAACGCATGATTCTGCTAGTGCTAGCGTGCGCGACGATCCTGGCGGCCGATCCCAGCGCTTGGGCGCAATCTCCTGCTACTAGCGAAAACCCGCCACATCTCCGTTCTGCGGCGCAGTTTCTAGTTCAAGGTGATCTGAAACACGCGGAAGACGACGTGCAACTCGTCCTCGCGGATGACCCCGAGAACTATCGCGCTCTGAACCTTCTCGGAATCATCCGGGCGCAACAGAGCCGCCGTGAAGATGCCAAAGCACTCTTCGAAAAGGTAATTCGAGTAAAACCACAATACGCCGGCGCCCACGTAAGCCTCGGGCTTCTTTACTACGAAATGGGCCACGCGGACCAAGCCATCAGCGAACTGGAATCCGCCCTCGAGATCGAGCCAGGCAGGGAAGACGCCTCCAAGCCTCTTGTGCAGCTTTTGCGAGAGCAGGCCCGCGCCGCTCTCAAGCGAAAAGATTTGGAAAAGTCGCTGTCCTACTTGATGCGCGCCAAAAAAGTGGCGTCGAATGACCCTGAATTGGAATATGAGTTCGGGATCGTCGCGTTGCGCATGTCCTTATACGAGGATGCCCGGCTGGCCTTCGAACAGGTTCTCACTTCGCGTCCCGCGGACGCCAACTCCATCTACGCGCTGGGCCGGGCGCAAATGGGGCTCGGAAAAATCCCCGCCACGCGGGAACTGTTTGAAAGGTATGTTCAGCTGCGTCCTCGAGACCCCACTGGCCATTTCGGGCTTGGGCTTGTACTGCGCATGCTTGAAATGACGGAAGAGGCGCGAAGCGAGTTCCAGCGTTCGATCGAACTTCAGCCGGATCAAACCGAAGCTTACGTGCAGCTTGGATTCCTGGATTTGGATGGCGGCGAACTGGATAGATCCGCGAGTCGCTTCCAATCCGCGCTCGAGCGTGCTCCACAAAATGCGGGCGCGCTACTAGGCCTAGGAAGAATTCGATTTCAGCGCAAGGACTATTCGAAAGCCTTGGACTTCCTGCTTGCCGCTCTCGCAGCGGATTCTTCGATACGAGAGGTTCACTATTACCTGGGACTGACTTATGCCCGGATTGGCAAATCCAGGGAGTCCGCCGAACAAATGGAAATCGCCAGCCAGTTAGAGCGCGAAGACTTGGATCGGCACCGGATCATCCTCAAGCTTTTGGATCCGGTCGATGCGCATGCCCTCGAAAAAGCAAATCCATAGCGTTGGCGCCTGCTGGTTAAGCTGAATGTTCACGGCGGCTACAGATGGGAATCAATATACTTGGTGAGCGGGCCGAACTTCACGAACATCCCAACGCTTGTCTTGCGTGGAATCCGCCAGCCGCATTTGGCTCTCAATGTTTTGCTTGAGAATCGCCACCGTCCAGCGCGGCGTGCGGCCAGCCGTCCGTCCACGTTAACGTGGAAA
>Ga0207033_1119_pt1 | contig 16700 bp, 10 predicted proteins | sample Alteio_BWMinCont_35_FD_153262 | JGI IMG/M metagenome (GOLD analysis project Ga0207033, IMG submission 153262) | Enriched cells from forest soil in Barre Woods Harvard Forest LTER site, Petersham, Massachusetts, United States -... | ecosystem: Environmental > Terrestrial > Soil > Temperate forest >... | reverse complement strand
TTAAATATGGGTTACCGCTTACCTACAGAAGCTGAATGGGAATATGCAGCATATGGTTTAGTTGCGCAAAACCCTAGTCCTCGTAAATCTGAAAATGGACAACGCGGTGAAGAATTAGAATCTAACCAGCAAATATATTCTTGGAGTGCCAATCCTAATGGATTACGTGACAATAGAAGAGGTAACTGGCAAGGCGCATTTTTGTGCAACTTTAAACGCGGTAGTGGTGATAACATGGGTGTTGCGGGTGGTTTAAATGACCGTTCTCCTATAGCTGCAGATGTTAAATCATTTTTTCCTAATGCATTTGGTTTATATAATATGTGTGGTAACGTTAGCGAATGGGTAGCTGATGTGTACAGACCTTTAACACCTGCTGATGCATCGGATTTCAATTACTTCCGCGGTAATAAATTTACTAAATTATATAAAAATGGTGCTGGTGAATATGAAAGAGACAGTAGTAGTGGCCATTTGAAAAGAGTAGATATTAGTGATGCTGATGTTAAAGATCGTCGTAATTATCAACATAATAATGGACTTGGATACCTAGATGGTGATTCTACGGGTGTTTCTTCATACCAATCAGGAGTTACTACTTTAATTAGTGATAAATCTAGAGTTTATAAAGGTGGAAGTTGGAATGATAGACCTTATTGGCTATCTCCTGGTGCACGTCGTTATATGGATGAAGATCAATCTTCAAGCTCTATTGGTTTCCGTTGTGCGCAAACTTTCTTAGGACCACAGGAAGGACCTGGATTTAGAGAGGGGAATTTATTTCCTGCACGTAGACAAAAGAAAAAATAATACAATCTTATTAATAACAAGAAAGCCCTTCAATTTGAAGGGCTTTCTTGTTATTAAATATCTTAAGTAAATTGTTTAGTATATAAATCCGAAGCACTCTTGAATACTATTGAACCTTTTCTTTCAAAAGATTTTCTGCAAATTTTAATTGTTGATCCATACTTAGATTGGTGTTATCTAATACAATTGCATCATCGGCCTTGCGCAGAGGGCTTATTTCTCTGTTAGAGTCTATATAATCGCGCATTTCAAGGTTATTCTTTACTTCCTCTATTGTTATATTAGGATTTTTGTGATAAAGCTCTCTAAATCTTCTCTCAACTCTTACTGTGCTATCTGCGGTCATAAAAATTTTAAGTTGGGCATTAGGAAAAACAGTCGTGCCAATATCGCGTCCATCCATAACGATCCCTTTCTTCTTACCCATTAATCGTTGTTGCGCTACTGCGAAATCCCTTACTTCCTTTATAGCGGCTACTTCACTTACTTTATCGGCAATGATCATATCCCTGATCAGGTACTCAACATTTTCCTCGTTTAAATAGATCTCAGATTGATGTGATATCTCATTGGAGTGAAATTCTATAGTAATATCAGCTAAGGCCTGCACTACTTGTTTATGATCTGTATAGTCAATATGGTTACGAAGGAAAAATAGGGTAATGGCACGATACATGGCACCACTGTCAATATATGCATAGCCTAGTTTTTTAGCCAGTTGTTTGGCTAATGTACTTTTTCCGCATGAGGAGTACCCATCAATTGTTATGATGCTATTTTTCATTACTACAAAAATCAATTAAATATTTCATCCTTCAAAAAGAAAAAGCCCTCCGTTTATTGGAGGGCTTCTAATTGATACTGTTAATAATTATGCTTCAGCAGATTTAGTGCCTTTCTTTTTTTCTACATCCTTCAAAGTGAATTTTATTTTTTCATTCTCTTTATCAAGATCCGCGATCAAAATATCTCCGGCCTTTACCTGTACATTAAGGATCTCTTCTGCTAAAGGATCTTCAAGGTATTTTTGAATAGCCCTGTGTAATGGTCTTGCACCGAATTGAGAATCATATCCTTTATCAGCAATAAAATTCTTCGCATCTTCTGTAAGTTCCATTGAGAAACCAAGGTTAACCAAACGTTTCATTACACCCCTCATTAAGATATCTATTATTTCAAAAATATTCTGTCTATCTAATGAGTTGAAGATAATTACATCATCTATCCTGTTCAAAAACTCAGGACTAAATGTACGTTTCAATGCTTTTTCAATTACAGCTTTGTTATTTTCATCGGCATTTAAAGCTCTTGCAGCGGTAGCGAAACCAACGCCATCACCAAAGTCTTTTAACTGACGGGCACCAATATTTGATGTCATAATAATAAGCGTATTCTTGAAATCAATCTTCCTACCTAACCCATCTGTTAACTGGCCATCATCTAATACTTGTAGTAAGATGTTATAAATATCGGGATGAGCCTTTTCAATCTCGTCTAATAAGATTACGCTGTATGGTTTACGTCTAACCCTTTCAGTTAGCTGTCCGCCTTCTTCATATCCTACATATCCCGGAGGTGCACCAATCAAACGACTTACAGTGAACTTTTCCATGTATTCACTCATGTCAATTCTAATTAAAGAATCTTCATTGTCGAACATATATCTAGCTAATGATCTAGCTAACTCTGTTTTACCAACGCCTGTAGGGCCAAGGAATATAAATGTACCAATTGGTTTCTTCGGATCTTTTAATCCGACACGATTACGCTGAATAGCTTTCACTACTTTTTGTATCGCTTCTGTCTGACCAACTACTGCATCTTTCAGATCATCTGCCATACGGCGTAATTTCTCTGTTTCTTCCTGAACCATACGTTTAACAGGGATGCCAGTCATCATACTGATTACTTCAGCAATATCTTCTTCTTCAATAGGGAAGCGTTTGTTTTTACTTTCTTCTTCCCAATCATGTTTAGCTTTTTCTAATTCTTCCTGTAAACGTTTTTCAGAATCTCTTAATGAAGCGGCTTCTTCGAAGCGTTGGCTTTTTACAACCTTATTTTTTTCAAGCTTTATTTCATCTATCTTTTTTTCTAACTCAATTACTTCGTTAGGAACATTGATATTTTTGATATGCTTTCTTGCACCAACTTCATCCATTACATCAATGGCTTTGTCTGGCAATAACTTATCTGTCATGTAGCGTTCGCTTAATTTTACACAAGCATCAATTGCTTGTTCGCTGTACGTTACATTATGATAATCTTCGTATTTGCTTTTAATATTTGTAAGGATCTGAATTGTTTCTTCTACTGAAGGTTGATCTACAATTACTTTTTGAAAACGACGATCTAACGCGCCATCTTTTTCAATATGCATTCTGTATTCATCTAAAGTAGATGCGCCGATACATTGCAATTCACCTCTTGCCAAAGCGGGTTTGAAAATGTTGGAAGCATCTAAAGAACCGCTGGCACCGCCGGCACCAACAATAGTATGTATCTCATCAATGAATAAAATAACATCTCTGTTTTTTTCCAATTCATTCATGATAGCTTTCATTCTTTCTTCAAACTGCCCACGGTATTTTGTACCGGCAACCAATGCAGCAAGATCTAATGATACGACTCTTTTATCAAACAATACCCTGCTCACTTTGCGTTGAACAATTCTTAATGCCAAACCTTCAACGATAGCGGTTTTACCCACACCAGGTTCACCAATCAAGATCGGGTTATTCTTTTTACGACGACTTAAAATTTGGGATACCCTTTCAATTTCAACTTCTCTACCAACGATCGGATCTAATGAACCACTTTCGGCTAAACGAGTGATATCTCTACCAAAATTATCTAGAACCGGAGTTTTAGTTTTTGGTTGGTTTGCACCACCACGTTGTGCTTTTTGTTGTTGACCATATTTCCTTTCCTCATCAAAATCATCTTCATTTTCTTCAGAAAATTCTGCTGCGGGAGGTGTGCTTGTTACAAAGCCCAATTCATTTTTAAATACATCGTAATCCACGTCAAATTGATTTAGAATTTGTGTTGCAATATTTTCTTTATTTTTTAAGATAGAAAGCATTAAATGTTCGCTTTCTACCATAGCGCTTTTGCTTGCTTTAGCTTCAAGAACTGTAATGCGTATTACCTTCTCAGCCTGCTTTGTAAGCGGAAGCGAATTAATGTTAGCAATATTTTTTCCTGTCTTGTCTTTTACTGCTACTTCAATTTCTTTACGCAGTTCCTGCAGATCAATGTTTAAGGATTTTAATATTTTGATGGCGGTGTTTTCTTCATCGCGAATCAACCCCAGCACTAAATGTTCCGTGCCAATAAAATCATTGCCCAATCTCAAAGCTTCTTCCCTACTGTAAGAAATTATTTCTTTTACTTGTGCTGAAAAATTGTTATCCATGTTATTTGAGTTTAGCTTGTACAATAATAACGATTATTACGAAGATAAAGTTTGTAGTCCCGCCTGAATGTTCATATGTTTAAAAGTTAAAATTTTCGCTGTACAATCGTGTGTTATTATAAAGATTATAGAGAAATTGTTTATGCAGCTCTTGTTAATAAAATTACGAATATTATTGCCATTTTAACTGCTGAAAAACTTCTACATCTTACAACCACCAATTCAAATTTTCCTTTACTTTTACAAAGAACATTTGGTCAAACTCCAAACCTAATTACATGAATGTCAAAATAGATACCAAAGAGAAATTTACTGTTATTAAGCCACAGGAGCAAGTGCTTTCTGCTAATATGACAGCTGAATTGAGTGATTTATTGGTCCCTTACCTGCAAAAAGACATACCACATATTATTCTGAAAATGGCAGATGTTCATAGCATTGACAAAGAAAGTGCTCATAAACTGGCTGATCTTCAGCAGCAATTTTACGAGAACGACAAGTCTTTTGTAATATGTGAATTGAGTGATCGGGTAGAAGAGGTACTCGAAAAAGAGGAATTGCTGGATATTATGAATATTACTCCTACAGAAAGTGAAGCATGGGATATATTACAAATGGAAGAGATAGAAAGAGAGCTTTTTAATGAATAATTAAGGATTATAAATTAAAAATCCTTTCAATGCTAAGTATCTTTCGTATCAAATCAAATTTATGCGAATATTAATCCCTAATTCTTCATTCTTAATTCCCAATTAATTGCTCGCACTTACTATATTAGGAAATAACTCCGCAATACCTGCATTTGACAGAAACCCTACTGCTCAAATTCTACAAACATTTGATACAAGTTATTTAATTGATTGTGGTGAAGGAACGCAGATGCAAATGGCTAAGTATAAAATTCGCCGCAGCAAGATCACGAATGTTTTTATTTCTCATCTTCATGGCGATCATTATTTTGGTTTGATCGGATTATTAAATAGTCTTAGTCTTTTAGGAAGAACACAAGATCTTCACATTCACGCACCCGCACCATTAAAAAGTATTATACAACTTCAGTTAGACGTGGTACATGGTGAATTATCGTTTAGACTTTTTTTTCATGATCTTACTAAAGAAGGATTAATAGTTGATGATAAAAGAATAACTGTGCATTGTTTTACCGTGCAACATAAAATTGAATGTTGGGGTTTTTTATTTAGAGAGAAGAAGAATCCGAGAAAAATAGATAGCGATAGAGCGAAGGCTTATGAGATACCTTCCAGCTTTTATGAACGGCTTCAGAATGGCGAAAATTATATTACTAAAAAAGGAACGATCATCCCAAATGAAGAGGTTACCTTACCCGGAATACCGGCTAAAAGCTATGCGTACTGCGCCGATACAAAATATGACGAGACGATCATTGAAAAGATAAAAGGAGTTGATTTATTATATCACGAAACTACGTACCTGAAAAATTTAGAAAAGATAGCCGATGAAAGGTTCCATAGCACTACAATACAAGCTGCAGCTATCGCTAAAAAGTCGGAAGCAAAAAGATTGTTGATCGGCCATTTTTCTTCTAAATATGAAACGTTAGATGAGTTTCATGCTGAAGCATCTGCGGTTTTTGACAATACAGAATTAGCCATACAGGGGGTCTGTTATAGGGTGTAAAATAGATTAAAAGAAATTGCACTTTTGTAAAAATGCCAGTAACTCCATCAAGAAAGCAATTCCTAAATGAACAAATATTCCACCATAAATAGAACGGGAATTATAAGCAATTATGCCTAAGATCGTGCCACCAAAAAAAGCACCGATGGTTTCTCCACAAGGCTTGCCAAAATGGTATACGCAATAAACTGTGGCCATTGGTAAGATACTATCTGCACCTAATACATCAATCAATGCTATTACCATGAATCCTCTAAATAAAAATTCGACAGCTACAAAATCTAATCCGTAACAAAATTCAAATAGTGAAACACTGATCCACTTAGGAAGATTGTGAATTATGCTAAATCCCCAATCGTTATAAACGGGATAATTCTCTAGAAAATCACTCCTAAATGATGCTACTATAAGTAAGGGAAGCATAAATGCCAGCATCATAAAATATGGCTTCGCTTTAAATTTCTTATTGCTAAAACCATATAGTGGTATTCTTTTTCTATCATAATATATCCAATAAACGAGTATCGGTAAGGAGTATAAAAATGCGCTTATAAAATTTTGTGCGCAGTCATATGTAAAGTGCATATCCGCCGGAATAGAAATATGGGTTTCTATCCATTTTAAATGCCAGTAAAATGTTTCGTTAAGTGTAAGGGCCATAATAGCGACCAGAACGGAAATCCAAAATTTCTTCAGTCTAAAAATATACCAGGCTTTATAAAAATAAGCATATAGTATAAATGCATATGAGTAGGGAATGCCATAATAAGCTACGATCAAAAATGGATAAATATTAGTACGAGATCGTGGGTGTAAAATCAGGTTTTCAAAATCTAATTGATAATTAAAATATATAGCAACTCCTAAAAATAGCCATAGACTAATCAGGTAAGCTACTTTCACATCTTTGATCCAGTAGTTTTTAAGTTGATAATATATTTCTTTCATAAATAACCATTGGATCTATCTGAAAATTTAAGATGTCAATGGTTTGGTATTCGGGTACGGACATCTAAGAAATCTCTGAGCTGTTGTTGTTTATCTTTTTGAAAGAAAATTCCTTATTTGCTGATGCACTGGATTACTCAAAGGTACCATCGGCAACCTCAGTATATTTTCTATCAAACCTAATTCATATAAAAATGCTTTTACACCTGCAGGATTGTTTTCAACAAAAAGCAAATTATATACTTCCAATAAAGTATCGTTTATTTTTTTTGCTGAAACAAAATCTTGTTTCAATCCTGATCTCACCATATCGCCGAACTCTTTAGGGAAGCAGTTGGCAGCAACACTGATCACACCATCAATTCCACAAGCTAATTCAGGCATTACAAGATCATCGTCACCACTAACAACTAAAAAATCACTAGGTCTTTCACGTAAAATTTCGATGCATTGTGGAATGCTGTTGCTTGCTTCTTTTATGCCTCCAATATTGGCCACTTCTTTAGCCAGTCTGATAGTTGTAGCGGCGTCCATATTACGACCTGTTCTGCCGGGAACATTGTATAAGATAATGGGTTTAGGAGATGCCGCAGCTAATACTTTATAATGCTGAAAAATTCCTTCTTGTGATGGTTTGTTATAATAAGGACTTGCACTTAAAACGGCTGTCGCTTTTTCAAGTGGGTAAGTCGCTAAGTCTTTTGCAACTTCTTTTGTATTATTACCGCCAATACCTACAACTACAGGCACGCGGTTATTTACTTTTTCATAAGTAAAATTGATGATGTCAAATTTTTCTTCTTTTGATAGCGTAGGGGTTTCTCCGGTAGTACCTAACGACACAACATATTCTACTCCTTTGCTAATGATAAAATCTATTAACTTACCTAAGGTATTAAAATCAATATCCTCATTTGCTTTAAACGGTGTTACTAACGCAACCCCCGTACCTTTTAACTGTTGTCTTAAACTCATTATTAATAGAAATTTGTGCGAAGTTATTGCTATGAGATCAAATAGTAAAACAAAAAATCCTCCGTAATTGGAGGATTAGAGTATCGTAATTTAAAATAGTTAGTATGAGTGCCTCTACATAACCGATGTGGTTGTCTGTTTCAGTATTTCTGAATGATCTAAGTAATTCTTATCCGGACTGTATATAAACAGGCAGGTGCCATTTTTTATTTTTTCAATAATAGGAACTTGTAATGCCTCCGGGATGGCAGGGCAGCCCCAGCTACGACCAATATACCCATGTTCCCGAACAGTATTTGAATTTACATATTGTGCGCCATGCATTACGATATTACGTTTATTGGCGTTATCATTGATCCCTTTTTCAACGCCTTCTAATTTTAAAGAATAACCATGTTCACCGATATAGGTACCCAAAGTTTCATAAAAACCTAAGCTGCTTTTATTACTGGAAGGATCATTAGAAAATTTCTGCGCAAACTCCTTACCTGAATTCATACCATGCGCTACATAAGTATTGAAAAGCACTTTTCTATTTTTTAGATCAAGCACAAACAATCTTTTTTGTGAAGAAGCTTTGCTGAAATCAACTATAGAGATAACATTGTAATTCTCAACTTTACCTACAGCTTTCATGATGTCAAGCCCTTTCATTGCATAATCGAATGCTTGTTTCGCCAAGCCTAAAGAACCTAATTTTAGGCTATCATAGATATTATTTCTGTTTATTTCAACAGGTGTGATGGTGATATTATTCTTAACGGCAGTTGTAGCAGTAGTCTCACTACCCATTGGATTTGATCTTGCAGAAACAAATGGCATACTTAAAGTAATAAGAAAAAAGGATGAAAAGGATATATAACTTTTCTTTAGAGTAAATTTTTTCATATTCTACTATTATAGATAAACAAACAATCCCTAACTCACCTTTATAACGTGAGAAAAGAGATTTTAATATTTTAAAATGGTATTTTAACAAGCCAATCTTTTTATTGAGCATGCCAATAAAAAGAACCAATTAAACAAGCAAGCATTTAAACGGGGGTGCAAATATACAGATATAAATTATTAATTACATAGAGTGTTGGTTTTTTAATATGGGAAGTAGTGTGGAAAATACCTTGTAATATATTGATTACTAATACTATAGATAAAAATCCCCCATTTGTATAATGGGGGATTTTGGTAGAATGATATAATAAGTCAGCTTCTATTGAGGCTTTGTAGTAACTGGTGTTGTCGTTGCTGGTATTGTCGTTGTCGTTGTCGGTGTTATAGTTGGACTTGCTGCAGGCATTGCGGTGGGTGTTGCTGAAGCAGCAGGTGCAGTAGCTGGAACTCCGGTTTGCGTAGCTGCAGGTGTAGCACCATTAACATCGTTTGAAACAGGGGCAGTAGACGGGGATGTTTGGGCAGGCGTTGCTGTAGATACTGCAGGTGTTAATGACCCCTGATTATTTTCTCTTAATGCCTGATTTGCATCCTGCCTTGTCTTTACCGCAGCTGCGGCTGCATCATCTTTCGCTTTTTTGTCTGCGGCAAGTTTTGCTGCATCGGCATCTTTTTTCGCTTGTTTTTTTGCAGCTTCTTTGTCTGCATCATCTTTAGCCTGGGCTGCTTTTTTATCTGCGTCAGCTTGTGCTTTTTGTGCTTTTTCAGCTGTTTCTTTATTTAGTTTTTGTTGTTGTTTAGCAAGTTCTTCAGCTTGTCTTTTTTGATTTTCGGTTGCTTGTTCTGATTCTTTCTTTTGTAATTTTTCTTTTTCTTTGGCGTTATCTTCGTCTATTTTCCTTTGGCTTTTTGCAGCAGCTTCATTCGCTTTTTGTTTTGCATCTGCGGCTTGTTGCGCAGCTATTTTATCGGCCTTATCTTTTTGTTCAGCTTTTTGTTTATCTATTTCAGCTTGCTTAGCCGTTTGTTCTTTTGCTGTTTCAGCTGCTGCTTTATCTGACTTTTGTTTTGCTTCTGCAGCTTGTTGTGCGGCTATTTTATCAGCCTTGTTTTTTTGTTCGGCCTGTGCTTTATCAGTATCAGCTTTTTTTGCTGTTTGTTCTTTTGCTGTTTCAGCCGCAGCTTTATCAGCTTTTTGTTTTGCATCTGCAGCTTGTTGCGCAGCTATTTTATCAGCCTTGTCTTTTTGATCTGCTTTTGCTTTATCTATTTCAGCTTGCTTTGCTGCTTGTTCTTTTGCTGTTTCAGCTGCTGCTTTATCTGCTTTCTCTTTTGCTTCAGCAGCTTGTTTTGCATTTTCTTTATCAGCTCTGTCTTTTTGTTCAGTTTTTTGTTTATCTATTTCAGCTTGCTTAGCCGTTTGTTCTTTTGCTGTTTCAGCTGCTGCTTTATCTGCTTTCTCTTTTGCTTCAGCAGCTTGCTTTGCATTTTCTTTATCAGCTCTGTCTTTTTGTTCAGCTTTTTGTTTATCTATTTCAGCTTGCTTAGCCGTTTGTTCTTTTGCTGTTTCTGCTGCCGCTTTATCTGCTTTCTCTTTTGCCTCAGCAGCTTGTTTTGCATTTTCTTTATCAGCCCTGTCTTTTTGTTCAGCTTTTTGTTTATCTATTTCTGCTTGTTTATCGGCTTGTTTTTTTGCTGTTTCTGCTTTTGCTTTATCCGCTTTATCTTTTTCTTCTGCAGCACGTTTTTCGGCTTCTTTATCTGCTCTTTCTTTTGCTTCAGCAGCTTTTCTTGCATTTTCTTTGTCTGCTCTATCTTTCTTTTCTGCGTTCTCTTTATCTATTCTTGCTTGTTTTTCTGCTGCTTCTTTTGCATCTTCCTGTGCCTTTTTATCTGCTCTTTCTTTTGCTTTCGCAGCCTCTTTTGCCGCTTCTTTGTCGGCCTTTTCTTTTGCTTCAGCTGCTTTTTTTGCTGCTTCTTTATCCGCTTTGGCCTTTTCTTCTGCGGCTTTCTTATCTGCTTTAGCTTTCTCTTCGGCAGCCTTTTTATCTTCCTTTGCTTTTTCTCTTTTTTGTTCTTTGGTAAGTGATTGAGCGTACGTAGTAGAATGGCTTATTGTAAGTAGTGCCATGATCACAAGTACTGTTGAGCATAATTTTTTCATATTTTTTTGATTTTAAGCGTCGTTAAGGTAATCAATGATTTACTAAAGATAAGAAAAGCGACATTATATCAATAAATGCTGCCAAATAAAAAATCCTTCCTATTTGGGAGGGATTTTTTATTTATAAATATTTAATATCTAGTGAATTAGGCAAGGTAGCGTGCGATCGCATTTCCATCTGCAGTTTCTAATAGAGACTTGCCTACTAAGAATTCGTCTACTTTTTGTGCACAATCACGACCTTCTTTTATAGCCCAAACAACCAATGATTGTCCGCGGCGCATATCGCCTGCTGCGAATATTTTAGGAATACTTGTCTGATAACTTTTTTCAGGAGCTCTTACATTCCCGCGTTCATCCATTTCAATTTCTAATTCTTCTACCAAACCTTCATGTTGAGGATGAAGGAAACCCATTGCTAAAAATGCCAACTCACATGGAATATCTCTTTCTGAGCCTTTTACCTCCTCAAATTTAGCCGCTTTTCCGTCTACCATTGTCCATTCAAGGTCAACCAGTTTAATGGCTTTTAAATTACCATTGGCATCTCCAATGAATTCTTTTGTTGCTACAGCCCAGCTGCGTTCAACACCTTCTTCGTGAGATGAAGTTGTTTTCAATAACATTGGATATGTAGGCCAAGGCATTTGCAAAATACGTTCTGCCGGTGGTTTAGGTAATAATTCAAATTGAGTAATGGTTTTAGCTTTGTGACGGTTAGATGTACCAACACAGTCGCTTCCTGTATCACCACCACCGATCACAACTACATTTTTGCCGGTTGCTAAAATATCTTCACCGTCAACCTTTCTATTGGCAACTCTTTTATTTTGTTGCTTTAAGAATTCCATTGCGAAGTAAACACCTTTCAGGTCTCTGCCAGGTATGTTTAAATTTCTTGGAATAGTAGAACCACCTGCTAATACGATCGCGTGAAATTCACGAGAGATATCACTGATATTTACATTAAAACCTACGTTAGCATTGCATTTGAAAGTGATGCCTTCTTCTTCCATTAATTTTATTCTTCTATCGATCACCCATTTTTCTAATTTAAAATCTGGGATACCATAGCGTAATAAACCTCCAGGAGCATCATCTCTTTCGAATACAGTTACTAAATGGCCTGCATAATTTAACTGCGTAGCTGCTGCTAAACCTGCCGGTCCAGATCCTATTACTGCAACTCTTTTACCTGTGCGGATAGATGGCTTTTTAGGTTGAACAAAACCTTTATCAAATGCGATTTCAATAATATGTCTTTCGATCTCTTCAATTGTAATAGCCGGTTGATTGATACCTAATACACATGCAGTCTCGCAAGGTGCAGGACAGATCCTTCCGGTGAATTCAGGGAAGTTATTGGTTGAATCAAGAATTTCGTATGCTTCTTTCCAGCTTTTGCGGTAGACTGCATCGTTGAATTCAGGAATAACATTTCCTAACGGGCATCCGCTATGACAAAATGGAACACCACAATCCATACATCTTGCAGATTGCTGGTTTAACTTTTCGTCTGTATAACGATTTACGAATTCGCCATAATCATTGCGCCTTTCTTCTACCGGGCGTTTACTCGGTAACTCTCTTGTGAATTCTAAAAAGCCTGTTGGTTTACCCATTTTCTTTATGGTTTATTCGATTAATAGTTTTTGGTTTAGATGTTGAGTGGTTTAGAGTTGAAGTGCCTAAACTCCAAACCACTCAACTCTAAACTCATCTAAGCTTATTTTTTTACTGCAGCTGCAGCTTTCTTTGTTTGTAAAACTTTCTTGTAATCTTTCGGAAATACTTTTACAAAATTCTTTAACTGATTTTCGAAATCATCTAACACAAATTTTGCTACGGTACTCTTGGTTGATTTATAATGATTGCTGATCAATTCGAACAATTCATTTTTATCATCACCTACCGGATCAAGATCAACCATTTCTTTATTGCACAAAGTTTCGAAGTTGCCTTTGATGTCGTAGATATATGCGATACCGCCGCTCATACCTGCAGCGAAGTTTCTTCCTGTTGTGCCAAGAATTACCACTTTACCACCTGTCATGTATTCGCAACCGTGATCACCAACACCTTCTACAACCGCTGTTGCGCCTGAGTTACGTACGGCAAACCTTTCGCCTGCTTTACCTCTGATATAAGATTCACCTGATGTAGCACCGTAGAATGCTACGTTGCCGATAATGATATTATCTTCCGGAACAAACGTTGATGTATGAGATGGATACACAATTAGTCTGGCGCCACTTAGTCCTTTACCAAAATAATCATTTGCATCACCTTCCAATTCAAGCGTTACACCTTTTGTGTTGAAGGCGCCAAAGCTTTGTCCGGCTGTACCTTTCAATTTAAAATGGATCGTATCATCAGGCAAGCCTTTTGATTTATATTTTTTAGATATTTCGTTCGATAAAATTGTACCAATCGTTCTATCTAAATTGATCACATCAAATGATGCAGTAACTTTTTCTTGTTTATCTAATGCAGGTTTTGCAGCAGCTAACAATTTCCAGTCTAATACATTTCCCATTTCATGGTCCTGTAATTCAGAATTGAATAAGCCGGTATTGCAATCAGTATCTCTGTATAATACAGGAGAAAGATCTAATTTTTTATATTTCCAATGAGTGATATTTTCTCTCATTTCTAATATATCTGCTTGTCCAACCATTTCATTGATCGTTCTAAATCCAAGCTCAGCCATTATCTCACGTAATTCTTCTGTTAAGAATTTGAATAAGTTCACTACATGATCAGGGTTGCCTGTAAAGCGCGCGCGCAATTCAGGATCTTGTGTTGCCACACCAACCGGACAAGTATTCAAATGACATTTACGCATCATGATACAACCTTCAACAACTAATGCAGCTGTTGCTACGCCCCATTCTTCAGCGCCTAATAAAGTTGCTATCGCGATATCTTTACCTGTTTTTAATTGTCCGTCTGTTTGCAAAACAACACGACTACGTAAACCATTTTTTACTAAGGTCTGTTGTGCTTCTGCCAAACCAAGTTCCCATGGTAAACCTGCATGTTTGATAGAGCTGATAGGAGACGCACCTGTACCACCATCAAAACCTGATACTAATACAACATCTGCTTTAGCTTTTGCAACACCTGCTGCAATAGTACCTACACCTGCTTTAGAAACCAGCTTAACATTTATTCTTGCTGCGCGATTTGAATTTTTCAAATCAAAAATCAATTGCGCCAAATCTTCAATAGAATAAATATCATGATGTGGAGGAGGAGAGATCAAGCCAACACCTGGTGTCGCATGTCTTGTTTTTCCTATCCAGTCATCCACTTTATGTCCGGGTAATTGTCCGCCTTCACCCGGTTTCGCGCCCTGCGCCATTTTGATTTGAATTTCGTCTGCTTCAGTCAGGTAGTAACTTGTTACACCAAATCTTGCAGAAGCAACTTGTTTAATAGAGCTGCGCATTGAATCGCCGTTCTCCATTTTTTCAAAACGTATTTCATCTTCACCACCTTCACCTGTATTGCTTTTTCCGCCAAGGCGATTCATTGCAACTGCCAGCGTGCTGTGTGCTTCATGAGAAATAGAACCGAAGCTCATAGCTCCTGTAGCAAAGCGTTTGTAGATATTTTCTGCCGGTTCAACTTCTTCAATTGAGATCGGTGTGCGTTTGTGTTTAAACTGGAATAAGCTTCTTAAAGTCATGGCTTTTTCGCCTTGTTCATTTACCAGCTTAGAATATTTCTTAAACGTTGGATAATCGTTTAGTTTGGTAGAATACTGTAATAAATGGATCGTTTGCGGGTTAAACAAATGCGCTTCACCTTTACGTTTCCATTGATACAATCCACCAACAGGTAAACGATCAACCGGTATTTCTTTTTTGCTGAAAGCAAAACTATGTTTCGCTAAATTTTCTTTTGCAATTTCATCAAGGCCCATTCCTTCAATACGGGAAACAGCGCCGGTGAAATATTTATCTACAACGGTTTTATTTAAACCAATGATCTCGAATATCTGTGCACCCTGGTATGATTGCAATGTAGAGATACCCATTTTAGAGAATACCTTCAATAGGCCGTCGTTAACGGCTTTGATATAATTCTTTTTTAGATAATCAACATCCAGATCAGTTTGTAACTGGCCTGTTAGTTTCATATCACGAATAGTAGATAACGCTAAATATGGATTGATAGCAGTTGCACCGAAACCTAATAAACATGCGAAGTGATGTACTTCCCATACGTCACCGGCTTCAACCAATATCCCAACGTGTCCGCGAACTCCTTTACGAATCAAGTGATGATGAATAGCTGATGTAGCCAATAAAGAAGGGATGGGAGCATGTTCAGAATCGATCGCTCTATCTGTTAATACAATTACTTTAAATCCATCTTCCACAGCATCTACAGCGTATCTACAAATTCTTTCTAATCCTTTTTGTAAAGAATCAGGTTTGCCATCTGCACGGTAGTACATCTGTAAAGTCTTGGCCTGGAATACACCCGTATCAATACTTCTTATTTTTTCTAATTCGTAATTAGATAGAACAGGATGCTTTAATGCCACTGTATGACAGCTTAATGGATCTTCTAATAATATATTAGCATTGTTGCCCATGAAGGTTGCCAAAGACATCACCAATCTTTCACGAATAGGATCGATAGGAGGGTTGGTAACCTGTGCAAACAATTGTTTGAAGTAAGAACTTAAATGCTGCGGCTGATCGCTCAAAATTGCTAACGGCACATCGGTACCCATTGAACCGATTGGTTCTTTGCCTTCCAGTGCCATTGGCGCGATCAACGTATCAAGATCTTCAGTTGAATAACCGAATGCTTTTTGATATTTGAATATCTGATCGTGTTCCAAATGAGTGAACATGATACGTGGTTCCGGCAATTCTTCTAAACGAATTTTATATTTATTTAACCAGTCGCCGTAAGGTTGTTGAGAACAGATAGTTTGTTTCAATTCATCATCACTGATGATCCTGCCTTGTTCCATATCAACCACGAACATTTTGCCCGGTTGTAGACGGCCATTTTCTTTTATGATCTTTGGATCGATCGGTAGAGCGCCACTTTCAGAAGCCATGATAACTCTGTCATCATTAGTTACGCAATATCTTGAAGGACGTAAACCATTTCTATCTAAAGTTGCACCGATAATTTTTCCATCTGTAAAAGAGATAGAAGCCGGGCCATCCCAAGGTTCCATGATAGAAGCATGATATTCATAAAATGCTTTTTTTACAGGATCCATTTTGTCATCGCCATCCCAGGCTTCAGGAATCAGCATCATCATTACGTGAGGCAATGAACGGCCTGTCAACGTTAATAATTCAACCGTATTATCTAAACAAGCTGAATCGGATTGTGTACCGGAAATGATCGGCAACAACATTTCCATTTCTTCTTTAGAAAAGAATGGAGACGTAAATCCTCTTTCGCCGGCTTTTAACCAGTTTAAGTTTCCTTGTAAAGTATTGATCTCACCATTGTGCGCGATATATCTGAATGGTTGCGCCAATTTCCATGAAGGGAAAGTGTTCGTTGCGAAACGAGAGTGAACCAAACCGAATGCAGATACTACTCTTTTTTCAGTAAGATCAGTAAAATAACCTCTTACTTGTGTACTGGTTAACTGGCCTTTGTACACCAAAGTTTTATGAGATAAAGATGCTATGTAAAAACCAATAGGATCTTTTTTAGTTGTATTATAAATGATATGACTTGAAGCATTGCGCAACACGAATAATTTGCGCTCAAGGTTCAGGTCAGTAATATTTTCAGGTGCTGCAACAAATACATGCTCCATTGTTGGTTCAACAGACAAAGCTGTGTGAC
>Ga0207033_1118_pt1 | contig 16756 bp, 11 predicted proteins | sample Alteio_BWMinCont_35_FD_153262 | JGI IMG/M metagenome (GOLD analysis project Ga0207033, IMG submission 153262) | Enriched cells from forest soil in Barre Woods Harvard Forest LTER site, Petersham, Massachusetts, United States -... | ecosystem: Environmental > Terrestrial > Soil > Temperate forest >... | reverse complement strand
CCAGGCTTATTACTTTTCCAAAGCCAAATCTTTCGTGTTCTACTTCCATCCCCACCTGCAGGTTTGAGGTATCTGAAGGGGCAAAACCAGGGGAGGGAACGTGAGCTTTAGCCAGTATAGAGGTAGTTTTTACTGTTGATGGCTTGGGTTTTGAAAATGTGTCGCCACGGCTGCTCCAGGCATTGCGGTCATCATCAAAAAATGGGTTGTTGCCGGTTACAGGTTTTGCTGTATAATCAAGTTCCAGGTATTGGGCATCAATTTCGTCGAGAAAGCGGCTGGGCTCGCAGCTGATCAGCGTGCCGAATTTAAACCGCGAAGTTGCATAACTCAAAGTCAATTTGTTTTCGGCGCGGGTTGTCGCTACGTAAAACAAACGGCGTTCTTCTTCAAGGTCACTGCGCGAATTGAGCGCCCTTTGCGTAGGGAAAAGGTTTTCTTCCAAACCAACAACATACACCTGCGGAAATTCTAACCCCTTGGACGAATGGATAGTCATTAATGAAACGGTATCGGCATCAGGGTTGTTATCCTTGTCATCGTTGGTAAGCAGGGCAATATCCTGCATAAATACATCCAGCCCGCGTTCTTCAATATCTTCGCGTTCCGAAAATTCTTTTATCCCGTTCAATAATTCCTGTATATTTTCATAGCGGTTAAGACCCTCAACAGATTTATCCTCATAAAGGTCTTTTAATAAACCCGAATGCTGGGCTATATAAATGGCGGCTTCATAAGCCGTAAGTGTTTTGGTGATCACCTGGAAACTTTGGATCATGGTAGCAAACACACCAACCGAAGCTGAGGTGCGGCCATCCAAATATTTTGATGGGTTTACAATCACTTCCCACGGTGTAATTTTATGCTGATCAGCGCTAACAATTATCCGGTCTATCGTGGTATCGCCTATGCCCCTGCGGGGGTAGTTGATCACCCTTTTCATCGCCTCCTCGTCGTTAGGATTAAAAGTAAGCCTGAAATAAGCGATAATATCTTTTATTTCCTTGCGCTGGTAAAATGACAACCCACCGTATATTTTATAGGGCGTGCCCAATTTCCGCAAAGCTTCCTCCATTGACCGCGACTGGGCATTGGTGCGGTAAAGAATAGCGAAATCATGCCAGTTAAGCCCCTTGGTGCTCCTTTCCTGCATTATGGCTTCGGCAACTAATTTCCCTTCCTCGTTATCGCTGAAGGCCCGCATTACTTTTATTTTGTCGCCGGTTTCCTTTTCCGAAAAAACATTCTTTTTAAGCTGCTCTTTGTTATTGGCGATAATGCTGTTGGCAACGTTTACTATGTTTTGGGTAGAGCGGTAATTTTGCTCAAGTTTAAATATTTTAAGATCGGGATAGTCTTTTTCGAAGTTTAGGATGTTTTGGATATTGGCGCCCCTGAAAGCATAAATACTTTGGGCATCATCGCCAACCACGCAAATATTTTCGTTAACGGCGGCCAGTTTTTTTACGATCAGGTATTGCGAAAAATTGGTGTCCTGGTACTCGTCCACCATCAGGTATTTGAATTTGTGCTGGTATTTGTTGAGTACCTCGGGGTGCAGTTTCAGGAGCTCGTTTGTTTTAAAAAGGAGGTCGTCGAAATCCATGGCGCCGGCGCGGAAACAGCGGGCTACATAATTTTGGTAAACGGTGCCCAGCAATCCCCGGCCTGATGAAAGGTCATCCGCCTGGATCTGTTCGTTTTGCTGGTACTCCTGCCATGATACCAGGTTATTTTTTGCCGCCGATATGCGGTTTTGTACAAAATTAGGATTATAAAGCTTATCATCCAGGCTCATTTCTTTTAGGATGGCGCGGAGCACACTTTTGCTATCGTCGGTATCGTAGATGGTAAAATTATTGGGATAGCCGATTTTATCAGCTTCGACCCGCAGCAATTTTGCAAAAACGGAGTGGAAGGTGCCCATCCATATATTTTTGGCATCGGGGCCTACCAGGTGGTTTATGCGTTCGCGCATTTCGCGGGCGGCTTTGTTGGTAAAGGTGAGTACCAGTATATTAAAAGCGTCGACACCGTTGCGGATGAGGTGCGCCACGCGGTAGGTGATTACCCGTGTTTTGCCCGATCCCGCGCCGGCAATGATCATTACCGGGCCCTTAATTTGTTGTACTGCCGCCTGCTGCTCGGGGTTTAATCCCTGTAAATAGTCCAAATCTTTTTCCTCTTTTCTGTTAGGGCGAAATTAGGGTTTTGTGGTGAAAGTAGGAAGTCTGAAAGTCGAAAGTCTTGAGTCTAAAGTCCGAAGTCGGAAGTCGGAAGTCTGAAGTCCGATGTTGATTTTATTTTTTTGACTCGGGACTTGCGACTCAAGACTTTCGACTTCGCGCCGGAAGATACTAAGTTGCTGGTAGTCATGGTCTTTGATGCTGCTTTTTAGCCGCCGTGCCGCGGGCACACCTGGTACAGTTGGCACAAACTTGGCACAGCGCCGGATTTGCATCAAAATTGACGAAAAAAAGCTGTTTTTATTGATAAAACAGCTAAAAAGGGTACTTTTTTCGTGAAAAAAAGAGGTGTTTTTAACAGCAATAAATTTGCTGGTGGAGTGACGGTAAAAATAGTTAAATAGCTTGTTAATAACTACTTAAATAATTTTTGATAAAAAGCGAGGTGTGCCAGGGCTGCAAAGGGGTGGCACAGTTGTACAGCGCTGATAAAAAAAAAACCGTCATGCCGAACTTGTTTCGGCACCTCATCAGAAAGGTATGCGATAGAATGGTCTGCTACATGCAAAGGCGTATACCAAGCAAGTGTGAATGTCCTGTGAGGTGCCGAAACAAGTTCGGCATGACGTATGGGAGGGTAACATGCAAAATGCTTTATAAATCCAGGTCGCCTTTCAAATCTTTCATTTCGGGGTTTACCGATTTGATTAAGTTGATTTTCCAATCCTGATGCCAGTTTTTAAGCTGTTTTTCACGATTGATCGCGTCGGTGATCCTCTCATAATATTCATAGTAAACCAAGTCATACAATTTATATTTTTTTACAAACTCTGAGCCCTGATTGTTAATATGCTGCCATATCCTTCCGTCCAGTTCACTGGTAACGCCAACATAAAATGTAGTCCTATACTTATTTGACATGATATAAGTATAGCCCTGTTTGAAAAGCATATTGGTTGGTTGTGTAGGTAAAGATAATCATTGGGTTCAAACAAACAACCTAAAGCATGGCGTATACCTGTCCTGTGGGGTGCCGAAACAAGTTCGGCATGACGTGGGGCGGGAAAATAAGGCGCAGCTTACTCATTTAGCCAACGATCAAGATCTTCTTCTGTAATATTTCTATCTTCTATAGCCTTTTGGATATTTTTCTGAAGTTTTCCTGAAAAATATTTTGCCAATAGGGTTTTGATAGCCAGCAAATCCTCTTCTTTTGGCTGAAATGAATACACATTTAATAATTCTAACTGTAATGCGCTTAATTTTTGAGTTTGCATAACACTATTGCTTTTATAAAAATACATAATAATTACCACAAAAAAATCCGTCATGCCGTCCGCCAGCTGGCGGATCGGCACCTCATCAGAAAGGTATACGATAAAACAGTCTGCTACATGCATAACGTTGACCAAGCAAGCGTGAATGTCCTGTGGGATGCCGAAATAAATTCGGCATGACGCCGGGGGAGTTGTTACAAATTGAAACCAACTGCATCTAAAACATAAAAACCATGCTGAATACTATTTTTAAAATACGATGCGCGGCAATCATCCTTATTGCTGCGGGCTACGGATGGGCCGGGGGGCATTATATCCCGGCCGACTCAAACATATTGGCTTATTTATTCCAGTTTATCGTTATCGGGGTTTTGGTGGTGCTGGCGGTTGGGTTTTTTGGCATTGCCGAGACGGGGCGCGGCAAACGCAATTGGGCGGTAAAGGGGTTAAGCATTTTTTCGGTATTGTCGCTTATTATAAATATTTTGAATATTGTACATGGCGCCTTTAACAGTGACCCGCATTCCTTTGGCTCGCACAATACCTTTGCCGACCTCGTGCCCATTGCTATTTTACTTGCCGGTACCAGTTTATGGGTGGTCACTTTGCTGCTGGTTAAGAGATGGGGGCGGTGAAGATGCCCGGTTTTATGGCTACCGATGGGCTGTCACCTATCGTTGACATATTCTTGCATTTTAAATAGCGGCTGTTCCCTCCATTTTTTCAAACGCATCTAAAACCTTAACTTGGCCGTTCATAAGCATAGGTAAAATCCATTCACGCAAGGATAACAGTCGTTGATTTTGTTTAATGGTCATTGCCTTTTTCTGTTGAATGGATTTTATAACACTGTTGAATTTTATCAATATGTTTTTATCTGGCAGTTCGGTGGTGAACCAATTAATGCCATCAGTATTTAAATGCAAAACCAGAGTTCCACTAGCAAACCCTTTGATATACTGATGATAGTAACCAGAATTAAATAGAAAATTCAGATAATTCTTGTATATATCATCAACTTCTACTTTGGCTATGTCACAAGAAGCAATCACCTGTGTCTCGAATATATCCGGTATTAGAAATGATTTACCAATAATATCTGCACTTCTTGTAACATCCGTTGTGGCGATCATTAAGTCGCCAGTAAATAATACCTTACTATCACTATAGTTGTTATTAAAATATTTTATACCGTCAACTTTATAATTACCATTTAAGTAAAAGGAATTCAGGTTTATCATAGGAGTTCCTTTCTCAGATATATCAGAACTTTTATAGGAAATGCCTCGATTGAATTTCACAATCCCACCTAAACTCTTAACCTCCCAGCCCCCCGGAATATCTCTCTTGAGTAGATCATTGTACTCCATTTTGCCACCCGACGACCTATACGGTTTACCGCGCTCGTTCGGAAAATCGTATTGGACAAACCAATAGTCGTAGAGCGTTTTGGCCATCGCCTCTAACTCTGAATTAATTCTTTTATTTATCGCTATTTTTTTATCTAAAGTAAATAGAACTGACGCAATCCGTTTCTGGAGACAATAAGGAGGAACCCTAAATCTCAGTCCTCTTACTGCATCTTTTGTAATGGTTTTTGTTGTAGTTCCATTTGCGAATCTTTTTATGTAATTTTCATTATATTTCATCAAATAGAACATGAATTTTTGATCCAAACGATGATTAATCCTTATCAGGAATAGGTTCATAGCGAGCGAAACTGGCTTTGATATTTCGGGCATCAAATAAACAGAGCCTGGATTTGCTATTTTATTCATGATTATATCAAATGGCTTAACCTTAGATTTCGATAAAAAGTTATATTCACTTTCATTCAAATAGATTAGATTATTCGTAAAATCATCCGATTCAAAATTTTGAGTTCTAATCATTACAGCATAATCCGGGTGATACTTTAGGACTATATTTTCTTTTAATTTTTCATATGCTCCATTGGCGTGATAATCTGTAATTACATCAATAAATTCACCTAAGGTTATATTTTCCCAATTATTCATATTTAAGGCTATTTATATTTGACTTTATTTGATCTTCCAAACATTTACTCTCAGCAAACAAAGAATCTAAACTGTTTTCAAAGTCATGCATTTTTTCTAAGAAGGCTTCATGGCTGATCGCCTCATAAGTGACAGTTATTTTAAAATACTGACCAGCACTAAAGGAATAAGATTTATTCCTAATATCCTCAGCCGTCACCACTACGGCAAAATCATCTTCAGCTTTCTTATCGTTCATAACGGTGATGATTTTTTGCTCTTCATAACTGGTAAGTACAGTTCGTTGGTTTTTACCCTCTTTTACTGTGTTTCCCATCTTGCTCGCATCTAATAAAACGATGCTCTCATTATCAGCCTGCCTATCTAAAAATAATACACTTACGTTAGTACCAGTACTTGCAAAAATATTGCTCGGCATGCTCACCACGCCACGTAGCCAACCACGTTCAATGATTTGCTCTCGTATCTTCCTTTCTATACCACTTTGTGCCGTAATAAACCCAGTAGGTACTACTATAGCCGCCTTGCCTTTGGCACTTAGGCTGTACATAATGTGTTGTATAAACATCAGGTATATGGACATGCTATCTTTTTTGTTGTTTGGTACGTTGGGTATTCCAGCAAAAAAGCGGGTTTTGTTAATATCCTTATCCAAATCATTTCTAAAATCGGAAAAATCAAGCTTAAAGGGAGGATTGCTTACTATGTAATCGAACTTTTCTTCTCTGTAGTACGGCTCCAATATGGTGTTACCCTTAATAATGTGAGGTATACTATGGCTTAAATTGTTTAACACCAGATTTAGCCTAAGCATATTGCTGGATTTTTGGGAAATATCCTCACTGTAAATACTGCATTTGCTTTCGCCAATGGCATGTGCAATATTCATGAGCAAAGTACCCGACCCAGCGCCGGGATCATACACCTTTACCCCTTGAGGTTCGTCGGTTACCATAATAGCCGCCATAATACGCGCGACAGCATGGGGGGTATAGTATTCAGCATATTTTCCGCCACTGTCGGTATTGTAGTCTTTTATAAGATATTCAAAAATAGTGGCAAAGAAATCATATTTTTCGCCAAACATTTCTTCAAAACTAAACTCAAAAAGCTTGCTGATCAGGGCCTTGCAAAATGCATCCCGTTGTGAAGCATCGCTAATGAACTGACTTAATTCATCAAACATTTTATCTTTTGCACCCGATGAAGATTTGACAGAGTAGATTTCCTGGTTATTTATGCTTATTTGTCTCAGCGTATCATCAAACAACTTGGCAAAGTCATTTTCATTCTGCCTGTTGAACAAGTGCGTAATTGTATGATGCGGTTGCATTTGTGGTGTATTCGGATCAATATATGCCAGCAAAAAATTATATGCTTCACTTGGTATCGCTTCCAGAGCTTCCTGGAAATTAGGTGCAGTGTTTAATTCATATTGATCAATTTTTTTTGCTTCAAAGGTGAACTTATCATTCATGTATTTATACAGAAACACCTGAGTGATAATTTTGAATTCATTGCCATCATTGCCCAATCCGTAATTGGCACAAACACTTTTCAGGCTATCTATAAGTTGCTTCGTTTTCGTAATAAAACGTATGTCGGTCATCGTATATAGTTATTGTATTGAGACAGGTATTCGCCTGCTATTAGTGTATTGATTGCTTTAGTAGTGTTGTAATCTAATTTTAGCTTTTGTTTTTTTACAAACTCATTGGCAACAAGATTGAGCAAATATCGATTGAAAAAAGGCTCATTGTCAAGTATGTTTTTGTTGTTTTGCAGTTGATCATCGGTTTGACTTTTTACATTTATCAAAGCCTCGTGCAATTGGGTTTCTTTAGCAGAAATGCCTTTGTTCTCTTGCAGCCTCTTATGAATCCGGGCATATTTTTCGTCTTGATCATACTTGGCTTTAAGCAGATTGTTTTTTCTGTTCAGTTCTGTAACCCTATCATAAATGGACTTTAGCAGTAAAATATTCTCACCCATGTCCTCCTGGCTCACTTCGTCAAGATTCTTCTTTCTAAATATACGCTCCAACTCTTCACGCAGCGAAACAAATTCGGCATCTTTCTGGTCAAAGTTGAACAGCAAGGCTTCACGGGTACGCTTTAGCTGACCACGCAACTGGTCTGCAAGTATCAGTTCTTCTTCCGACACTTTTGTGAACAGAAAAATCACATCCTCCAACGCGGCGTTCAATAGGTTAGTGGTGTCAGCTTCGTTATTAAGTGTATCAATCAAATTTAACTTGTCCAATTGCGCCTGTGCTACATTGAGTAATTGGTTCAGTTTATAAAAATCCAGTTGGTTTAGCAACTCTTCGTTGCCCTGCAGGCGCATCAGGTTTTTAAGCTCTTTGGCATTTCGCAAGGCCTTGATTAATACCAATAGATCTTTCTTTTCGGTAATTTCACTTACCTGACGGCTGAAGAGTTCAGCATTAATGGTATTGAACCGGAACAGCGTTTCTTTAATCTCTTGTATTTCGGCTATTATCTCATCAGGGGATTTAAATAAGTTGCTGTAGTTGGCCATTTCATCACCGAGTTCGCCCTGTAGCTCCTTAAAATAATTGTCGTTAGTTTCCCTAAAAGCTGCGCTGATGTCGGCAAAATCGACGACATAGCCATATTTATATTTCTTGTAAGGTCGATTTACCCGGGTAAGCGTTTGCAATAGATTATGGTCTTTTACTACCCTCGCCAGGTATAGCTTTTTCAGGCGCTTTGCATCAAAACCAGTAAGCAGCATATTAAACACAAATAAAATATCTATTTCACCTGCCTTAAATTGCTTCACTTGCTCCTTACGTTCATCTTTCGAGCTAATATCGTGCAGGATAAGTGCCGCTCTTAGTGAATTTTCTTGCGGCCTTCCATAAGTTGCCTGTGGCTCAGCAGCCATTAGCGCGGCTGGTAGTTCCTGACTACCATAAAGGTCTTCAAAATAGGCAAAAAGTCCCTTAGCCTGATCTGAAGTATCACATACTACCATTGCGCCAAGGGATTGATCATTTTCCGTTTTCCTAAAGTTCGTTAAATCTTTCAGGACATAATCCAGCATTGGCTTTATAAATTTAGGATGCGCAAAAACTTTGCTTTTGGGGATATCACCCTGCAACACTTTTATCTGTTCAAGCACATCCAGCATTTGCATTTTATAGGTAGTATCTATACCTTCTCTTATCAGGCGCAAGGTATAACCATCGGCTATGGACTGGTTATAGTAATACTTATGTATATATTCACCAAACAATGCCTTGCTGTCAAATTCTTTTGCGACTTCGCGTAACAGTGGGGTGCCGGTTAACGCAATTTTAATTGCCTGCTTATCCGAGTTTATAAGGTTAGCCAAATAGTTGCCTTTGGGATTATAGCTTCGGTGCGCTTCATCAAGAAAATAGACCCTTTGTATATTGATATTATAATCTAAATCCTTTGCTACTACCGTTTCCTCTGTGAATTTTTGAATATTTACTACAGATATTTCGCGGTCGCCAGAATTATTATGTATAGTGGTAATTTTTTTGATGTCTTCCAAAAAGTCGCTCCGGGAATTTACCCGGTTTACAACTAATCCACGATTAGAAAATTCTGTTGCAGCCTGATTTGCCAGGTCAATTCTATCGACGATGAAATAAAATTTCGCGATAATATGTTTCTTCTGAAAATAATCAGTTAAAAATTTTACATTGAAATATGCTAACGCTGTTTTGCCACTGCCTTGTGTATGCCAGATGATGCCTTTGTTTACACCAGTATTGAGTTTTTGTTCAATGGCTTTGGTGGCAAACAACTGCGGATAACGCATAATATGTTTTTGAGTCACAATTTTACCTTCGACTTCATCGTCAAGATAAGCAATTGCATATTTCAAAATGAAGGCCAACCGCTCCTTACTTAATAACGAGGTGAGAATTTTATTGGTATGGGAATCGTAGTGTTTATTGGTTATAAATTCTGGTGAATGTTTAATGGCAATGATGTTATTATCCTTTAAAACAATATTCTCAATCGCATCATTTTCAGCGGCTAACAATTGCAATAAATTTAAACTTTCCTCTTCCCTGAAATAATTAAAATGTAAATCAGCATAGGCCGATGTAGCGTAATAAGCCCCCTGTAAGGGTTCTATAACACCATCCTCATATTCCATATTGTTAGAGAAAATCATCAGTTGAGTGATGTTGGCGAAGCGTTTGAATTTCTTGTTTTTATAACGGTCGTTAATCCGTTTTCGTTCTGCTAATACGCCATCCTTATTGTTTGGCTTTTTTACTTCGATGAAGATTAATGGCATACCATTAATAAGAATAGTTATGTCAGGCCTGAACTCATCCTCTCCATTTTTGCAGGTGAGCTCGGTGGTTATATGGAAGCTGTTGTTATTAAAGTCATTGAAATCAATAAGCTTTATTCCAGACGTAGCAGTAAGGGCTTTATAAAAATCGCGACCCAAGTCATCAAAATCCAACTTTAAGGTAATTTCATCCAATAGGCGATCAAGATCTTTTACTGCAACGTTTGGGTTAATTTTAGCAAGGCTCTCCTTGAAAATATGAGAAAAAATATTCGTTTCTTCAATCCTGGCTTGCTGGTGTCTTGATATGTAAGAATACCCTAACCTTGTTAGGTGCAGTATAGCTGGTATTTTTACACGTGAATCTTCGTTAAAAGCCATTAGGGAGTTTTAGGCGTTAAAAATAGAAAATATAAAGGGCAAAGTGTATAGCGGCTGTCGATTTAAGCCAAATTGTTAATCGAGAATCATTTACAAATTAAGCCAACTAACGGGCAATAAAATAATCTAGATTTTATCTGGCTGTTCGCAAATGCAACTTCGAACCCGTATGCCCGCGTTAGTGATTGGCGCGGATACCGGCCTTGTGACTAAGGCCTGTGTAGTATGAGCAGAAAGCGCGGGCCCCGTTTCTACCAACGGGGCAACGCCCTTATTATTCAATTAGCAGTTAGGAGTATGCAGTTTGCAGTTAAGGTATGCAGGCGAAAAAGGTAAAAAAACAATATTGAATAATGAATCAATGTCGTTTACTTAAGTTTCGCCGGCATGTTGGGATTGGCAAAACGGGGCAATACCCGTAAAAATGGTGACACGTTTTTGTCACTGACAAAATCTTGACAGTGGTTAAGTTATTAATTATCAGTCGTGTAGCACTTTGTTGCAGGATGTTGCACGTGTTGCGCAACAATACAAGTTCCGTTTCCGCACGGCGTCTCGCAGAGGCCCCTGCTCATCAGAGAGGTGTTTTATCGAATCGGCCTTCTTGCCATGTTTATTTAAGGTTTTTGATTTGCCTATTGTTTAGTAACGACTTCATTTGTGTAATAGCAATGATGTTTAACTGCAGCAATCTTTCGGACTGTGGTTTGCCCTGGTGAATTAATACCGCGTTAATACTTTCTAAATTTGATAGTACCACTAATTGCTCAATGGTGGCTTCATCCCTTATATTGCCTTCGGCTAACGGATTAGCATCGCGCCATTGTTTAGCTGTAATGCCAAACAGGGCAACGTTCAGCAGGTCGGCCTCATTAGCGTACACAAAGCCGATCTGGGTTTTGTCAAGTTCTTTTGGGATGAGGTTTTCTTTAATCGCATCGGTGTGGATATGGTAATTTACTTTTGCCAGGGTACGCTGAAAATTCCATTCTAATTTTAACCGGTCATTTTCATCGTCCTTAAGGCGCTGAAATTCTTTTATTAAATAAACCTTAAACTCTGCGCTTATCCACATCCCAAATTCAAATGCGATGTCTTTATGTGCATAGGTGCCGCCGTAGCGGCCGGTAGTCGCCTTTAAGCCGATTGCATTTGTTTTTTCAACCCATTCTTTTACGCTTATTCTATAGCTATTCAACCCGGCCTGACTTTTAATTATGGCGAATTCGCCATAATTAAAACCTGGATTGTAAACGCTTTCCCATATCCCTAAAAACTCAACAGTATTCCTGTTTCTTAGCCAGTCGGCAATAAAAAAGTCGCCGTCCTTAGCCTTCAGCATATCGGTAATGGATATAAAATCCTCGTTATTTTCCTTAATTATGGTTATTGCAGTTCCTTTTACTGTTATTATTTTATTCTTTGCCATCTACTATAATTCTAATTGTGCCTGCTTTGATGGAACCAAAATATAACTTTAAATCAGCATATTATATAAAAGGCATTAATATAACGCAATCCCTCCGTTACTATACTCTATGGACAATTTACCCAACCCCACCTACCCCCTCAAATACGAGGCTCCGTTAATATCCACTATCCCGGCGCTTGTAAATTCAAGACCGTCGCTGGCATAAACGGCTACAAGGCGGGCTACTTCTTCGGGGCGGGCAACGCGGCCAAAAGGGCTTTGCTTTTTAATCAGGTCGCCCTGGGGGCTGTTGAGCGTTTCGGCGGCCATTTCGGTTTCCACAAAGCCGGGGGCAATAATATGCACGCTGATGTTATGCGGCGCCAACGCAATAGCCAGCGACTGGCTCATGGCATTAAGCCCGGCCTTGCTTGCGCCATACGCGGGGTGGTCAGGTTCGCCCCGGAAAGCGCCACGGGAGGAGATATTGATGATTTTGCCTGCACCGTGCCTGGCCATTAAACGCGCAGCGAAAAAACACATATTTGCCGGGCCGGTTAGGTTGGCGCTTAGTGTTTGCGCCCAGCTTTGCTGCCAGTTTTGGAAGCTGGTTTCCATGATTTTATGTTCCATAAAAATGGCGGCATTATTAACCAGTATGTCGGGGTGGTTATAGGCCGCCTCATATAACGCAAAAAAATGTTGGATGGCTTCGGCATCGGCTACGTCGAGCTGGTATATGGCGTGGTTGCCGGGTGTTAACGATGCCAGTGTTTCTTCGGCAGCGGCGCGGTTGGTTTTGTAGGTTATGGCCACATTAGCGCCGTGGGCGGCAAAAAGCTGGGCGGTTACTTTGCCAATCCCCCGCGAGCCGCCGGTAATAAGGACGTTTTTATTTGTAAAATTGAATGTCATTTTTAAAGGTATGGTTTTGGGAGGAGAATGCGGCATTTAGCCCCCTCTAAATCTCCCCCGGTAGGGGAGACTTTAGCTTCGCTTATAGTTAATTTTTTTAAGTCCTCCCTACCGGGGAGGATTTAGGAGGGGCTAAGAAGCTATCACTGCCCCCTGCTAAACCCCAGCTTCTTCAATCCGTCCTGTATTTCCGGGCAGCCCATAAATAGTTTCCATATCAGGCCGCTGCGGTAATTTTCAATCATTACTACTATGGGGCCTTCGTCAATTGCTAAATGGGTTTTTGCATACCAGTTATGGGTTTCGCTAAAGCCGTCGGCAAAACCGTATGGGCCCCATATTTTATCGCCAAGGTCGTAATAAAAATGTTTCAGCGCCTGCATTGAATATTCGGGGGTGTAAGGGAATGACGACAATGCCGCGGTGGGCTGTATTACGCCGCGGTCGTCTTCGGGGCAGTGGGCTGCATAGCCTTTGTAACTGTCGCCGGCGGTGAGGCCCCAGCAGTTGGGGCCGTAGCCTTTATATTTTTTAGGGTTTTCGACACAGTAGGCGCGGTTAATAAGGGTGTGGTTTTTTGTTTGCTGGGCATAATCAATGCCGTTATCGTCCTTTAGCCCATTTGGGTTTATGCCCATGTAAGTATATTGCTCAAAAAACAGCGGGCCGCCTTTATCATAATTGCCGAGGGGCAAAGTGTAGCCGTAATACGATTTCCCATTCTTCCAGCCGCCGCCTTTTACCCATGAGTTTTCATACAGTTCTTTTGAAATTGAATGATTTGGCGAAGAAGCGGCAATAATATAAGTGATCAGCGCTTCATCATAACCATACACCGGGAAGTTCATATCAAAATCGTTATCGGGGCTCCAGTGCCAGTATAAAAGTTTATTATCGCCCTTGCTGTGCCAGTTCCAGTCGGCCGCGCCCCACATTTCACCAATGCGGTTGCGGAAATATTTTTCGAGTGGGGTATTGCCGTTAAAGTATTGCCTGGCGGTAAGCAGGCCCATAAAAAGGTAGGAGGTTTCTACAATATCAGCGCCATCGTCCAGCCGGCCAAAGGGGATAGTTTTGCCGGTGGCGCCATTCATAAAATGCGGGTAAATGCCATGGTAGCAGTCGGCTTTAATCAAAAAATCAACAATTTTTACCAACCGTTTTAAAGCCGTGTCCCTGCCGATCCACCCGCGGTTTACCGCGACAATAGTTGAGAGAATACCAAAGCCCGTACCGCCGATTGCACATGCCTCGGGGCCAAAGGTTCCCTTGCTGAAATTCGGCTGGCCATCGGCTTCGTTGATGTAGTCCCAGTAATAATCGGCCTTTACGGTATTATCCCTTTCGCGCGCCAGGCCACTTATGGGGTGCCCGAAATTCCAGAAATACCTGAAAGTTTGCCGTTGTACAATATCCAGCAACGCGGAATCAGAAATATTTTTGACGATGCCGACAGGGACAATGGTATTAGGGTAGCCGGAAGCTTTTTTAGATGATTGCTGTGCAGATAAGTTAAAGGCAAACAAACAGCAAATTACCAGGACAAATAAGTAACGAAGCATGGTGTTTTGGTTTTATTGGGATTACAATAATAAAGAAAAAGCTTTTAGCCCCCTCTAAATCTCCCCTGGTAGGGGAGACTTTAGCTTCAATTGGGGTTCATTTTTTTTAAGTCCTCCCTACCGGGGAGGATTTAGGAGGGGCTATTTGCCCGCTTTGTTATATTTTTTGTTCAGCTCTGTCTTCTTTGATGGGATAGTTTTTAGCCATGCTCTTTTTCATCTCTCCCCAAAAGGCAAAAAGCTGGTCGTTCATTTCAAGGGTAAGGCGCAAACGCTCTTCAACCGGTTTTGATAACCAGATATCCTGCTGGATTTTTTTTACATGCTCGGGGGTGTCTTCCATTAATTTAACAGCGTAAAGGTATCCAAATTTAGTTTTTTTATCCACTCATCAATATAATCCTTTTGCAGGTCGGGAAGTGCTGCAAGGTTTTTTATATCTTCCATCTGTACTGCTGCCTGCCACCCTTGTATCCATATCAATTTCGATATTAGCAGGTCTTCGGGTGACACGATCCAAATGTTTATGCCGTAGAAATCAGCCTTTCTTCTCCGCTCAAACTCGGTAAGCCTGAATGCTTCGTTTTTAAGAACAACGAAATCAGCTTTAAATCCGGATTTATGATCAATAACGTTAAATATGCTATGACGGTTTACGGCATCTCTGACGGCATTTTCGCTGCAATAGTAATCACCTTCAAAATATTTCACAAATCCGTCGATGTCATGGGTTTGCAGATGAACCACGAAATCGATGTCTTTCGTTGCCCGCGGGACAATATAAATACCCATGGCGATACTGCCCGATAACATGTACGGAATACGGTTCAAATCAAAATATTGAATTATTTTTTTAAAAAAATCAAGCACAGATAAACCTAATAAAAAAGCCCCGGTTTTTATCAAACCAGGACTTTTTTTTAATTGTCTTTTCTAAATCCGAAATCGAACATCCGAAATCCGAAATTACTTCCCGCTCCACACATTATTCTTCCTGTCCACATCAGGTAGCTGATGGTCAGGGTCAAGCTCTAAAGCTGTTATTGCTGTGGTAGATGGGTAAACAAATGTCCATGTGCCGCCGCGCTGCCAGATGTTTACGGGCAGATTTATTGTTTCGGTGGTGCCGTTAGCCTGCGTAATTTTCAGGGTAACAGGCATTGCCATTTTTTCTTTATTCACCAGGGTAATCAATGCGCCATTCGCAGCATTGTCTTTTACATATTTTACCCCTTGTATAGCCTGGTCAAGCTTCCAGGTGGTAAAAAACCAGGGCTGGAAAAACCAGTTCAGGTCTTCGCCGGATGCATCGTTCATGCCACGGAAAAAATCATACGGCAACGGGTGTTTAAATGCCCAATGCTTAACATATTCGTTAAAAGCATAATCAAAACGGTCGGGCCCAAGCACCACGTTGCGCAGCATATCCAGGCCTAATGATGTTTTAAAATAATACTGGCCATAATCGTTCTGCGCTTCGGGCGCAACCATCAGCGGGTCTTTAGCACGCGTCATCATTCGGGCTATCCCGTTTGCGGGCCTGTTTTTTGCGTTAAAATATTCGCCGTTATTAAATTTTTCGGTGGAGTATTCATTAATAAAGGTATTAAAGCCCTCGTCCATCCACATGTATTTACGCTCGTTGGTGCCCACAATCATCGGGAACCAGTTATGGCCTATCTCGTGGGTAATGTCACCCCATAGCTGTCCATTTTTTAAATTGCTTAAACAAAAGATGATGCCGGGATATTCCATGCCCAATGCTACGCCTGATACGCTGGTGGCGGCATTCCATGGATATTCAAAATATTTATTTGAATAAATTTCAATGCTGTATTTCAGATATTCGGTTGAACGGCTCCATGAATCATTGCCCGAACTTTCGATAGGGTAAGTGCTCATGGCAATACATTTGCGCCCCGAAGGCAGGTTTACCTTTGCGGCATCCCATATAAATGCACTGGAGGCAGCCCATGATACGTCACGGGTGTTCTGCATTTTAAAATGCCAGGTTAAGGTGCCTTTGTAAGGATGGGTTGCCGCCTGGCCAACTTCATCAGGGTTAATGATCATCACCGTTTTATCGCTGTTGCGGGCTTCTTCAAGCCTGCTTTGCTGGGTGGAGGTTAGCACTTTCTCACCATTTTGCAAGTCGCCCGAACCTGCAACCGTCATATTTGCGGGGGTGGTTATATAGTAGTCATAGTCGCCATAATCGCAGTAAAACTCGCCTAAGCCCATATAGGGGAGGGTGTTCCATCCTTCCACGTCATCATAAACACACATGCGGGGGTACCATTGGGCAATTTCATAAACCCAACCCTGTTTAAACTTTTTACGGCCCATGCGGTCGGCGCCGTAAAACGGAATTGAAAAGCTGTAATTTACCTTTACGGATATTTTTTCGCCTTTTGGCCCCATCGGGGTGTTTAAGCGTACCTGCATACGTGCATCGGTGATCACAGGGTCTACATTATAAGTTTGGCCCTTGTAAGTTACCGATACCGATTGGATATGATAACCGCCATGGTTAAAGCCCTTCACGTCAAAACGGGTACCGACAACAGGTACTGTTGCTGCGCCGCGCGAGTCGGGTTTAAACAGGTTTTGATCAAGCTGAAGCCATAAATAATCAAGGTTATCAGGGCTGTTGTTGGTATAGCTGATGGTTACCTCGCCGGTGATAGTAGTATCTTGAGCG